>Ga0209824_10000247_pt1 | contig 36920 bp, 33 predicted proteins | sample VDWuncwatermetaG_FD_184124 | JGI IMG/M metagenome (GOLD analysis project Ga0209824, IMG submission 184124) | Wastewater microbial communities from Netherlands to study Microbial Dark Matter (Phase II) - VDW unchlorinated drinking water (SPAdes)... ...
ACCATGCCGTGCTGATGTAGATGCGCCCGTCAGCCAGCATCGTGCCCCATGTGGGAATTTCGGGAGGGACGCCGAGCCCCAGAAAGCTCAGGCTGGCCTCGGAGATGATTGCCGAGGCCATGGCGAAAGTCCCGATGACCAGGGAGATTTGGATGAGATTCGGGAGGATGTGCCGCCGGATGATGACGTTGTCACGGGCCCCCAGTGCCCGCGTGGCGGTTACGAAGTCGCGGTTTCTGAGTGAGAGGGTCTGAGCACGCACGACTCGGCAGTACTGAATCCAACGTTGAGCTACGAGAGCCAGGATTAAATTGAATAGGCCCTGGCCCAAAAAAGCCAGGATGGCGATGGCGAGCAGAAGTGGCGGAAAGGCCCACACGACCTCGACCGACTTCTGAATGGTGAAGTCGACCTTGCCCCCGAAGTAACCCGAGATCGCTCCCAGGCTGATGCCGACAAAGCCCGAGATCACCACCACGGCGAGGGCCACGAGAAGCGATACCCTCGCGCCGTAAATGATCCGGCTCAATACATCGCGCCCCAGATTGTCGGTGCCGAGGAAATGAATACCGCCAAACCATTGTGGCTCTTGAACCATGGCGCGAAGCTGCTGTGCATTCGGGTCGTAGGGCGCCAGCACGGGAGCCAGAATGCCTACGACGATGAGCGTCAATACAATCGCTCCTCCTGCTAGGACCTTGGCGCTCAACCACGGGCGAAGCCAGGAAAGCGAAATGGAAGGGCTAGTAGCGGATTCGAGGGTCAACGAGCGCATAAAGGGCATCGATAATAAGGTTAATGGTTACAAAGGCAACGGTGTAAACCAGAACGAGGCCGGTCACGAGCGGGTGATCGCGGGAGTTCACACCGGTGATGAGCAGGCTCCCGATCCCTGGCCAGGCGAAGACCGTTTCCACGATGATCGACCCGCTGAGCAGCGTGCCCACCTCGAGGCCGACTACGGTGATGATCGGAATTAGCGCGTTCGTGAGCACATGCCGCCACAAGACCCTTTGTTCCGCCAATCCCTTGGCGCGGGCGGTGACGACGTACTCCTCGTTCATCACTTCGAGCACGGCTGAGCGGGTAACGCGCATGAGAATACCGACCATATTGCTGCCGAGCGCAATGGCCGGCATGAGGACATGCGTAAAGGCATCCTTCACGGCTGTCCAGTTACCCTGCTTGATGCTGTCTAGAAAATAAAAACCGGTGTCCCGGGGACCCGCCACCCCGTAGGTGCTGCGACCAGCCGAGGGCAGGAGATGGAAAAAGCCGGCGAGCAGCAAAATCAACATGATACCGAGCCAGAAGCTCGGCATGCTGATCCCGAACAAGCCGAAGGTTGTGCCCACGTTGTCGACCAAGGAGTTTGGCTTGGCCCCGGCCCAGACCCCGAGCGGGATCGCGAGGAAAATCGCGATGATGATCGAAAAGATTGCCAGCTCGACGGTCGCCGGGAGTCTTTCCTCGATGACTTCGATGACTGGCTGGCCGAAGCGAAAAGATTTGCCCAGGTCTCCGATCGCGGCGGAGTGGAGAAATTTGAAATACTGCACATAGATGGGCTGGTCCAGTCCCCAACGGGCCTTGGCCTCAGCGATGTCGGCAGCGGTGGCCTCCTCGCCGAGCAGCATCAGGGTCGGATCTCCGGGTGCGGCTTGAATCAGCAGGAAGACGAGAAGGCTGATCAACATGAGCACCGGCAGCGTTCCGATCAGCCTCCGAACGAGATAGTTTCCCACTGGGTTTCCTTTCTCAGCGAAGCACGGAGGGCCGACTATTCGGCTCCCGCGAGAACCTTAGGCCTCTTGGACAAAGCATCGGATAAGTTCGTTGAATGCTTTTGGGTGTTCCCGGTACGTGAAGTGACCCGCTTGGTTGAATATGTGCAATTGGGCCTTGGGGGTGCGCGCGGTGATGAGATCGAAAAGTGCCAACCCCTGGGCCAACGTGGCCGTCGGATCGTTGTATCCCCAAATCACGAGCGTCGGTTTTTTCATTCCCCCGTCGCGAATCCAGGCAAGGGTTTCTTCCTTCTGCCGCGCGAGCTGAGGAAGGAAGCGGGTGGTTCTCAGCCCTTCCGCTTCCATCTTGGTCACCGCCTGCTGGTACTTTGGGAGCGCGGCGATTCGAGTGGCCGCTTCCAGCCATTCTTCGGTGATGTGATCGAACCCATGAGAGTATTTTTGAAATACCCAGCGCTGGCTCTCTTTAGTCAGTCGAGGCAGCGGTGGGTTGGCCATGACGATCTCATTCCTCCCCACGCCTGGGGCTAGGGTGTTACTGTCAACCACGATGCAGGATCTGATCAACTCGGGGTGCTCCAGAGTCAACCGGGCGACTGGGTAGGCTCCCCGAGAATGACCGATGAGGCTGACGTTGCGAAGCCCTAGAGTTTGGAGGAAGCCATAGGCGTGCTGGACTACGGCGGCCATAGTGTAATCAGCGTCGCTCCGCGGGTTGTCCGTGTAGCCCTGTCCGAGCTTGTCTACGGCGTAAACGTGAAACCAGCGCGCGAGACCGTCGAAATTGAGACCCCAGTCATCGGCACTGTCTGCGCTGTCGTGGGAGCCGAAGTGCCCGCCGTGGAAAAGCGCGAGGATATCGCCGTCCCCCTTCTCGAAATACCTCGTTCTGATTCCCCCCACGTCCACGAACTTTTCGTTCGTCATCCCCATGCTCCGAGCCCAGACGGAACAGACCTTCGGCTGCGCGGTCTAGTTGAGCACCTTCATTTCCAGCCCGTAGATGCGGCCGTCGGGGAGAGGCTCGTACTCCACTGTCTTGGCCTGGCCCCAGAGCATCTTGTGTCTCCACATAAAACAAGCCGGCGCTTCCTCGGTGAGCAGGCTCATCGCCTGTCTCAGGTATGCCTTTCGCTTCTCGGGGTTGAACTCCTGCTGTTCTTTGTCGAACAACTCGTCCAGCTTCGGGTTGGAGTAACCGATTCGGGGCGAGCCTCCCGTTTTAAAATATTGGTGCAGTGCCGCACTGGGATCTTGCACGGAGCCCCTGCCCATGTAATAGAACGGGGTTCTTCCTTTTTGCACGTTAGCCCAGAGGGTGGGCCACTCCGGCGTGAGGAGCTTGGTGCGGATCCCGGCCGCTGTGAGCATCGGGACCATCGCTTCGGTGATCTGCTTGTCTAGGATGTAGCGACCCACCGGGGTCTGAAGCTCCACGTCCACGCCGTTCGGATATCCGGCCTGTGTCAACAGCTTTCTTGCCTTTTCCGGGTTGTACTCGTACTTAGGTTTCAGATTTGGGTCAAAGCCGTACTGACCCTTCCCGATGGGACCATCGAGACGGTTGGCGAAGCCCTCGAGCAGCGTGTTGATGATTTTGTCCCGGTCGATGGCATAGCAGACCGCCTGACGCACCTCCTTTTTGTCGAAAGGAGGTTTGGGCATCATGGCGAGGAACATGATCTCGATGGAGTTCACCGGGACGATCTGGTGCATCGGGGATGCCTCCACACGCTTGCGCAGGTGCGGCGGGATGAACTCGGCGAGCTGAATCTCGTTGTTTAGCAGGGCCGTCACCCTCTGTTCCGTCTCCCGCATCACCCGATAGACAACCTCGTCGGGGGCTTTCGGATTTTTCTTCGCTTCGGGGTGATCCGGCCTCTTGGCGATGACCATGCGCTGGCCGGGGATCAACTCCTTCAGCCGGTAAGCCCCGCCGCCCATCATGTGCTCCTTGTCCGCCACGTCGCGGCCGTATTTGTCGTAGATTGCTTTACTGGTGACGATCAGCCGGTCACAGACAAAAGATAGCAAGGGCGCAGCCGGCTTCTGGGTGATGAATTTTACCGTATATTTATCGACTACCTCGGCTTTTTGTGTCGGTCCCGCTACGGAAGCCTTCTGTTTGCTCTGGGGATCGCTCAGCACGCGATTCATAGAATGGACGACGTCGGCCGCGGTCACGGGCGAGCCGTCGTTGAACTTATACGCCTGGTCCAGGTGAAAGACCCATGTGTTGGGGTCCTTGACTTCCCATTTCTTCGCCAGCCGGCCTTCGAATTCACCCGTATCATAATTGTAGGTGCAGAAAGGTCCGGTGATTTCGCTCCATACCCCGTAGAGCAAAGAGACACTGTCGCCGTAAGGGTTATGGGTCTCCATCGTCTCCGTGACCCCGACGGACACCCGAGTCTGCGCTCCGAGCCATGTTGGATCCGCACCTATAGTAAGAAGCGCCACGGTAGCTATGAAAACGCCTATCCACGTTCGCTGTCGCATAATAACCTCCCAAAAATAATTTCGTGCTGTCTCTGAGAAATAAGGATATTGCTCGAAAACTCCCTAGCTTTTATCGCCCTGTTTTTTTCGCGTCAACTCTCTCCCCTCAGACGTTGGGGACATGCGCCCTCTGATTCATCGCGACCGAATATCCGAGCCAAATATGAAGGCATCGGGTCGTGGATTATAGTCGACCTTTTTTGTCATACCCCAGAGGAGCTTATGGCGCCACAAAAAGCAGGCCGGTGCCTCCTCGGTAATAAGGCTCATGGCCCGGGAGAGGTATTTCTTCCGCTTTGTAGGGTCAAACTCCTGCTGTTCTTTATAGAGGACCTCATCCACCTTGGGATTGGAATAGCCGATTCGAGGCGTGACTCCGGTCCTGAAGTACTGGTGGAGCGGCGGACTGGGATCGAGTACTGAGCCCCTTCCCATGTAGTAAAAGGGGACCCTGCCGGCCTGGACGTTGGCCCAAAGGGTGGGCCACTCAGGTGTGAGCAGCTTGGCGCGGATGCCAACCGAGGTGAGCATGGCGGCGATGGCTTCAGTTACCTGTTTGTCCAGCGTGTACCGTCCCACCGGAGTTTGGAGCTCCACGTCCACGCCGTTCGGATAACCGGCCTGGGCCAACAGCTTCTTGGCCTTTTCCGGGTTGTATTCGTATCTCGGTTTCAGATTGGGGTCGTAGCCATATTGGCCTTTCCCGATGGGGCCATCGAGACGGGTGGCGAAGCCTTCGAGGAGCGTGTTGATGATCATGTCCCGGTCGATGGCATAACAGACTGCCTGGCGCACCTCTTTTTTATCAAAGGGCGGTTTTGGCTGCATCGCGAGAAACATGATTTCAATCGAATCCGCAGGCACTACCCGATGGTTAGGCGAGGCCTCCACGCGCTTTCGGAGATGGGGAGGGATGAATTGGCCGATTTGGATTTCGTCGTTTAAAAGAGCGGTAATTCTCTGCTCTGTCTCGCGCATCACCCGATAGACGATCTCATCCGGCGCCTGAGGATTCTTCTTTGCATACGGGTGATCCGGCCTCTTGGCGATGACCATGCGCTGGCCGGGGATCAGCTCGACAAGCCTGTAAGGGCCACCGCCGTACATATATTTCCTATCCGCTTCGTCGCGGCCATATTTGTCATAGATGGCTTTGCTGGTCACGATAAGACGGTCGCAGACAAAGTCCAAAAGAGGAGCTGTGGGCTTCTTGGTGATTAATTTCACGGTATATTTGTCCACAGCCTCGGCTTTGAGCATCGGACTGGCCAAGGTTTTATGTTTGCTCTCGGGATCGAGAACCCGGTTCATGGAGTGGACGACGTCGGCCGCGGTCACGGGCGAGCCGTCGTTGAACTTATACGCCTGGTCCAAGTGAAAGACCCATGTGTTGGGCTCCTTGACTTCCCATTTCTTCGCCAGCCGGCCTTCGAACTCACCCGTATCATAATTGTAGGTGCAGAAGGGTCCGGTGATTTCGCTCCATATCCCGTAAAGCAGGGAGACGCTGTCCCCGTAGGGGTTAAATGTCTCCATGGTTTCAGTGACGCCGATAGAGACCCGCGTCTGGGCAGCCACCAATCGCGGCGTCGTAGCCGCCATAACCAAGATAGTCCCTACTGCAAAAATGCTCTTGCCGTTTTGCCACTTCATGCCGACCTCCTTATGATAACTCCGAATGGAATCTCCTAGATGCACCGCTTTCCATAGAAGGCTGATTCCTAGAGGCAATACTTCTATTCCCTCTATCTGTTCTCTGTCAAGTCCTTCCCCATTCCCCTATGCAACGCTCCCTTTCCACTAGGGGCGGGACAGGATATAAGAAGACCTAGTTGCCAACGAGGCTTCGGGAAGGGGAATATTCTTATTCGCGTTTTTCGCTCGCTGCTGCATAGAAACTACGCGTTATTCTGGTCCTGCGATCTTCTTGCCTCCGTGGGCCAATTTATTCGGGAGACAGCTCTCTACTGGTTAGCTTACGAGATTACCGGCGCCGCGATAGCACTGGGCATTTTGGGGCTCTGTGAGGCGACGCCCCGCCTGGTCTTTGGACTGTTAGGAGGGGTTCTGGCAGACCGCTACGACCGTCTCCGCCTGTTGATTCTGATCCAGTTTTTCTCTTCGATCCCAATCTTTGTCTTTGTGCTGCTGTACTTCTGGGGTGTACTGGAGTTCTGGCATATCCTTATCCTGGAAATCATTTCGGGGGTGATTCGCAGCGTCAATCCTTCCGCTTCCCAATCGCTTCTCCACGAGCTTGTTCCGGGTGATGAGCTCATGGACGCGGTCGCCCTTTATACTATCGGTTTTAACTTTGCCCGAATAGTGGGACCCTCGATCGGCGGGATCCTGATCCTCTGGATTGGGGTGGGTGGCTGTTTCCTGCTCTACGGCGTGAGCCTTCTTCTCTCCGGTTTGGAGATGATGTTCATCCGTTTACCGAAGAGAGAATTGGTGAGAGGAGAACAAAATCTGCGCCGAGAAATTCAGGAGGGTTTCCGTTATATATGGCAGGCACCTGTCATCCTGGGCAGCATCGGGGCCGCTTATGTTCTTAGCATCTTCGTGGGCACCTATCAGCGCTTCCTCCCGGTCTTTGCCAAAGAGGTTCTCAACGTTGGCCCTGAAGGGCTGGGAATTCTCATGGCCGCGCCGGGACTGGGTGCCATTACTTCCCTGCTGTTCCTGTCCACTGCCGGAGAGCGGTGGAAGAAGGAGACACTCCTTCATGTGACGACGACGGTCACGCCGTTGTTTTTGATTCTTTTTTGCCTGTCACGCAATTTTTTACTGTCTGTCGGCCTCTTAACCCTGGTCGGGGGCGGACAGATAGTTTTTCGCACCATCAGCCGAGTGATTATTCAAATCGAAGCGCCGCATGATCTTTTGGGTAGGGTGATGAGCGTCTTTGTCATGGACCAGGGTATGCGCTCAGTTGGTTCTCTGGTCATCGGTACCTTTGCCTCCCTTTTTGGCGCCGCCCTCGGATTGGCGCTGACCTCAATTGTCTCCTTGACCATAACTTCCGCTCTGTTTTACCGCTTCTTGGGTTCACGGCGCAGATAGTTTAGCCTTTAATTAATCGGCTGTGAGTTTCCAGGTGCCAATGTCATTTTACGTTATTTTTCCCTAAAACTGCCGAAACCTGTAAACCTTTTACCCTAATCCATCGTCCAAATCTATTGAGAAGTCAGTATGGCACGGCAATTGCTCAATACGTTTGATAGCTTTTCCGATACTGATTCCGGAAGGTAGTTTTATGGAATCAATATACAATTTAGGGTTTATCAATCTCGCTATCCCTGCATGGCAGATGGGTATCTACATCGCTCTCGTCGCCTTCTTCATGTTCATCCACGAGACCAGGGGTTGTCTTCTGACAACCTATCTCTTTACCCTCTACTGGGGCTACTATCTTTATGGGCGAGACTTTATGGCTGCTGCCAACGGCTATCCTGCGATGGCGACTGCTTATATCAGCTTCGGCCTGCTCCTGGCAGGGTTCAGCCTGATGGCCCTTTTTTACGAAAAGTAGGGGAGACTTTTTGTCTCCGATAAAAGAGAGGAGGGCTCTATGGATAGGTTTAGAGCGAGGATTTTCGGCAGCCTGATTTTTGGCCTATTGTTGATTGTCAGCGGTGCGGTGCTAGCGGTCGATTCTAAAGGAACCGTGACTTCCGGGAAGATCGAAAAGCAGCAGCGACCAGAGGAGAAGAAGGAACAACGCGAGCGGTTCAAAACAGAGGAAAAGGCGCTGCACGAGCGGTTTGAAGCGGAGAAACAGGCGCTCCATAAACGCTTTGAGGAGGAAAGAAAGGCACTGCACGAGCGCTTCGAATCCGAAAAGCAAAAACTCCACAGTCGCTTTGAAGAAGAGAGAAGGGCGCTCCACGCGCGCTTTAAGTAGACGTTAGTAGCCTGACCTCTGCTTATAGTCTCCGATCGAGACTCCGGTACTGGATCGCCTCGGAGATATGGGCGGGCTGAATTTCCTCCGACCCTTCCAGATCGGCGATGGTTCTTCCGACCTTCAAGATGCGACTGTAGGCGCGGGCGCTTAACCCAAGCTTATTGATTGCCATCTCCAGGAGTTTTTCCGCTCCTTCTTTGACCCCACAGTGACGCTTGATGTCTTTACTTCAGACTTTGTTCCTCGAGTTTGAGCCTGGCTAGTCAAGGAAGAAATTAAGGACAGTCAATGCTTGAAAGCTACGGTTGCGCTCATTCTTGCAGCGGGATGGTCGGGAGAAGGAGATACGCAGCCCTGTCCGGGCCGATGTGCAGCGTCGTCTTGCCCCCGAACACCTCTGGCGGCCGGTCGCGCGGGTCGTCATGGAGGAACGGCCCGCAGCCTCTGAGCTCGTTCTTGAAGCTCGAAAGCTGCCCGCCGCTCGGCCCCGGATGCTCGTAATCCTTCCCGCACACGGTGAGGCCAATCCGGTAGCCGGCAGGCACCACGATGGAGGTCGACCAGATCTCGATATCCAGCTCGACGATCTGCCCGGGTCTCAGCGGCTGCTTCTCGTCATGGGTGTGATACGGCCGGTAGGGAGTGCTCAGCTCAGGATCGAGCTTGCGATGCGAGGTCCTGAGCCAACCTTGCCCGATGGGAGTGTGGGGATCGATGGCGCCCTGGAACACGATCTCCTTTCCGTCAGGGGAGAAGACGCGAAGCACGACGAAGATGTCCGTATCTGCCGTTGAAGATGATACGAACAGCTTGGCGGCCGAAGGACCGGTGATCTCCGTCTCTTGCTCAAGCGGCGGCGACAAAAAAGTTACGCCGTCGCCCATCGCATCGTACCCAATGCTTCCCCTGGCAGCGATGGTTGTCCTGTTCAGGCTTAGATCGGCGGGATTGAGGTAGAGCTTCATCCATCGGGTGCGGGCGATGGGCCACTCATCTTCCATGCGCTCGACAAAGCCATCGGCGCGGCGAACCTGGAGCCGAACGCGCGGCTCGTTGCGCCAGCCGTTGTCGATGCCCTTCAGGAAATAGTCGAAGAAGCGCTTCTGCAGCAGCCGCCCGTAATCCGTGTAGAAGTGCGTCCAATGTTCCAGCCCGTGCAGTTCGAGCCACTTGTGCCGTGACGCCGCGCGAACGAATCCTTCGACGTTTCCGCGCAGGTGAAGGCCGTGGCCTCCCCAGTTCCCAGCGGAGAGGAACGGCACAGTGACCTTCGACCAGACTGGCGAGCGGGCCTTGTGGTAGTCATCCTCGAGCGGGTGGGCGAGGATCTCATTGCCGAGATCGCAGCGGTTCCTGGCCAGCTCCTCCTCCGAAAGCGTCTCCTGTCCGCAGACGATCTCGCCCGTGACGCGGCTGCGCGGGCCGCGCTCGCCTAGCCCGTACTGCACGCTCTTCACCTGCATGTCGTACCAGTTCGCCCAAAAGGTGCAGAGAATCCCTCCGTGATGCGTCATGTCGCGATACCAGTCAGCAGCGCCTTCCCAGATGCACATCGCCGCGAGGTGCGGCGGCGCGAGAGACGCCACGTGCCACTGGTTGATCGCGTAATAGGAGATCCCGTTGAGGCCCACCTTGCCGTTGCTCCATGGCTGGATTCCTGCCCACTCGATGCAGTTGTAGAAATCCCTGGTCTCGCGCGGCGAGAAATGGTCAATATATCCCGGAGAGCAGCCGCAGCCTCGCGAATCCACGCGCACGCAGACGTAGCCGTCCGGCACCCACTTCTCCGGATCAACGACCTCCCAGTTCTGGTACTTGTTGGTCGAGCCAGCCGCCACGTCTGGATGCTGCTCGATCATGCGCTGCCACTGGTTCGGGTAACCGTCCTGGATAGCGAGCCCTTTCGCGTACGGGCCGTAGCTCAGGATGACCGGGGACTTCCCATCGGAGATCGGCCGGAAGATATCGGCGCTGAGGACGAGGCCGTCGTCTATCGTGATTGGCACGTTCCAGTCGATGCGCATGCCGTCCCTTGTTTCAGACCGCTGCTGCATCCCGGTGATGGCGTCCTTCGAATAGCTGCTCACTCAGTCGTTTTCTTTTTTCACTGGTGGACGCTCATGCCCCAATCCGGCGAGCAGTTCCAGGGTCGTCACAATGGCAGCCAGATCTTCCTCGCCTCTTCCCGCCGTGGCGGTGGCTGTGGCGAGCTGCTGCGTGACGCTTGTCAGCGGCAGCGGAACGCCGAGACGATGCCCCTCCTCCAGCATGAGCTTAAAGTCCTTTAGGAACAGATCGACTTTCATCTGCGCATCGAACCGATGGCTCACCATGAGCGGACCGCGGACTTCGACCATTTTTGAGGCGGCCGCACTCTCTTTGAGGATGTCAAGCAGCGTGGCCGGGGCCAGGCCGCCTTTCGCCCCGAGCACCAGCGCCTCTGCCAGCGCCGCGGTGTTGAGTCCGACCAGCAGGTTTGTGGCAAGCTTCGCGAGCGAGGCCATGCCGACGTCGCCCACGTAGACCGTCTTCTTGGCGATCGCGTCGAAGATAGGCCGACAGGCATCGGCCCGTGCGCGGTCACCCCCAACAAAGATCGTGCAGTCTCCGCGCGCCACCATCGCGCTCGTCCCGCTCATGGGCGTGTCGAGAAACCCGAGCCCCTTGGCCGCCGCAGCCTTGGCGAGACGACGCGTCAGCTCAGGGGAGATGGTACTCATCTGAATCAGCGTGGCACTACGCGGCGCCGTCTCGATGAGCCCGCCCGCGCCGAGGATCGTTGTCTCGACGCTCTCAAGCGACGGCAGGATCGTGAAGACTGCCTCAGCTTCTGCCGCCGCCTCAGCAATGCTCCCCGCAGCGATCAGTCCCTGGGCCTGAAGCCCTTTAACCTGCTCTTGGCGCGTGTCATAGCCTTTCACTTCAAACTTTCCCTTGAGAAGGCGCGAGGCCACCGCGCTTCCCAGGAGCCCCACTCCGATGATCCCGATTCGTTTCATCTAAGAGTCCTTTCCGGTGAATTGCGTACGCTCGAATGTCATTCTCCCGACGCGATCAGATGCCGTCCGGAGTGATGGAGTATTGGCGGTCAATTTCCCAGTACTCCATTACTCCAATCCCCAAATTATCCGCCACGCTTTCGCGCGCGTGGCTCAAAAGGCTACGAGCTGTAGATCTCCGGGTTGAAGAGGTTCGGCGGCCGACGCCCCTCGATGACCGCGACGACATTCTCAACCACGATGCCCGCCATTCGCTCGCGCGTCTCAAGCGCGGCGCTTCCGAGGTGAGGTGTTAACACCACGTTCGGAAGATTGATGAGCCCTGGCTCGACCATCGGCTCACGCTCATAGACGTCAAGCGCCGCGCCCGCGATGCGCTTCTCTTCCAGCGCTCGCACCAGAGCCTTTTCGTCCACGATGGTGCCTCGAGCCGTGTTCACGAGATAGGCGGACGGGCGCATGAGGGCGAATGCTCGATGGCTGATCAGGTGAACAGTCTCAGGGTTCAGCGCGGCATTGATCGAGACGAAGTCCGATTCCCTCAAGAGGTCATCCAAGCTTCGGTACTCAACGCCGAGTGCAGTTTCTTGTCCTTCGTCCAGTCGGTGACGTTTCGTGTAGAGGATGCGCATGCCAAATCCTCTGGCGCGTCGGGCCACGGCTTCCCCGATTGCACCGAGGCCGATGATCCCCAATGTTTTGCCATGCACCTCGCTTCCCACGAAGCGCATCGACTGGCCGCCGGGAAAGAGGCCGGACCGGAGAGCACGGTCAGCCTCCACGACCCTACGGGCCACCGCTAGCAGGAGTGCCCAGTGAAGATCCGCGGTCGCCTCGGTGACAACAGGCGGGATCGTGGTCACGGGAATGCGCCGCGCGGTCGCAGCCGCCACGTCAATCGCGGCGGGGATGATCGCCATCGAGGCGATCAGCTTGAGATTCGGGCTCGCATTGATCACCTCCGCGTCCACGGTGTCATGGAGCAGGCAGAAGAGGTATTCGTTTCGCTTGAGGGCCGCCAACAGCTCCGGCTTTGTAACGATGTGCAGAGAATCCGGGTTCAGTTCGACTTCGGCCACCCCTCGCAGTCGAGCCAAGGCGTTATCTGGAATCGGTTGGGTGACGAAGATCTTAGGGCTCACGTTATTCTCCCAATCTTCAGCGGGCGAGGACTTCGGGGTTAACCGGCGACCGGGGCGGCTCGCCCTTGAGAGCCCGCGCCACCTCTTCGGCAGCTTTGGTCTGAAGCTCCACGACTGACTCGCGCGAATAGAAGGCCAGGTGCGGGGTGAGGATGACGTTCGGTAGTTTGCGCAGCGGATGATCGAGTGGGGGCGGCTCGACGGACAAGACATCGAGGGCAGCGCCGCCCAGCCGCCCGGCCGCGAGCGCCCCTGCAAGAGCCTGCTCGTCCACGATGCCGCCGCGCGAGGTGTTGATCAGGAAGGCAGTCGGCTTCATGCGCGCTAGCTCGCGCTCGCCAATGAGCCCGCGCGTTTGGGCGGAGAGGGGAACATGGATCGAGATTACATCCGACTCCGCGAGCAGCAATTCCAAATTCACCACCTGAACGCCGTACCCCGAGGTCACTTCGGAATCAACGTATGGATCATAGATGAGCAGCCGCATCCCCAGGGGCTTGGCCTTTGCAGCCAGCGCCTTGGCGATCTTTCCGAAACCAAGGAGGCCCAGCGTTTGGCCGCGAAGCCGCTGGATCCCGGCGTGCGCAACCACATCCCATCGCCCCTCCCTCACCGCAGCGTCGGCCAGAACGATCTGGCGTGCCAGCGCCAGGATGAGCGCCAGCGCGTGATCCGACACCTCGTCCACGCAATAGTCGGGGACGTTCGTGACCACGATGCCGGCGCGAGTCGCCGCGACAAGATCGACGTTGTCAACGCCGATGCCGTACCGTGCGATGACCTTGCAGCGGTTGAGCTTCTCAATGACCCGCGCCGGCATCTTCGCGTAGCAGTTCAGCACGGCGTCCGCTCCTTGGGTCAGCTCGATAATTTCTTCTTCCGATCGGCACTGCCCCGGGCGCAGCTCGACTCCCAGAGGCGCCAGCACTCGCTGCTCAGGCTCCAGAGAAGGGAAGACGTAATCGGTGACCGCGACGACAAATTTCACTGCGTTCCCGTCAGCGGTCGGCGAACTCGAAGGCGTCGTGCAGGTCGGTGTGCACGTGAACATCCCGTAGCTCGATCGCCCCAAGCGATTGCACATCGCCGCTCACGAGGTGCAGGCGGTTGCCGATCACGTCGCCCGCGAGCCCGTGCCGCGGAACTTGCATCGGCGGCAGAATGCTCCAACGGTTGGTCGCTGGATCATAAGCCTCCACTGCGCGGTACGTGCCATAGGACAGAGCGTTGCGCATCTCGCCGCCAGCGACATAAATGCGCCCGCGGTAGGTGCCCCACGCAAAGGCGCTGCGCGGCGTCGGCATCGGGGCTTTCAGCCCGCCCCACTGGTCGGTCGCCGGATCATACTCCTCGACGATATCGGTATTGCTCGCGGGCACCGCCATGAAGGCCGCGCCGATGCGCCCGCCGATGACGTAAATCTTGTTGTTCACCACGCCAACCGCCGCGTGATTGCGCGCGCTCGGCATCGGGCTGCGTGTTTCCCACGTGTTGGTGGCCGGATCGTACACCTCGTTCGCAGCCACCGAGCGGTGCGGGCGCGCAGGATGGACCGCGATCTCCTTCGAGCCGGGATGAGTGCTGGCGCCGCCGATCACATAAATCTTGCCGTTGACCGCTACGGCGACCGGGGAGCCGCGCTTGGTTGGCATGGGCGCAAGCGCCTTCCAAGTGTCATTGGCCGGATCGTACTCCCATGCGTTGTCGATGGGCTGCCAGGCCGCCGGCCCGGCTGACGGCAGAACAAAGCCGCCCATGACGTAGATCTTGCCGTTCAATTCCGCGAGCGCAACGTGGTGGGAAGGCAGCGCCATCGGTTTCTTCTTGGTCCACTTGTCGCTTGCCGGATCATACTCGTAGACCAAGGCGCGCGGCTTCCAAACAGGCGCGAGTCCGCCGAAGACATACAACTTGCCGCCGGCGGCGATGCCGTACACCTCTTCGCCAGGCTCTGGGAATGGGGCGAGCTTCACCCATTTCCCGTCTGCCTGGGCGTGAGCGTCCGCCGTCAGCAGACTTATCATCATCAAGATCGTGAGGCTTACGGTAAGTAGTTTCATCGTATCCCTCCTGCGTGATGTGTGGAGTGACTCATTTCGAGGTGCTATCTGACTTGTCTCCCGCCTCTCCCGTCGGCTCAGACACCGGTCCCACAGTCTCCGAAAGTTTACGGCTCAGCACCCAGCGAAAAACCGGCGAGAGCAGCATTAGCAGAGCCAGCGCCATCAGGGTAGCAGCAATCGGACGCTCGAAAAAGACTCCGAGGTCTCCTCTGGAGTAGATCAAGGAGCGCCGCAGCGAGGCCTCCAGTTGAGGACCGAGGATCATGGCCAGGACAAGCGGCGCAGGCTCAAAGTTGAACTTACGCATCAGGTACCCGAACAAGCCGAAGGCAATGGTGATTCCCACATCGAAGACGCTGTTGTTGACGCTGTATGCGCCGATAAGAACGAACACTAGGATGAGCGGCGCCAGAAGCGGGTAGGGGACTCGAAGGAGCTTCACCCAAAGTCCAATGAGCGGGAGGTTCAGGACTAGGAGCATGATGTTGCCGATGTACATGGAGGCGACCAGCCCCCAGAAGACCTCGGGCCTTTCCGCGACCAGTAGCGGTCCGGGCCTCACTCCGTGGATCAGCAGCGCGGCGAAGATCATCGCGATCGAGGCATTGCCCGGAATTCCAAGCGTGAGCAGCGGGACGAACGAACTCGTGGCCGCGCTGTTGTTCGCCGACTCCGGCGCCGCCACGCCTTCGATGGCCCCCTTTCCGAAGCGCTCAGGGTGCTTGCTGAGCTTCTTCTCGAGCGCGTACGAGATGAACGACGAGATGATCGCCCCACCTCCGGGCAGCACGCCGATAAAGAATCCTAACAATGATCCCCGGGCGATGGGCGCAGCCGACGTGCGCCATTCCTCCCGGTTCGGTAGAAGGCCTCGAATCTTTGTCTGAAACACTTCGGCCTTGATGGTCTGTTCGACGTTCACGAGGACCTCTCCGATCCCGAAGAGTCCCATGGCCACGAGGATAAACTCGAACCCCTCGCTGAGCTTGAACACCCCGTAGGTAAATCTCTGCGTTCCCATGATCGGATCTAATCCGACCGTTCCGAGCAAGAGCCCGAGGCAGGCCATCATGAGCCCTTTGGTCATCGACTCTCCGGCTAAGTAGCCGACCATCATGAGGCCGAGAACGAGGAGCGCAAAGTTCTCTGGAGGGCCAAACTTGAGCGCGAAGGAGGCAAGCGGTGGCGCGAGGAGCATCAAGCCAACAACACTGAGCGTGCCGGCGATGAAAGAGCCGAAAGCCGAGATCGCGAGAGCTGCTCCGGCTCGCCCCTGCCGTGCCATCTGATAACCATCCAGGCAGGTGACCACCGACGCAGCTTCCCCGGGGATGTTTAATAAGATCGACGTCGTCGAGCCGCCGTACATCGCGCCGTAGAAAATTCCGGCGAGCAAGATGACCGCAGAGGTAGCGGGAATCCCGTACGTGACGGGCAACAAGAGGGCGATAGTTGCCGGCGGGCCGATACCGGGCAGGACGCCGATGGCAGTCCCGATGAATGATCCGAGAAAGCAGTAGAGGAGATTGATCGGGGTAAGCGCGACGGCAAAGCCGGTGGCGAGATTGTTGAGCACGTCCATGGCCAAGTTCTCAGCCCAAGAGTGAACCCCAGGGCAACGGCACGCTCAACCAGATAGCGAAGACGATGTACGAACCGACTGCCGTGATCGCCGCCATGCTGAGAGCGACCGCCCACCGTTGGGGATCCGTCGCGCGCAACATGAACAGGACGAGGAGAAACGTGCAGAGCGGATAGCCGAGCGGATCGAGCAGGAAGGTGTAAACACTCAGGGCGACCAAGAGCGCAGCCACCTTCGCGATCCGGCCAGGGCCTTCTCGGGCAGTGCTCGAACGCGACCTCAGCGCTTGAAACAGGAGGATCGAGGCGAGCAAAACGATGACGGCACTGGTCCACCAAGGAAAAAATCCCGGCCCGGGGTTGTGAACCGTCCCGAACGGGAGCTTCGAAGACTCATAGGCCGCTGCGGCGCCGAACACGAGCGCCATAGCTGCCACCGCCGCATCGCGTCTGACCATCGCGGTTACTTCTGCGCGCTAGCCACGACCTTGGCAAACCCATCCCATTCCTGTCGCCAGGTCGTTTCGAACTCCTTCCCACCCTGGAACTGAATCTCATCGCCGAGCTGCTTGATGAGAGCCTGAAACGAGCTGTCCTCGGTCATGCGTTTAAATGCCGCTTCCAACTTCTCGACAACGGCCTGAGGTATTCCCTTGGGTGCGAGCACCGATCGCCACTGCGTGAACACGACGTCGACGCCCTCTTCGCGAAGCGTCGGAACGTTGGGCAGATCACGAAGCCGGCGCGTGTCAGTGACCACGAGGGCGCGCATCTTCCCAGCTCCGATCTGGGGAAGAAGCTGAGCGGTGTAGAGAAAGCTCCCGTCGGCATGACCGCCGAGCACCGCGAGCAACGCCGGGCCGCCGCCGTCAAACGGGATGTTGTTGTACTCAACCCCCGCTGCCCGAGCGACCATGCGCATGGGAAAATCCGCCGCTCCCCAAGTTCCGGTGTTGGCAAAGTTGAACTTCCCCGGATTCTTTTTCATGTAGTCGAGCGCCTCGCGGAACGTCTTCCACGGCGCTTCGGCCCGAACGGAGAAGATGGCTGGGCTGTAGTTAATCCGCGCGATCGAAGTAAACTGATCCGGACCGATGGGCGCCTTCTGGACCAGGGCAAAGGTCGTATTCGGACCGGAGCCGCCAAGCATTAACGTGTAGCCATCGGGCTTTGCCCTGATGACGTACTGAGAGCCAACGGCCCCTCCGCCGCCCGGCTTCAGCACCACGAGCATGGGTTGACCGAGGTACTGATGAGCTACGCTCGTAAGCGCCCGGGCCGTCAGGTCGTGAGACCCGCCGGGTGCGTACGGCACGATGAGCTCGATCGGTTTCGTCGGAAATTCCTGTGCGGTCGCGGCGGCCCCCAAGATGAGAGTCGCCAGCAATGCGAGTAGCACTCCCCCTTTAAACCCTAGCATAATGGCCTCCTTCATTGTCCGTCGGTTAAGCCGGCTAGATGTTCTTACAACTTATGATCTCGACTTGACTGTCCACGTGTGATGGTCGTTCAAGGGACGCGGACGGTCGGTAACCTACTATGCGGGCCGGAAAAACGCAATGGGGTTTTCCTAGCCTTGTGTTAGAGCTCAGATGCTTGATCCGCGCAGGGATCTGGCGTAGATTGCCGCCGTGACCGTCCTGAGCGGACAGCCGCTCGGTCGCTCTGCGGAGGGATGAAATGGTGAGTCGGAAGATCAATGTTGGAATCATCGGCACGGGATGGATCGGCGAGATCCGAGCGAAGGTCTGCGCCGATCATCCGCTGGTGGAGAGCCTGCACGTGGCTGAGATCGACCCCGCGAAGCTCCACCGGGTCGCGGAGGAGACCAGGGCCAAGACGGCGACCACGGATTACCGCGAGCTTCTGCGCCGGACTGAGATTGATGCGTTCTTCGTCTCTACCACGCCGGAGACGACGCATTACCCGATCACTAAGGACTGCCTCCTCGCGCGCAAGCACACGCTGCTGGAGAAGCCGATGGGGCTCGCTTTGAAAGAGGCAGACGAGATGACGGCCCTCGCTAAAAAGGCGGGGCTCAAATTCACCATCGGCTACACGCAGCGCTTCAACCCGAAGTACGCCTACGTGAAGCAGTGCCTGGTGAACGGGACCCTCGGCCGTCCGGTCACCGCGCTGGTGAGCCGCAATGTCTCTCGCTCCATCGGTAACAAGATCGGCGGACGCATTCAGCTCTCACCGGCGGTGATGGAAGCGACGCACGACATCGATTTTATCCTCTGGTGCCTTGAGGGCATCAAGCCGGTGCGGGTGTATTCCGAAGTCGTCTACCGTGTCATGGAGAAGACGCATGGTGTCCCCGACTGCCAATGGATCATGGTGACGATGGACGACGGCACCGCCTTCACCATTGGCGCGGGATGGGCGCTCCCGCCCGGCTATCCGCACTTCTCAACGGCGACCATCGAGTTTGTCGCCACAGAAGGCGCCGTTCTCATCGACGACAGCCACCGCGACATCGTGCTGAACACGATGAAAGGCGGAATGGTCCTGCCGCTCTCCACGATGCCGGGCGAGCAGGTGGGACACGTCTATCAGGGGCCGATGCAGGCCGAGACCATCCACTTTATCGAAGCGGTGGCCCTGAACAAGCCTGTGCTCGTGACGCCGGAGCAGGCACGACAGGTGATGGAAGTAACCTTGGCCGCCGACCTTTCGGCCGAGCGCCATCTGCCCGTCAGTCTTCCATTGCAACCTTGAGGCAGCCTCTTTTCTACTCTCTCCCTCTGACGAGGCGGAGGCGCGTTTGCCTGGCACAATGGCGGACATAGGCCACCTCGACTAAATCGTCAGAAACGATCCGGTAGACGATGCGATAAGTATTTTTTGCAGCCAGAAGTGCCCGATAACCCTGGAAGGCATCGAACATGGCCGCGCCTATCTCGGAAAAATCGCGTAGGAGTTCGAGCTTGGCGACAATTTGATCCTGGATCGCGAGCGGAAGGGCGTCCAGATCATTTTGAGCCCGAGGAAAAAGTTTAACCTTTCTTGGCACGCTTGGCCCTTTTGGCCTTAAACTCCTCTAGCCCAATCCCCTTTCCGGCCTTGGAGTCTCGCTCAGCCTCTACAAGCCTTTCCCTCCAGTCCGGCTGGCTCATCTCCTCCAGGGTAGCTACCATCCCCTCGTAGTCTTCATAGTTCACCAAAAGGGCCGCAGGCCTGCCTCTCTGCGTAATCACCACAGGGTCCCGCGTATGCTTGACGCTCTCGATTATCTTTTTAGCCCGCGTCTGCAGATCCGAAATAGGGATGATCTTTTCCATCTAATTCCTCCGCTCTAAAGCTAATAACCAAATATATATCTGCATTCATATGCAAGTCAATACCCAATCGACCAGCCCGTCACCCTGCCGTTAGAGCCTCGAGAGCGATTTGCGATTTTAGATTCAATCCAAAATCGGCAATCCAAAATCCAAAATGATTCTTTTGGCCGGGTGCTAGTATCGACTTCGCAGGATTGAGTTGTAGGAGAATTCAATCTAATCCTAGCGTTAAAAGAAACAGATATCGCCGACAAAAGATCTCACATCCCCACGGGAAGATTGTACAGAGTAAAAGGCTTGACCCCCCGACGCTGCTCACGTACATCGTCACGCTCAAGTGCGAAGGAGAAGCGTTCCCCGAGTCCCATCGCGCCCATCTCGTGGTGGGCTTCAAGCAATAGCGACTTGCGTTATCGGGGGCGCCGAGTCACACTGTGACAAATCAACAAAGATAGTCGAGTCGTAGAGGCTGACTCTGTCGGCAACTCACATCTGAATTATTCTTGGAGTAGCGCGTTATGAAAACCGATACCGATCAACTTATCCGAATTTTAATTTCTGAAGAAAATGAAGCGAAGGAGACGATCTCTAACGCCAACGCGGATCAAATAGAGTTCTTGTTTAAAGTGTTGGCTACTATTCGGCTTAGTCTAGAGAAACATGTACACGCAATGCGTGCAGACAAAAGCATAAGTTCAGCAGTAGCTGCGTTTCTCTTTTGTAAAGTGGTCCGCACCTGCCGAGCCACGCGAATGCTGTGTAGCACCGGTTGGGGAATCGAGGCCGAGCTCCTTTTGCGTTCCGGCTTGGAGGCGTTGATTAATCTCCGTTACATAACACAGCAAGACTCTGAGGAACGGGCGATTCTATACTCAGAGTTTGATCATATGTTAGCTGAAGCGTATGCGAAGCGAGTCGAGCAATGGCCGGACCTATTTAAAGAATATGATCTCCAACAGCGACGACAGGAGATTAAGGAGAATTTCGAAAGGGTTAAAGCCAATTATCCAGTCAGAGACTTTTGGGCAGGTAAACTAATAAGAGGCGGGCGGCTCCGGGAGATGGCGCAACAGGTTGAGTTGCAGTGGTATTATGATTTCATGTATTGGTTTGCGTCCAACCACGTTCACGCCAATGTGAGATCGGCCTTAGAAGTAATGCGCGTTACTGCTGATGAAAAATTTACCTATAATCTCGGTCCATCAAACGTTAACACACAGCACGCGTTGCTGCTAGCAACCGATTTTTTGATCCAGGCGTACCAGTGTATCGTTCAGTTTTTTAAATTGCCGGAAGAGGAAAATATAAAAGATTTGATCGCTGGCCACGCTGCTGCATCGAAAAAAATTCAAACGCCGTAATGGCTCCCGAAAGAAATTCCGGACAGGAAATTTCGGGGACACAATACTAATTTTCATGATGCCACTTTGATTGGTCGTCCTGCTTTTTCGCAAACGCAAATCACGCCGGGTTAATTTTGCGGTGCCAGCCGCCAGCGGCCGTAGGCGACGAACGCAGATAGCAGCCCCACCACCAGCGGGATCAGCGCCAGCGCGACATCAGCGGTCGCCAGCGTGAACACCGTCGCACCGATCATGAGGATCACCAGCCCGGCGGCAGCCAGCGGTGTCAGGCCCGGCCGAATGCGCAGGAGCCCGGGGAGGATCAGGCCGATCGCGCCGAGCACCTCGGCCACGCCGATGAACCGCACGAACAGGCCCGGCAGCGGCATCTGCTTCGTCAGCTCTTCGATCGGCAGGACCAACTTCATTCCGCCGGTGAACAGAAAGAGGAGCGCGAGCAGCCCCTGAACGATCCACAGCACATAGTTCATGATCGGTCTCCTCCGTGGCGACTCGCCGCCGTTTCCGTGTAAGAATAACTCAAGCCTGACACCTTGATGCACCTCGATTCCGCGATTACCGGAGCCCGAGCAGGCGGGCGGCGTTGCCGCCGAGGATCTTTTTCCGGTCATTGCGGCTCAGCTTGAGAGCGGTGACCACTTCAACCGGGCGCTCGTAGCCCATATCAAAGCAGTAATCGCTTCCCATCATCACACGGTCAACGCCAACGAGCTTGATGAGGTAGTTGAGCGACTCTGGAGCGTGGCTGATCGTGTCGTAGGTGAAGCGTCTGAGATAGCTCGAGGGAGGTTTCTTCAGGGCGCGACACTCCTGTCGCACCTTCCAGCCGTGGTTGAGACGGCCGATGAGATAGGGAAGCGCGCCTCCGGCATGCGGCAGGCAGACTTGGAGCTTGGGAAACCGATCGAGGTGTCCGCTGAAGATTAGATTGGCGGCGGCGACTGCAGTATCAAACGGATTTCCGAGCAGGTTATGCAGGTGGTAGTTCACGAGCCGCTGAGCCCCAATGACATTGAGCGGATGGAGAAAGATCGGGACTTTCAGGGCGTGAATACGCTCAAAGACCGGGAGGAATGAAGGGTCAGTCAGCTCTTTTCCCCGAACGTTCGTGCCCAGGTAGATGCCGCGGCAGCCAAGCTCGGTGACGGCCCGCTCTACCTCGGCGACGGCGGCCACGGGGTCTTGAAGGGGTAGGGTTGCCAGGCTTACGAAGCGGTCGGGGTGGATCCGGGTGGCCTCGGCCATCGCGTCGTTGACGAGCCTCGCCAGACGGAGTCCAAGCGCGTCATCCGCCCAGTAGACCATCGGCGGCATAAGCGAGAGGGCATGGACTGTTACCCCCTGCGCGTCCATCGCCCTCAGCCGGAGGTCCAGATCATAGTAGTGCGCGGTGATGGGGCCAATCGACACGTGGCCCACTAGGATCATTGGTCCATCCGGACCGGAGCGGAGGCGCACCCCGCGAGATTCTCCTTCCGCCTCGATGAGCCGGAGATACCCTTCAGGGACAAAGTGGGCGTGAATGTCGATCGTAGGGGTCGCGTGGTGCGAGGCCCGTTCAGGGGCGGCGCGCTTTCGTGCAGTCGGTGTCGTACGTCGACGTATCAGGTGATTGCCCATCAGCGAGGCCAAAGGCGCTTACCCGAGAACCACCCCACCACCCTGAATCAATCGTAGTCGGGGACGCGGGGAAAGCGCTTCATGGCCTCCTCGACAATCGAGACAGCCACAAAGTTTTCGTGCTTTGGCCGCTCCTCCGGCTTGATGTTGCCGACCTGAACCATCCGGTCGATGGTATACTCCACCTTCCGCCGAGACAGCCCGTCGTTCTGGGCCCAGACTTTGCCCTTCACCAGCTCGTCGTACGCTGCTTCGATCACATCGCGCGGGATCTTCACATACTTCACTGCGATCTCAACGGTCCGCGCCTTGTTGGCATAGATGAATCGGTTCGCCTTTACCAACGCCCGAACCAGCGCCTGGTATTTGGCCGGCTCAGCGGCAAGCTTTTTCTCAGGGGCGACCACGACGAGGAAGAGCTGGTCCGGATCGAGCTCCCAGAACTTCACCAGGGGGTGAAACGAGGGGTCCTTCTGGCGGGCCAGCATCAATTGGTCCACATGAAGCACGGCGGTGTCGATCTGACCCGCGAGCAGTGGGGGCACGTCCGCTGAGGCGATTGGCACGAACGTCACCTCCTCGGGCTTGATGCCCGCCTTTCGCAGCACCATTCGACTCAGGACGTCGGCGAACCCACCGACCTCCTGAACCCCGAACTTCTTCCCCTTGAGATCCTGGAGCGTCTTGATGTTCGAGCGCACCGTCAGGGTCGAGCCAAACCTTGGAGCCAGGGCGTAGATGGCCTTGATCCCCGCCTTCTTCGCGACGGACACGGTGGCCGCAGCCCCCGCGCCGCCTCCAGCATCGAGCGCGCCGCTCACCACGTTGCGGATCACATAGACGCCGCCCTCGAACGTGGCGATCTCAACATCCAGGCCTTCCTCGGTAAAGAATCCTTGCTCCTGTGCGACCCAAGGTCCGATGTGAACCAGATTGGGGGGCGTGGTGGGCATACCGAAGGTCAACTTGGTAGCAACAGCACTCGCCGCACTCGCTCGGTCAGCGCTTCCCCACACGGCGGCGGCAGCGAGCACAAGGGCCATCAGCCAGATTACGCATCGCCTGTTCATGCTCTTCCTCCCTTTTTTCTCTGATCCTATTTTCACGGCCTCATTGGACCGGACCACGCCCACATTCATACGATACTCGAGCGCATATTGAGCAGCAGGATCTCCTGCGCAACGGGAACCTAACAGGGGTAAACTGGAGTGTCAAGTCGGGTGGAGCCATCACGCCCAAACGCATCGAACGTCTTCAAGCCGTAGCACACGCTCGCGCCCGATTTACTGACTGTCACGCAGTTTCCTCCAGCCGATACTCCGTTGTGATCTCAATTGCCTTATGTAGAGACCTATAAACAGGACAACGCTCGGCGTGTATGCGGTGGACTCGCTCTATTGTCTCTTGCACCTCTGCTGGCGCTCTGAGGTGATAGACAACATGGATGCGGCGTATCACAAGGACTTTGTCTTCTGTCTCAATCTCGCCTCTTACATCAGCAGTCAGATTCCCGTTGCTCGCGTTGATCTTGCGCGCTTCCAGCGCGCCGCCAAACGTGCCGGTAAGTCAGCCGCCCGCGGCAGCCACGATATAATCAAGTGTGGTTGCGTGAGGCTCTGACACTTCAGGGCTGACGCCGTAATGTTTGGCGATTGCTCCGTGTACACCGAACAGCACAGGTTTTGACTCGGCTGGAAGATAGGCTAATCGTAAAGGCCCAACTTGTCGCTCGATTCGCACCTTAGAAACATAGGTTATGTCTGACATCTATCTCCTCCTAGACCTCCCGTGGCGGAGAGTTCGCCTCCGAACCATCCTATACCGCATCTCGAACTGCTTCCACGCTATGAGGATTTTCCAGCGCAGAGAGGTCTCCCGGCTCCTGATTCAAATAGGCGGCGCGGATGATGCGCCGCATAATCTTTGCGTTGCGCGTCTTGGGAAGGTCGTCGAGAAATTTCAAAACCTCTGGCTTGAGAGGCTTACCTAGCTGCTCGGCCACCCTGGCGCACAATTCTTCACGCAGCTTTTCGCTCACCTGGGTTCCCGGCTTCAAGACGCAGAAGCAAACCAGCGCCTCGCCCTTGATCGGATCGGGGACACCGATGGCTGCGGCCTCGCTCACAGCCGGATGGCCGACGAGAACGGACTCGACCTCGGCGGGGCCAAGCCGCTTCCCGGCAATTTTGATCGTGTCGTCCGAGCGGCCAAGAATGTACCAGAGGCCGTCCTCATCGACCGCAGCCCAATCGCCGTGGAGCCAGACGTCGGGGAATCGGCCCCAGTAAGTTTGAAAATAGCGATCCGGATCCTTCCAGAAGCCGCGCGTCATGCCGATCCAGGGTTTTCGGACGACGAGTTCGCCGACCTTACCACGAACAGACATCCCTTCCTCATTCACGACATCGGCAGCAATGCCAGGAACAGGTCCAGAGAAAGCGCAGGGCTTGAGGGGCGTAAGAACGTTTCCAGTGACCAAGCCACCTGAAACCTCGGTCCCACCGGAATAGTTGATAATCGGGAGGCGCCCTTTCCCGGCAGTGTGGAAAAACCAGAGCCACGGGTCGGGATTCCACGGCTCGCCCGTGGAGCCGAGGATGCGCAGGCTCGAGAGGCCATGCTTCTCCGCCGGGCCGGTTCCGTAGCGCATGAGACTGCGAATCAGCGTCGGAGAGACGCCGAGGATACTCACTCGATGGCGCTCGACGAGCGACCACAAACGATCCGGCCCCGGAAAATCCAGCGCTCCCTCGTAAAGGACCATCGTGGCGCCGAGAAGAGTCGTGCCAAAAACCTCCCAGGGCCCCATCATCCATCCCATATCCGTTACCCAGTAAAGAACATCCTCCCGTTGAACGTCGAAGCCGTGGACCATGTCCTGGGCAGCTTTGATCGGAAAACCGCAGTGGGTGTGGAGAGCGCCTTTGGGCCGTCCGGTCGTTCCCGAGGTGTAAATAATCATCAGGGGATCCTCAGCGCCGGTCCGTTCCGTTGTCGCGTCATCGCTCTGCCGAGCAACCTCCTCATGCCACCACCGGTCACGGCCGGGAGACCATGGAATCGGATTCCCAAGCCGCTTAAAAACGAGGACGTGCTCCACGGATGGAGAAGAAGCCACGGCCTCATCGGCAACCGGTTTCAGGAGCACGCTCTGCCCTCTGCGATAGAAGCCATCGACGGTCAGCAGAAATTTCGCCCCGCTGTCGCGCAGGCGTCCGGCCACCGCTGCGGCGCCGTAGCCGGAAAACAAGGGCAGGACTATTCCGCCAAGTTTGGCGACAGCAAGAAGAGCCGCGACACTCTCCGGCATCATGGGCATGAAGAGGGCGACCGTATCTCCCTTTTTCATTCCAAGTTCGCGGAGCGCGTTGGCTAAACGGCACACGTACCGATCCAGCTCTTCGTACGTGAGGACGCGGCTGTCGCCATTTTCTCCTTCCCAGCGGACCGCTTCGCGGCGCCCAACCGCTGTACCCCTCCATTTGTCGAGACAGTTATGGACGACATTCATTTTCCCGCCGCAGCACCAACGCGGCCAAGCGATGCCCCGCGAAATATCCAGAATCCGCTCGTAGGGCTCGTAAAATTCAATCTCAAGCTCTTCGAGCACCGCGCTCCAGAACCATTCGATCTCCTCCGTGGAGCGACGCTGCAATTCTGCGAGACTACTAATGCCATGGCGATCCATGAAGTTTTTAAGCCGGCTCTGCGCGATAACATCAGCGCTTGGCCTCCAAACGACATCGCCGCCGAATTGAAACTGAGACATCGCTTAATCCTGGGCTCTCAAGAGAAGTTAGGCAGACCTTTGAAAAAGGCCCATCTGCGCTGTTCCAATTGCGAGTTTCGAATTAGGAGTTCCGAGCTAACCCGAAACTCGAAACTCGAAACCCGAGACCCGAAACTCTCCGGCAGATGCTACCATTGACAGGATTAGGTGGGCAAGCTAATCCTGCGCTGACCCTGATCCGTCGATAAGGGGCGCCTGCTTCGTTGTCGCTTCGGGCTCGCATCCTCACGTACTGCCGCGTACGCTCCGGTGCGAGCCCTCGCTCCGCCTTGCATCCGCCGCCTTCTCGACGCCCAGGGTTTTCGTCGGGTTGGGAGCTCCGTTACCGACTGATGGGATCACGTAGCTTGAGTCTATGTGTGCCTAGGTTGCGGACGTTTGACGAAAAAAAAAGAGGAGGAAAGTTTTAATGTTCGTAAGATTGTATAGCGGTGACGACGGACAGTCCCACTTCGAAGAGCTGGACGCGGGTGAAGGTTCAGCTTTATTCTCGAAGGCGCAGTCCGCAACGGCAATTTTTTTCAGCAATGACTGTCCCGCCCGCATCCTTGGATGGCATACAGCGCCACGGCGTCAATATGTCATAACTCTATCCGGCTCTGTGGATATCCGTATTGGAGACGGCACCGTAAATACTTTTGGCCCGGGTGACGTTCTTCTAGCCGAAGACCTCACCGGCCAGGGGCACACGGCCGTGCCAAAAGGTACCTGGACAAGGGCATATATTCCCATCGATGATTTCCCGGAAGAGAGTGCTCCATTTGGGAGAGGCAGCGGTGTGTGAGGGTTAGTCTAGTCGATGACCGTAATTTCCTCTATGGGAAACTGGGTGGTGACTTAGGGCCAGACCTCGGCGATTCCTTGGTGTTGTGCGCCGACGCTTCATTGAATCCTCTTTCCGCCTAGTTCTTTTTCAGCGGAATCACCGGAAGCAACAGGTAAGAGGCCTTGTCCCCTCCGGCGTAGATCGTGTTCTCCGCGCCCAGGTTGTAGTCCGCTTGGTAGTGGGTGTAGGGCGCGCTGCCGATGCCGTCGCGCGGCTTCTGGCCGAGTCTCTTCCCTTTTGCCTGCTTTCATTTAATCACCTTATCCGCCCGCGCCAGCACGTTGGGCGGAATCGTGAGGCCAATCTGCTTCGCCGTCTTGAGGTTAATCACCAGCTCAAACTTCATCGGCTGTTCCACGGGCAGGTTGGCCGGCTTAGCGCCTTTGAGGATCTTGTCCACGTAAGTCGCGGCGCGCCGGTACAAGTCGGGGAAGTGTGTTCCGTAAGACATCATGCCGCCAGCTTCCACCCAAAGGCTCTGCGTATGCATGGTTGGGAGTCTCTGTTTTCCGGCGAGCTCCAAGATCCGCGTTCGGTTACTAAACATGAGGGAGTCCGACAATACGCTGAGAGCGCTCGCTTGCCGCTTGGTTGCGGCTTCGAATGCGCCCTCGAAATCGTTGGGACCCCGCACCTCCAACGATTGCAGTTGCACCGCCAACGCCTGTGCCGCAATCTGCGTCTCTTTGAAACCTATCACCGACGCGGGGGTTTCCGGATTCCAGATGACTCCCACACGGGAAGTGCCAGGGATAGCTTCCTTTAGAACCTCAAGCCTTTTTCCACTTAGACCTGCGAGGAGGTTTGTCAGCCCCGTGATATTGCCCCCTGGTCGCGCCAAGGAGGCGACGAACCCGCTCCCGATAGGATCTCCATCGGACGCCATAACGATGGGGATTGTCTTGGTCGCGTTCTTTGCAGCACGGGTTGCGAGGGTCCCGTCTGTAACGATAATGTCCACCCTCAGACTGACTAACTCAGCAACTAGCTTTGTGAGTCGATCTTCTTGCCCCTCCGCAAATCGGTACTCAACGGCGATCTTTTTCCCCTCAACATAGCCCAGCTCGCGCAAACCCTGGCGAAATGCCTCGACGCGGGGGTCGGACCCAGAGGAACCACCCAATAGAAATCCGATCCGCGGAATCTTCTTCGTCTGCTGCGCCTCGGCCATTCCCACACACTCCACGAGCAAGATGAGGATGGCAAGAAACCCCGCCCATTTTAGATTTTGGATTTTCGATTTTAGATTGTCGGACTGAAAATTAAGAAATCTAGTAAGCGGTTTTTTCTTCATGGTCTCCCCCCCAATCCAAAATCCAAAATCTAAAATCCAAAATTGTTTGACCGTTGTCAGCCTCGCTCGTGGATTCCGGCGCCTGTCAGGTAGTCGTAAAGATTGGCGACGTTCAGCCGCATCACGTGTGGAGCCATGCCGTCCTGGCCGACATCCATCGGGTATCTCTCCGTCATCGCCGTAAGATTGGCCACGCACTCCTCTTTATTCATTCCGCGCTCGATCCCGCCGCGCACGTACTCCACCCACTCCCGGATGAACGAGCTCTGCTCGTCCAGATATCGCTTGTCGCACACCGGTCCGTGGCCGGGGACGAACGTCTCCTGTCGCAGCGCGCGCAGCGATTCGAGTGCTTTCAGCCAAAGGTCCGGGTTGCCCTCCTGAATCCAGCTCTGCACCTTGCAGAAAATGTTGTCGCTGGTGAAGACGACGCCCTCTTCCACCACGATCACCGCGGCTTGATACGCCGTGTGGCCGGGCATGTGGACCATGCGGAAGGTGTGATTACCCACGTGGAGCTTCATTTCGTTCTGGAACGTAATGACCGGCGCGTTGGGCCTATAGTCTTGCAGGAGTTTCGGCTCTTCCGGCCCGAACGAGGCGACGCGCGCGACATGCGCGGCCATGTCCGTGCCCAGAATCCGGGACCGTACTCCTTCATGAGCGACCACGGGGACATCGAAGAAAGTGTTCCCGGTCCAGTGGTCGCCGTGGGGCTCGGTGTTGATGATGTAGCGCAGCCGGCCGCGCCGCTCGATCTCCGCTTTCAGCCGAAGTGCGTCGCTGGGCTTGTGAGGGGTGTCGATCAGAACGATGCCCTCGGAAGTGGTGACGAACCCGTGATTGGTACCGCGCAATCCGGTCTCCACGAACACGTTAGCTGTAAGCTGCTGCATGTGTCAGCTCCTGAATTTCAGTGGGCTCATTCCATTCACCACGAAGAGCCTAGCGCGGCGGAACCGCAAGCAAAAAAGAAAATATCGATTTCACCACGAAGGACACGAAGAGCACGAAGTTTAATAGAACAGATATCCGAAACCTTCGTGGCCTTCGTGATCTTCGTGGTGGATTACTGTCTGCGCGTGTAGCTCAGTCGATGACAGTAATCTCCTCGATCGGAAACTGGGTGGTGACTTCTGGACCTTTCTCCGTCACGACCATCATTTCTTCGAGCCTTACTCCCCACTGAAGCGGCTTGCCGTGCTGCGTCTCTAAGGCGAAGCTCATCCCTGGACGGATCTCTACAGGGAAGTCGAGAGAGTAGATCCGCGAGATGACCGGTGTGTCGTACTGGGCGAGCCCGAGACCGTGCCCCCAGAGATTCGCGGCAGCCTGATCCTCTTCCTTGTAGCCCCAGGTCTCCATGGCTGAAGGCCAGACCTCGGCGATCTCCTTGGTCGTTGCCCCGGGCTTTACCTTCTCGATGGCGCGATAGAGCCACTCGTAGGCGATATGATAGAAATCATTTTGCTCCTTGGTCGGCTTTTTTCCCACGCAGTAAGTGCGGTACATGCAGCTCTTGTATCCGTTCCAGGTCACCGCCGCCATGTCGATGATCACCAGATCGCCGGGCTGGATGATGCGATCGGAGAAGTGGCGCCAGTTGGGCCAGCTATTCGGACCCGAGGAGACAATGATGTCCTCCACGTCTTCGATTCCCGGAATGTTGTACAGGAAGTTCATGGCGAAGGCGGTAATCTGATGCTCCTGCATCCCCGCTTTCATGAAATGGGAAATGGCTGTATGGCAAGCATCACAGATGGCGGCCACGATGCGCATTGCCTCCAGCTCGTCCTCGTTCTTGATGGCGCGAGCTTCCACCATCGGAGTTGCACCGTCAGTCCAATTGATTCCCGCTTCCTTGAAGGCGTTGATCATGTTGAGGTCGATAAAGTCGACGCCCAGGGTAGCTTTCTCCACGCCGTACTTCTTCATCTCTTCCACAATGGCACTGGTAAACTTTTTTACCTGTTGTCGCGATGCCCCGCCAACGGCACCCTTTATCCATGAGTAGGCGTAGCGCACGTTGTCGCGTGGGATCCACGGGCAGTGGCGGTTGATCTGTATTCCGATGTCGCCTTGCTCGAAAAGCACCGGCTCGGCCCCTTCACAAAGCAACGCGTAACGAAGACCAGGCTTGAGCCGGCACCAACCGGGTGTGACCGTGCTGGAGATGTACCGGACGTTTTCGTCGTACATCGCGAGCAGAGCGCCCAGACCGTACCGCTTCATCGCCTCCCGGGCTCGGTTCAAGCGGTATTTTCTCAGCCGGTCCCAGTTGATGCGCTGCTGCCAGTCGGTGCCGACCAGGCCGAAACTTGAAGTGCTACGATTTACCATAGAGTCTCCTTCCTTGTTTCTTCGTGTGATACCACAAGCTTGTAACGTGGCGCGGAGCAAAACTCCTTGCGGCGAACCGCTCCAATCTCGTTTTGACAGGTCGATTCTTAAGTCATTTGAGCGATAGTTGTCAATCTCTTGGGGAGGAGCCGTTGGGACAAAATCGTGTAGCGGTCTTTTCTCCCCTTACCTTGCTCCACCCGCACCATCATCCGTTCGACTTCGATGTCGCTCACTTTGAGCCTGACCAACTCGCTGACCCGAAGCCCCGTCGCATAGGCCGTCATCAGCAAGCAGCGGTCTCGAAGCTTGCCGTTGGCACGAAGCAAGCGCTCGACTTCCTTCGAACTTAACACCTCCGGCAATCGCCAGCTCCTTTTTCTCGGTGGCAAAAACAGCTTCTGCTCGTTCCAGCCCAGAATCTGATGGTAGAAAAACTTAAGCCCCGAGATCGCCACGTTGCGCGAACTCGGTGAGAGGCCCCGCTCTTTGAGGCGCAACAGATAAGAGCGGATCTGCTCCTGAGTGAGCTGATCCGGCGACTGACGGTAATACTTGACCAGCCCCGCCATCGCTGAAACGTAGGACTGCTCAGTCCTGGGCGAGAAGTTGCGCAGCTTCATCTCCTCGATCATCTTGATTCCGTAGTGCTCCCATAATAAACCCTCCTTGGATTGAAATTTTCCACCGATGCTATCACGAGTATCCAGGGAGGAAATCTATGGGTTGCAACTTAAGGGAGTGGATGAGTGACAGAGATCAATGAGAGACGTGAGGGTGAGTGAGAAACGATTCAGAGCGCAGTGGCACGGGCCACCGCGAAGCGGTTTGGGCGAGCCTTGTTGTAATCAAACTGATACTCCCGTCGCATCTCTTGTCGTCGTGTTGATCTCGTCCCTCTACGATTTGATATTTTCCCCATAGTCTCTAAGTTCTCTCCTTTGAGCATGCTGGTTCACCGTTTATAGAGACGGTCGAATAATTTTTCGTCATCCAACTTTTTGACGAAACTCGCGTCGATGAAATCTTCCGGCCGGGCGCTCTTGGCCTTGGGATTTTTTACGGCAAGTTCGTCCAGAATGGTTTTTATGCCGGGCAGCGTTGGATAGGGCTTGTCGGGGACCACCTTGAGAGCGATTTCCCTATAGGTCTCTTCCAGCGCTTCCCGATCCGTGGTCTGAAGATATTTGCTCATGATTTTGATGCTTGGTTCTTTCTCTGTCTTGTAGAAATGAATCCCCTCGACGAGAGACTGGACCACCGACGCCACGACGTCGCGCTGCGATTTGATGTAGGCCCTGGTCGCGACCAGCGCCGTGAGCTGAAAGGGGATATTCAACTGGGACATGTCGATCAGCGTGTTATATCCGAGCTTGCGCGCCGTTAATGTGAAGGGAGGGGTGATGATCGTCGCCTGCACGTTTTTTGACTGCAGCGCCACGAAGCGGGCAGTCTGCGCGCCTATCTGAAGCAGGGTCACGTCCTTATCGGCGTTCAAACCGACTTTGGCCAGCGACATCCGCACGCCGAGATCCGTGGCGCTGCCAAACCGGCTCACAGCTATTTTTCCTCCCCTGAGTTGCTCCACTCTCTTGATCTCGGGCAAGGAGACGAGGCTGTAGGGAAATGTGTTAAGTAAGCTGGCCAGGATAACGATGTCAGCGCCTGCGAGGCTCCCCGCCACAGCGGCGGATCCATCGGCCAGCACCATGGCGACGTCGCCTCCCAACATGGCTTGAAATCCAAGGGAGCCGCCTGCGGTAAATATCAGTGAGACATCCAAGCCGTTCTTTTTGAAGAATCCCGCCTCTTTGGCAATGATCAAGACCGCCTGGTAGGGGCTGGTCGCGGTGTAGGCGAGGTTGAGCCTCTTGGTTTGTGCCTGTGCATGTGGGACCGGAAGCAAGAGAAGAGATAAAAAGATGAAAAAGCCGGCAAACCGCTTCCTTGTTCTCATGTTCTCTCCTTTCCCAGACCGCTAGTCGTGTTTTGTCTTCTCATCCGTCTCGTAGACTAGTGCCGCCTTGATGGCGGCGTCGATATTCCGCGCCATCGGCTTCTGTATCTCCTCGCCGATGTGAGCCAGGGCGCCGAGCGTCCTGCCGATAATGGCAAAGGCCTTGGACATAGGCCACGGCAGTCCCATGTCCGAAGCGATGGCCGCGATCGCTCCAGTTACGTTCACGGGTAGCCGGCGTCCGCGCCGCGCCTCCGCCGTGCGAGAGATCCGCTGCAACAGATCGCAGTAGCGGCCGTACACCTGGGTCTCACGGGCGATCTGAAATAATTTGTCAGCGCGCGGGTCTCCCTCGGCGTGCGTGCGATGGCCGATGCCGGGGATTCGTTGCTTCCTCTCTTCGTAGCGCTCGACGACCGACGTTGCGATGGCGTCAAGATCGGCGTCGCGCGTAGCTTGCGGCAGCGCCTCCTGGAGCATTTGCGCTGACCACTCGGAGGAACCCAGATGGACGCTCCCGGCTCCTAGAATGGCCGCTGCCACGGCGCCCTGAATAGCTTCCGGGGCGGTGTGATAGGTCACGCGCGCCGCGATCACGCTGCTGACCATGCCATGCTCGACCAGGACGGTGAGCAACGCATCAATCATGCGTGTTTGTCCGGGCGTCGGCATACGGCCCGTCAGCATCAAGAAGGTCATCTGGCTAAAAGTAATCTTGCCGAGCAGCTCCTCAGTCAGGTCGTAGCCCCGGACTAGAATCCGATGGAGCTCAGCCTTGCCGAGAGCTGTAGTGATCTTCAGTGGCTCACTCATAGGAGATCCTCCTGTTCCGCTCACCGCGACGAAAAGATTCTTCACGCAGACATATGAGAAGGTTGCGCCCCTGTCAAGCCTCAATCATTTTGGATTTTGGATTGCCGATTTTGGATTAATCTAAAATCAAAGCCTATTGCAGCGTAAGGGCGGTTCAAGTTAAAGTCGCGTCCAAAGATCTTAGGGAGGTCGGTGTATGGTCAAGTTTGCGTCTAAGCTCACTTTTGGTCCTGCCACAGCGGATTGGCAGGAACGGTTAAACATGGATCGTATGCGGCAATACCGCATGGAACGAGCCAAGAAGATCATGCGTAAGAACGAAATTCCTGTAATGCTGGAGGCGAGCCAGGTCAACATCCGCTACCTCACAGCCCTTCGCGGTTTCGCCTACCCGATGTGCCGTTTTGTCCTTTTTTTCGCGGAGCACGATCCGGTGATGTACGAGCATAACGGCTATTACCATATGATGCCCGATCAAGCGCCCTGGATCAAAGAGTGGCGTCCTGCGCGGTCATGGCTGACGGGCGCTCCGGGAATGGAGGCGAGCCAGGACGAAGCCAAGCAGTTTGCCGCCGACATCAAGCGGGAGCTTCAGGCGCGTGGCCTGGTGGGCGAGAAGCTTGGGCTGGGTGGGTTTGATGGTGTCGCCCGGGAGGCGCTGAATGCCGTGGGCATCAAAAATATCGTCGACACCCGGGCCACGATGCTAGAAGCCAGGAGCATCAAGAACGTAGACGAGATTAATTGCCTGAAGATGGCGGCGGCGATCGTGGATGGCGTCTGGTTTCGCGTCTGGGAGAACTTAAAGCCCGGAATCAAGGATACCGATTTGGCTACCATCGCTTCGGCCGCCGGATATGAGTATGGCGCCGAAACAGCTATTCCCGGAGGCTGGCGCACTGGACCAAATACTTTTGACCGCGCTTATCATCAGTCCAGCCGGGTCATTCAGGTGGGAGATCTGGTCTATGGCTCCCTCTGTGGCCTCATGTATATGGGTTATGGCACCTGTACGTACCGCACTTTCATCGTCGGCAGGAAACCCACCGACAAGGAAAAGGACTGGTACAAGAGGGTGGTGGACCGGATCAGCGCGATCATAGAGGAGATAAAGCCGGGAAGGACGACGGCAGACGCCGCCAAGCATTTCCCTCCGGCAACTAGCTGGGGTTATAAAGAAGAAGTCGAGGTCCTCGCCAGCGAGATCGGCCACGGCATTGGACTGGGAGGAGGAGGGAGCAGCGGCTACGATATGCCGATCATTAACCGCCAGTGGTCCTTCAAGTATCCGCAGGTTTTTGAAGAGGGGATGACGATCGCTGTCGAATCGCGCGAAGGGGAGACGCGAGTCGGCGGAGTCAGGCTGGAAAATATGCTGGTGGTTACCAAAGACGGGGCGGAGATCATGGACCGTTTTCCGCGCGACGAGATCCAGGTCGCGCCAAGATAAAAGCAGTTTTGAATTTTGAGTTTTAAGTTTTGAGTTGAAAGAGGTCTTGGTAAGTTACACAGGAAACTAGAAACTAGAGAGGTGCCCTATGTCCCAATTACGCTGTCTGACTATTCAGGCGAAGGATCCAAATCGTCTCGCCGACTTTTATCGCAAGGTCTTTGAGCTGAAAACGATCTCCGAGGAGCCCTCTCTAGTCCGTCTCTCGGACGGGGTTTTTACCCTTGTGCTTCTTAAACAGCAAGGTGAAAGCTCACGGGGCATCTACGCCAGCGGCTTCCAGGTGGAGAATCTGGATGGCGTCAAGGAAAAAGTTGAAAAAGGAACCAAGGCTTCTTCGTCTTATAGCGACTGGCAGGTTGCGGACCCCGATGGGAATCTCATTGATCTGAACCGGAAAGGCTTCGGCGCGGCGCAAGGGAAGAGCCCTTTTCCCATTCGCCACCTTGCGCTTTATACCGCCGATCCCAAGCGGCTCGCCAATTTTTACGGAGATGTTTTCGAGATGAAGGAGGTTGACTACTCGGATCGCTCCTCGATCTTCGTTTCCGACGGCTACTTTAATATCGCCTTGCTTTACCAGCGAGTGGGCGAGGAAAAAAATGGCTTCAACCATTTCGGGTTTCATGTGACGGACATCGAGGAGATGCGCGGTAGAGCGGAGAAGGCGGGAGTTCCCCGAGGAGCCAAGCGGCCGGATCGGATTCCCTACGCGGAGTACCGTCTCCATGATCCGGAAGGGAACGGCATCGACATCTCGGTGAAGGGATGGAAGGTCTAACCAGACCGTTACTCGCTACTGGTTAACTCGTTGACTCGATTAACGAATAACGATTACACGAACAACGATCACTGCGCGCCTCGCATCTGGGACCTTTTTGGCCGGTCTGAGAACAGAGTTTGTCAACACCGTGTAAAGAAGAAACTATGGTTGCTGCTCGTTACCTGCTAACGTTGCTTTTTTTTGTTTTGACGTTGCCTTTTGCCGGCAGTGCGGCGGACAAGATCGTTGCCGACTTTGGCGGCTTGTCGGGATTTCAGAGCGCTTCGTGGGTGGCAAAGGACCTGAGGCTATTTGAAAAATACGGGCTCAACGCGGATCTGGTTATGATCACCGGCGGCGCGCGCTCCGTGGCCGCGCTCCTCGGAGGCAGCACACAGTTTGCCACTGGATCGGGCACCGCCCCATTGCAGGCTTATGCCCGAGGCTCCGACGTGGTCATTCTCGCTGCTTCCTACAATAAGTTTCCCTATTCGTTTGTCGTCAAACCCGATATCCGATCGCCAAAGGATCTTCGTGGGAGAAGAATAGGTATCCTTAATTTCGGCGGATCCAACGACATCGCCCTTCAGTTGGCTTTGAAGGAGTGGGGCCTGAAGCAGCAGGAGGTCCAAGTTGTTGTCGGCGGCGACGCGCCCACCCGTCTCTTGTCGCTGACAGTGGGAAGGGTCGACGCGACCATTCTCTCCCCTCCCCATCTCACCAAGGCGGTCCAAGCGGGCTATCGGCTCCTCGCCGACATGGGAGAGATGAGGGCCAATTTTTCTCAGTCTACCCTCTATGTTCGACGCGGTTATCTGCGCGAAAACCGCGACACGGTGAAGCGATTTCTCAAGGCCTACTCGGAGGCGGTTCACGTCATCAAGACGGACCGTGAGCGGACCCTGAAGGTCTTCGCCAAGAGGATGCGCTTGGACGATCCGGAAATTCTTAATGACACGTACAGCTATTTCGCCCCGCGCTTTTCTTTCCCGCCCCGGGTGAACATGCAAGGGATCAAAGACACGTTGGACTTTTATGCTGAGACCAACCCTGAGGTCAGAAACCGCACTCCCCAGGAATTCGTGGACCACACGCTTATCGACGAACTAGAGAGAGAAGGGTTCTTTAAGGCTCTGGGTTCGTAGCAAAAGCGAAACAAGAACATCGGCGTTCATAAATTGTCAAAGTTGCCACAAACTGACAGCCCGTAGATTTCCCCAGGGCTTCATAGTTTGTTGGTTTCTCTCAGTCTTTAGTTTTCCAACCTACTGGCATGGTTTTGGCTAGAGGCTTTCACAGAGTAGCAGGCCCACGGGATCTGATCGGGAGGAGAAAAAATCGATGAGACTTCGGAACCTGTCAATGAAATGAGACACTTCCCGGCTACAGATTACTGTGCAAGATCCTCACTCACCTGATTTTGATCCATAGGTAGATCCCTTCCCGACTGCTGTTCGTTCAATATAGGGCAATTATG
>Ga0209824_10000250_pt1 | contig 36796 bp, 34 predicted proteins | sample VDWuncwatermetaG_FD_184124 | JGI IMG/M metagenome (GOLD analysis project Ga0209824, IMG submission 184124) | Wastewater microbial communities from Netherlands to study Microbial Dark Matter (Phase II) - VDW unchlorinated drinking water (SPAdes)... ...
GTGTTGCACGATAAAGACCTGTGCATCGGTTGCGGTTATTGCTTCTATGCTTGCCCCTTCGGCGCGCCGCAATTCCCGCAGGACGGCGCGTTTGGCCTGCGCGGTAAAATGGATAAATGCACCTTCTGCGCCGGTGGCCCGGAAGCGGATGGTTCGCAAAAAGAGTTCGAGAAATACGGGCGCAACCGCATCTCCGAAGGCAAGCTACCCGCCTGCGCCGAGATGTGTTCGACCAAGGCCTTGCTCGGTGGCGACGGCGACGTGATTGCCGATATTTACCGCAACCGTGTGCTGCATCGCGGCAAAGGTGCGGAAGTGTGGGGCTGGGGTACCGCGTATGGTAAACCCGACGGCAAACCGGAGCGGACGCAGGAGCGTCAGCAGGAAAGGGTGCGCGAGGGAGGAAAATCATGAGTGTCGAGCGTAAGTGTTTTGTGGGATTAGCCATTTTGCTGGCCGCCGTCGGCCTGTCTGCCTGTGGCGAGAAGCCGACGGTTTACAAGCAGGGTGTTTATCAGGGTAAAACAGATAGTGCGCCCTGGAGCAACGACCAGTTCAAGGGCGATAAAGCCGCCTGGGAAAAGGCTATCAAGACGCGCAATCAGGATCAGAACGAATACAGCCGTCTTACGCCAGCCAAAGGCAGTTGATTTGTAAAGGCGGGTTCTAAACCCGCCCAAAACAAGCAGGAAGTAGGGCGGAAAAGCGTAGCGTCTTCCGCCGCATGTGCGTCCATTCGGCGGATTATGGGCGTAGCCCGGTATCCCGTGGAAACGCCTTCGGCTCATCCGCCCTACTTGCTTCCTCCCGCCTTCGCGGGAATGACAAATTATTATAGGTGTCCTGATATGAATTTTGTACAGGGTTTATCGGCTACGCTGCTATTGGTTCTGTCGCTGGGCATGGGGAATGCGGTTGTGGCCGCAGACACGCCGCAGCCCTTCGCCGCACCGACAGCGGCGCAAAACACGCAGCAACAGATGGACGGTCGCAAAGGCCAGCCGCTCAACAACGCGCAGACTTGGAAAGACGTGCGTTCCGGCGAAGTGCACCAGACGCAGGTGCGCGGGGTCGAGACCGGGGTGCTGATCCAGCCGCAGGGTGAAACTTGGAAAGAAATCCGCAATGGCCCGGTGTCGCTTTACGGCGGATTGTTGCTGGTGTTTACGGTGCTGGCCATTACCGCATTTTACAAATGGCGCGGCCCGATCCGGCTGCACGACGATCCCACGGGACGCAAAATGGCCCGTTTCAGCAGCTTGGACCGCATGGTGCATTGGGCGGCGGCGATCAGCTTTATGATCCTGGCGGTGTCGGGTTTGATCTTGCTGTTCGGAAAGTATGTGGTGTTGCCGGTGCTCGGCTACACCGTGTTTTCCTGGCTGGCGATGCTCTCCAAAAACCTGCATAATTTTGTCGGCCCGGTGTTTATCGTCGCGACCATCATCATGTTTGTGACCTACGTGAAAGACAACATCTGGGCCAATTGCGATGCCGAATGGATTGCGCGCGCAGGCGGTATTTTTAGCGGCGAGCACGTGCCTTCCTGGCGGTTTAATTTTGGCGAGAAAACCTGGTTCTGGATAGGCGTGACTTTTCTCGGCGTGATCATGGGAGCCACCGGGCTGATACTCGATTTTCCAAATTTCGACCAAGGACGAGAGTTGATGCAGCAGGCGAGCATCATCCACATCATCGGCGCGGTAATTTATATTTGCCTGTCGCTGGGGCATATTTACATGGGCACGTTGGGCGTGGACGGCGCGTACGAATCGATGCGTAGCGGCCAGGTGGATGAGACCTGGGCCAAGGAGCACCACGCGCTCTGGTATAAAGAGCAAACCGGCAGATCCGGCAAACCCGCAACCGCCGTGCCGCCGCCCGCCGCTGCCGGTAAGCCTGCGGCGCATTGACCGCCCCCGCGAAATCAGCCCTTCTTGTAGGTCGGGCTTTGCCCGACAGCCCCGCGAGTTGATGGCGCGATGTCGGGCTGCGGCGGTCATTAGGTAGGGGCAAGTTCTAAACCCGCCCAGCGCACAGGCGGGTTTAGAACCCGCCCCTACAAGGCAATTTGACGAACACGGTATAAATGGAAATTTCATTGGAATAACCTGTGTTGGACAAGAATATTTTTTTTTAATGTGAATGACCAAGCGAGACCAACGACCATGACCAAAACACGCATTGCACTCATCGCCATCCTGCCCCTGTTATTCGTCATGGGCAGCGCCCAGGCAAAATTACCGCCGCCCAGCGCGGAAGCCAAAGCCGCCGCCGATGAAAAAAAACTGAAAGATGCCGAGACCGCGAAATTGGCCGCCGAAGCCGAGTGCAAAGCCAAAGATAAAGTGGCCGCGCGCTATCTCAAAGAACAAAAAGGCACGGCTGCGGGCAAGCCTGTTGCAGTCGATTGCCCGCCCAAACCGCCCGCGCCCCCTGCGGTCGCTGCGGCTCCTGCGCCCGCTGCTGCGGGTGCTGTCCCCGCGAAACCGCCGACCCCGGCAGCACCTCCTGCCGCCGCGCCGCCCGCAGCAGTCAAGAAATAGAGTTCCTTGCCCGTTAAAAGCGAAGGGGTTCTGTGGGAATGGTGATTCCACGCTACGCTTGTCCCACAAAACTGCGTGAGATTTCCGCCAAAATTCAAACTCGCTGGTTTTGTGGCGCGTTCCGTGCGCCCCCACTATGGTGTTTGGCACACCCATTTTTATTCGCGTTATAATTCCCCCGCAACCAACCTACCCTATCGAGACTTACATGAAAAAATATTTTTCTCTGCGTGGCGGCTTGTTGTCTGTCGCGATGCTGGCATTCGCGCTGGGAACTACGTCTTTGCAAGCCGCAGATTTGCGTCTGGCGACCACCACCAGCACCGAGAATTCAGGCTTGTTGAGCCAACTCCTGCCCAAGTTCGAAGCCCGGCACGGCATCAAAGTGCGCGTGGTGGCGGTGGGCACGGGCGCGGCGTTGAAGCTCGGCGAAAATGGCGATGCCGATGTGGTGCTGGTGCATGCGCGCGAAGCCGAAGACGCTTTTGTCGCAGCGGGTTTTGGGGTCAACCGCCGCGATGTCATGTATAACGATTTCGTCATCGTCGCGCCGGCAAGCGATAAAGCCGGGGTGCGCGGGATGAAAGATTTGAGCGCCGCGCTCACCAAAATTCGCGAGGCCAAGGTGCCGTTTATTTCGCGCGGCGACGATTCCGGCACACATAAAATGGAGATCAAGCTATGGGCGCAAGCGGGAGGCACACCGCAAGGCACACATTATTTTTCGATAGGACAAAGCATGGGCAACACGCTTTCCTTCGCATCAGAAAAACAGGGCTACACGCTCACCGACCGCGCCACCCACGCGGCGATGCGGACAAAAACCAATCTCGAGATCGTGGTCGAAGGCGACCCGCGCCTGCTCAACCCGTACGGCATCATCGCGGTCAATCCGGCGCGGCATCGGCACGTCAACGCGGTGGCGGCGATGAAGCTGATCGACTGGTTTGTCTCGCCGGAAGGGCGACATGAAATCGCCGCGTTCAAACCGCAAGGCGAACAACTTTTTTTTCTGTCTGAACAATCCGCGCATTTGGCACCTCACCCCCTTTCAAACATCAAATAATCCAGTGACATAACACCCCTCTCCCGCAGGGCGGGAGAGGGCTGGGGAGAGGGTGGGCGGCGAGTTTATTTTTCAACATGTGCAAGGCGTTGGCTGACAGTCCCCTCTCCCTAACCCTCTCCCCGCCAACGCGGGGCGCAGCCCCGCGTTCGTCGGATGCCGCCACGAACGCGACCGCGACGCGGTCGCTTTGGGGAGAGGGGACATTATTGCGAGATTGTTAAATTGAAAATGGAATAAGTGAGTGGAACTTTCCGCCCCCACCCAAGAAGCCTTCGCGTTACTCATCACAGGCAATAAAGAACTCTGGACTATCGTCTGGTTGTCCGTCTGGACCGCTGTGGTCGCCATCGCGCTGGCCGCGCCCGCGGGGGTGGCGCTGGGTTTTTTGCTCGCGCATACCCGCTTTCCGGGGCGGCGCGTATTTGTGGTGCTGGCACAAGCGCTGCTGTCTTTTCCGACCGTGGTGGTCGGGCTCATCATTTATCTGCTGTTGTCGCGCCGCGGCCCGTTCGGCTCGTGGGAGCTTCTGTTCACGCCCGAAGCCATCATTATCGGCTACATCGTCATCTCGTTGCCGATCATGGTGGTGTTCACTTTGTCGGCGGTGCAAGGCGGTGATGCGCGCATCCATGAAACCGCCCGTAGCCTAGGCGCATCGCGCCTGCGCGCCAGCCTCACCACTTTGTGGGAAGTGCGTTTCGGCGTGATGGCGGCGGTGGTCAACAGCTTTGGCCGCGTCATTTCCGAAGTCGGTTGCGCCTTGATGGTCGGCGGCAATATCGCCGGTTACACGCGCAACATCCCCACCGCCATCGCGCTCGAAACCACCAAAGGCGAATTCGCGCAAGGCATCGCCTTGGGGCTGGTGCTGATGGCGATCGCATTGGTGGTGAATGTCGCGCTGGCGTTGTTGCAAGGCGAGGGGGGGATGAAGTGAACGTTCCTTTGCTCGACATCCGCCAACTGCACAAGCGTTTCGGCGCGAGAGAACTGCTGCATATCGACGCGCTGCAATTTTCGCCCGGTGCAAGCTACGTGCTGACGGGCGACAACGGCGCGGGCAAAAGCACTTTGCTGCGGATACTGGCCGGGCTGGAAATGGCGCAAATCGGCGAATTTATTTTTTGCGGCGAGGCGGTCGCGACAAACGCCTATCCGGAAAAATTGCGGCGCGAGATCGTTTACGTGCATCAGCAACCCTATTTATTCCGCGGTTCGATACACGGCAACCTCGCCTACGGCTTGCGTGTGCGCGGCATGTCGGCCAGCCAAACCGGCGCGCAAGTGGCGGCAGCGATGGAGTGGGCGGGTGTCGCGCATCTCAAAAATACGCCGCCGATGCGGCTTTCGTCGGGCGAGAAAATGCGCGTGGCGCTGGCGCGGGTAAAGGTGTTGTCTCCGCGACTTTATTTGTTCGACGAACCCACCGCCAACCTCGACGAGGAAGGCCGCGACCGCACCCTGGCCTTGATCGGCGAATTGTGCAGCGAGAATCACTCGGTGGTGGTGGCCTGCCACGACCGCGAAGTGATCAACCTGCCGCAAATGCAAAGGCTGCATCTGGCGGGCGGGGAAATTGAATTGCCCTAAAAACTTTTTCAGAAAGTCAAAATTTCTTCCTCGACCGCGTTACTCTGCGTATCTCTTCGCCCGAACTCACGCGCTGCGCGGGAACGCGATAACCAGCAAAAAAACAACCCCCGCTTCTGCGGGGTCTTTTTTGTTATACACTTGCGCGCTGATAGACAAACGCACAAGGGGCGGGGGTAGAGGTGATTGACAACGCAATTTTCAAAGACTATCTGGCAAAGGTTGAGCAAGCCTATAAGGCGGGCAACGCCACCGAGCACACCCACCGCCCCACGCTGAAAGACCTGCTCGAATCATTCGAGTCCGGCATCATCGCCACCAACGAGCCCAAGCGCATCAAATGCGGTGCGCCGGATTACATCATCACCCGCAAAGATATTCCGCTGGGTTTTGTGGAAGCCAAGGACATCGGCGTTTCCCTCGACGAGGCCGAGAAAAGCGAGCAACTCAAACGTTACCGCGACGGCCTCAGCAATCTCATTCTCACCGACTATCTGGAGTTCCGCTGGTATGTCAGCGGCGAATTGCGCCTGAGCGCGCGTCTCGCTAAACCGCAAACTAATTGCAAGTTGCGTGCGGAAGCGGAAGGGGCGCAGCAGTTAACCGATTTGTTGCAATCATTCTTCGCCGAGAATATCCCCGTCATCGCCAGCCCCAAGGAGCTTGCCACGCGCATGGCGGCGCTGGCGCGGCTCATCCGCTCCATCATCGGCAAAACCTTTTCGGAGGAAGGCGAGCACGGCGCACTGCACGAGCAAATGGAGGGCTTCCGCAAAGTGTTGTTGCACGATCTCACGGCGGAGCAATTCGGCGATATGTACGCCCAGACCATTTGCTATGGCTTGTTTGCAGCGCGCTGCAACAGCACCGGCGCACACTTTACCCGCACTCACGCCGCCTACGATCTGCCCAAGACCAACCCCTTTCTGCGCAAACTCTTCTCGCATATCGCCGGCCCGGAGCTGGACGAGCGCATCGTCTGGGCGGTGGACAACCTCGCCGAGTTGCTCGACCGCGCCGACATCGCCGCCATCCTGCAAGACTTCGGGCGCGCCACCAAGCAGGAAGACCCGGTGGTGCATTTTTACGAAACTTTTCTTGGTGCCTACGACCAGAAAATGCGCGAGGCCAGGGGCGTGTATTACACGCCAGAGCCGGTGGTGTCGTATATTGTGCGTAGCGTAGATACCATCCTCAAAAAAGATTTCAAGCTGGGGGCGGGGCTGGCCGATGCCAGCAAAGTAACGCTTACCCGCCCGAAGCAGCGCGGCAAGGGCACGGAAACCATCGAAACCCACAAAGTCCAAATCCTCGATCCCGCCACTGGCACCGGCACTTTTCTGTATAGCGTCATCGGGCAAATCTACCAATCCTTTGCGGGCAACAAAGGCATGTGGCCGGGCTATGTGCAAGAAAATCTGTTGCCGCGCCTATATGGTTTCGAGCTATTGATGGCTCCCTATGCAGTGGCGCACATGAAACTCGGTTTGCTGTTGCGCGACACCGGCTACGATTTTTCCAGCGACGAACGCCTGCGCGTGTTTCTCACCAACACGCTGGAAGAAGCGCACGAAATGACTGGTCTGCCGCTGTTCACGCAGTGGCTGGCGGATGAAGCCACCAGCGCCAATCAAGTAAAGAAAGAAACGCCGGTAATGGTGGTGCTGGGCAATCCGCCGTATTCTGGGCATTCCGCCAACACCGGCGCATGGATCGCCGGACTGCTACGCGGCAGCGACAGTTCAACAGGACAAAAAACCAGCAACTATTTTGAAGTGGACGGTGCGCCGCTGGGCGAACGCAACCCCAAGTGGCTGAATGACGATTACGTCAAGTTCATCCGCTTCGCTCAATGGCGCATCGAACAGACCGGCTACGGTGTGCTGGCTTTCGTCACCAACCACGGCTATCTGGATAACCCCACTTTTCGGGGAATGCGCCAGAGCTTGATGCACAGCTTCGACGACATCTATCTGCTCGACCTGCACGGCAACAGCAAGAAAAAAGAAAAAACGCCGGAAGGTGGAAAAGATGAAAATGTTTTCGATATTCAGCAGGGCGTGGCGATAGGCATTTTTGTTAAGAGAGTGTCGTCATCCCAGCTATCCCGAATATCGAAAAGCGCGAACTCCTCTCTCCCGCTCGCGGGAGAGAGGCTGGGAGAGAGGGAAAGTAATGTTTATCACGCCGACCTTTACGGCCTGCGCGCCAGCAAATACGCCGGTCTGGCGGAAAACGATCTCACCACCACGGCTTGGAAAACGCTCAAGCCACAAGCGCCGTTTTATTTGTTCGTGCCGCAGGATGAAACCCTGCGCACCGAGTATGAGCCGGGGTGGAAAATCACCGGCATCATGCCGGTGAACGTGTTGGGGTTCCAATCCCACCGTGACGATTTTGCGATTGATTTTGAGCAAGCAAGGTTGCATCAGCGCATTGCCGCGATGCGCCACACCGAACTGGGTGATGACGAATTCGCGCAGCGGTACGACTTGAAAGATAACCGAGACTGGAAACTTAATTTGGCAAGGCGGCAAATTCGAGAAGATGCCCACTGGAAAGAAAATCTTATTCCGTGCGCTTACCGCCCATTCGATACGCGCTGGGCTTATTTCAGCGAAGTGGCAATGGATTACCCGCGCCGCGAGCTAAAAGAAAATGTGGCGGGTAAAGCAAACCTTTGCTTGAATGTCGTGCGTCAAACGAAATCCGAGCATTGGCAACATGCGGTGATGACCGACAAACCTGCGCCTGCTGTTTTTGTGGAAATAAAAGATGGTTCGACTGTTTTTCCGCTCTACCTTTACTCCAGCAGCAAAACCGACCTCTTCGATGTCAGCGTGGCAGGTGCTCGCCGCCCCAATCTCGCACCGGAATTCATCGCCGATTTCTCCGCGCGGCTGCAACTGGATTTTGTGCCGGATGGATGCGGAGATTTGAAAAAGACCTTCGGGCCGGAAGACGTGTTCCACTACGCCTACGCGGTGTTCCATTCGCCGAGCTACCGCAGCCGCTATGCCGAATTTTTGAAGGGAGATTTTCCGCGCTTGCCGCTGACGCGCGATATAGTGCTGTTCCGCAGCCTGTGCGCATCGGGTAAGGAACTGGTGGTGCTGCATTTGATGGAGCAGCTTCCAAAACTGGAAACCAGCTATCCCGTTACGGGTGATAACACGGTGGAGGCGGTGCGCTATACCGAACCGGCAAGCGGTGTGCCAGGCCGCGTGTGGATCAACAAGTCGCAATACTTCGACAACGTGCAACCAGAAGTGTGGGGCTACCATATCGGCGGTTATCAGGTTTGCCAGAAGTGGCTGAAAGACCGCAAGGGACGGCAGCTTTCCTACGATGACCTGACCCACTATCGCAGCATCGTCGCGGCACTGGCGCGCACTATCGAGTTACAGACCGCGATTGATGAAGCGATAGGCGATTGGCCGTTGCAGTAGCGTTCAGCAAAAAAGCAACAGTTTGGTTCGGATAATGGTGTGGGTTGGTCCGACTGACACAAAAGTCTGCCACAATCAGACATTCGAGGTTTAAAGGCACTGTTTGGATCAGACGAAAATGAAACAAGATTTGTCAGTAACCGAGAACGTCGAGTCATTTCGCCGCGACAACCACTATGTGCCGCAAACGTATCTTAAGCACTGGGGCGGCACGGAGGGTCGAGTATTCGCGTATCGTGTCTTAGTATCTCATCCAAACGTGCGGCTATGGAAGCCCGTGTCTGTCAGAGGTCTGGCGTACCACGCACATCTATACACTCGGGTGGTTGCGAACGGGCTGACAGACGAAGTCGAGCGTTGGCTGGATTCTAAATTTGAAGCACCCGCTGGAAAAGTGATCCAAAAAGTAGTCGATGATGAACGGCTAACGTCACAAGATTGGTCGCATCTAATCAGGTTCTTGGCAGCGCAGGATGTGAGAACCCCCGCTCGGCTAATGGAGACGCTTCGGCGGTGGCATCAAACATTGCCAGACCTCATTGAAGATACCCTCAAAGAGTCCGTTAAAGAACTCGAAATATCAAGGCGAGAAGGAACACCGCTCGCTCGTAGCAGCAGCGTTTATGCCGAATACTTACCAATTAGGGTAATGACGGAATTAGTGCCAGGGGAAGAACAAGGGACGCTGGGAATCGAGGCTGTTATTGGACGTGGCCTCTGGTTATTCAGTCTAAAGCAGTTGTTGACTCAAACCGTAAATGAACTCTTGACACATAAATGGACCATTCTACGAAGTCCAAAAGGAATGGATTGGCTAACCAGCGACGATCCAGTTGTTCGTCTTAATTACCATAATCCAATGAAGTACGATTTCAATGGAGGTTGGGGCAGTGTTGGTACGGAAATTTTTCTTCCGCTATCCCCGCACCATTTGCTTTATACAAAGATTGGAACCAAACCTCCTCAGCGTGGGACTGTTGTATCAACTGAGCTTGCAGGTTGGTTGCAGCGTTTCACTATCGAGCACGCACACCGGTTCGTTATTGCCAAAAAAGAAAACGAAAGTGTCTTAAAGATTCGACCTCGGATAGTTGACTCAGCGGCATTCGCAGATGAAGTCGAACAGTGGAAACGTTGGCACGAAGAACAAACCATCGCGGAACGGAACTTGCGTAGGTAAAAATCTTGGACTGACGTGGGTAGTAAGACAGTCTCACGGCTTCTAGATGCTTCTGTCGTGTGAAGCTCGGTTGACAATAGATTAAAATTGGGCTACATTGTGGCTCAATTTAGGAGGTTTGAGATATGGCTGCAAACACTGTTGTCCGGGCGCGTATTGACGAGCACATCAAAGAAGAGGCTGCTGTCGTCCTGGCGGCGATGGGACTGACTGTTTCCGATGCTTTCCGCATCATGCTGACCCGAGTTGCGCGCGAAAAAGCCCTACCGTTCGAGCCGCTCATCCCCAACGAAAAAACCATCAAGGCAATGAGACGGGCGCGTGGCGGCAAGGGGCTGGAGCGTGTGACACTCGAGCAGCTTGCGGACGACTGGCATAAGGGATGAGGGATGAGGGAGATTTTCCGGCAATCGGCGTTCAAGGCCGATTTCAAGCGGGTAAGCCGTTCCGGTCGATATAAAGCGGAAGATGTGCTGGGCATCATCGCCATGCTGGCGAATGACGAGCCATTACCGGAGCGATGTCGCGACCATGCGCTGACGGGTGAGTGGAAAGATTTCCGTGATTGCCACATCAAGCCAGACCTTGTGCTGATATACCAGAGGCCAGATGATGATCGCTTGGTGCTGGCGCGTCTCGGATCACATAGCGAACTCGGATTGTCATAAGCGTTGCAGCGACAGCGTGAACGCCACGCCATCCGCCCGGTTGCGCGCGCTCACGGTTCCGCCCATTTTCGCCAGATATGTCTTGGCGACGAACAATCCCTGGCCGCGATGTGCTGTTTCGTTGCCAGCGTGGTTTGCGGGCGTACCGCTAACGCCGTATTCGAAAATGCGTTCCAAGCGCGCCGAGTCGATAGGTGCTCCCTGATTATGAATGGACAATTTCACCGTCGCATCTTCTTGCGCCAGCGTCATCACGATCGGCGAGCCGGGGGCGCGGAAGCGGTCGGCGTTGCGCAGGATGTGGGTGACCGCGTCTTCCAGCGGAAATTCGTCGGCGCGCACCATCACGGCTTTGCCGATGCGCTGGTAGCGCACGTCGTCGATGCCCGCGAAATGCGCGTTGCTGGCGACGTTGTGCAGGAACTCGTCGAGGTCGATGGTCCCCACGTTGAGCGCGGCGGCCTGCAAGGCTTCGCTGGGCGAGGCCGTGCCGTAGAGCACGCGCACCGCTTGCTGCATCCGTTGCACGTAGCGGTGGCTGCTGTCGTCGGCGCTGGGGTGCAACACCATCAAAGATTGCAGCGGCGACATGATTTCGTGGCCGACGGCGTGCCACAGGTCGCGTTCCTGCTGGGTGCGGATGTGTTCGCGCGCCGCGTCGTCTTTGACGCGCTGCAACAAATCCGAGAGGCCGCTCGCCAAGATGCCCATTTCGTCGTTGCCGCGCAGATCGGATAAATCGAGATCGGCGATGCGTTTTTCGACGTGCGCGTTGCCCGCGTCGCCGACGTTGTGCGAGACGGCGGCGGCGCGCCGCGTCAGCACCGCGATGCGCCGGATCAGCCCGATTTCGATCACCAGCCAAGCGGTGATAATCGCCCCCAACATCGCCAGCACGAACCACGAGACGCGCGTCGCGGTGGCGCTGAGGGCATCGTCCACGCTACGCAGATTGCCGCTGAGGCGCACCGCGTAGTCGCCGACCGCAGTGTGGATGAGCTCCTCGGCTTCGATAGATTTTCCCGCGCCCGCAGTCGCGTTTGCCCCTTCGACCGGCAAACGCTGCACCAGTTTATCCAGCCAGGGCGCGGATATTTCCTGATCTGTTTCCGATCCTTTCAGGGTCAGCAGCGGTGCCGCCGCGCTGCCGACCTTGCTGACGCGCAAGGTCTCGCCCTGCAATAGCGACAACGTGATGTCGTTGAGTGAGAGCGGCACGGTCGCGCCGGGGGCGTTGCTGTCGAACAGCGTCGCTGCGGCATAGTTTTTGGGAGCGCGAGCGTCTCGCTCGCTGGTACCGGCGGCGTTGTTGTCGAAGGGTGTCGTTGCGGCAGTCGCGGAACTGGGCCCCAGCATTTCAAACTGCACTGCGATCTGATCGAGATCGCGCGGCGGCCACACCGGGCGGGGCTTCTGAAACAACTCGTCGCGGAACACGTCCACCGGCAAACGGATGGAGAAAAAAGACCGCTGCTTGCAGGGTTCGGCGCTGCCCGTATCGCTGCCGTCGCAGCGCGCTTCTTGCCACAGCCAGCCGCGAAAATCGCGCACCGGCAACATCCCCGGCGGCAATACCGGGCCGGGGTCGACGAAGCCGGTGAGCCGCCCGCGCACGCTGGCAGCGGCTTCGGACGGGGCTGCAAACGACGCTTCAAACGGCGCGATCCAGCGCGTCGTGCCGCCGCGCATGGTGAGGGTAACGCGGGCGCGGTGCATCTCTTCCAACTGGTTGCCGCCGCGCTCGCGTCCCACCAATTTGCCGCTGAAAAAACTCCCCACCAGATAAATGAACCCACCCGCGTAAGGGTTGTTGCCGACGGCCACGCACAGCGACGCGCCGTCAGGATATTGCACCGAGCATCCCGCCGTTTCCACCGCTTGTCGCGCCTTGTTCGGGTCGTCGAAATCGAGCGCGCCGTAAGGCAACAGCAAAGGCCGCAGCGGCGTGGCAGCAGCGTTTTGGTTGGCGGGGTTGAGCAGCGCCAGTTGCCCGGCGGGGTGGCGCAATTTGGCGGTGATCTCGCTCAGGGTTTTGCCGAAATTTTTTTGGTAGCTCTGGTAGCTGCGCTGTTTTTCGTCGGCCAGCAGCATCAGCGCCAGCGCGAGCGTCGCCAGCGCCAGCAACAAAAACGCGCCGCGAAACAAAATGCGCCGCTGGAACGCCGCCAGCCCCAAGCGCGGCTTGTTGGGTGTGGATGGATTCATTTAATTTTATGTCCACAAATGCTACGACAGATCAAAATCTTTTGCCACGAATGACACGAATTATCACGAATGAACACGAACAAAAGCAGAAATTATTTTGAAAATTTCGGGATCGTTTTTATTCGTGTGCATTCGTGTTTTTATTCGTGACATTCGTGGCAAAGCTTTTTTTCCAAGATTTATTTGCGCGCGCCGACCCAGCGAAAACCGCGCATCGGCACGTTTTCGATGCCGTCGAAATTTGCGTCGATTTCGCGGAAGGCCTCGCGGATGGTGCTGACGTGCTTACGCACATTGTCGCGGTTGCGCCCGCTTTTGACCACGTTGAACAGCTCGTCGTAGGACACCACTTGCCCGCTTTGCTGGTGCAGCGTGGCAAGTATGCGTTGCGCGGTGAGCGGCAGATTGATGCGCTGGCCGCGCCAGGTGGGGTTACGTTGCCACAGCGGATCGAGCATCAGGTCATTGGCGGGCGCGGCGGCAGCGGGGGCTTTCGAGTCCGCTTGCTTCGCTTTGGCCGCGCGCAAAATATCCAGAAAGGTTTCGGTGAAATCGTTTTCCTCGAACGTGGTTTTTTGCAAATAGTCCCAAGCATCGAGCGCCTTCATGATGCTGCGGTAAATGGCGGCGGGCATCGCCGACACTACCAGCACCGGTGTGCCCAGCGCGCGTTTGTTGATGGCGTTGATGAGCGCGACCCCGGCGTTGCGCTCGCGCCCCAGCTCGATGTCGAGCACCACCATGGCGTAAGTTTCGCGCCCCAGCGCGGCCTCTGCGTCGTCGCGGTTGAACCACTGGTGCACCTCGATATTGGGGCGCGCGGCGCGTATCCACCCCGCCAGTTGGTCGCTGGTGGGGGCATCGTCTTCGATCACGGCGATTTTGGTCATGGGGTGTTTGGTTTATGTGGTTTATGTAGATGGGTTGCGCTTACGCTCCACCCATCCTACGTTGCGGTTTGAGGAATTATCGGTGAAAACGCGGTGGCGCGGTGTGAGTTTTTCTTCCGGGGTGTGACGCAACCCGCCTCGCGGCGGCATTGAGATTTCCGCGCGATTTCTGAAGAATGGGTGCCAGAGACGAAAGCAAAAAAGCTTCGGCTCCGAGACGACCAACACTACCCATATACAGGAGAAATATCATGAACGAACGCTTATCCCAAATCGCCGAATCTATCCGCAATTTATTTTCCCGTCGCAGGGATTTTGACGACAGCCGCGACACGTCGGACAATCCCGGTGTTCCGGTCGCGGGCATCCCGTGGAAATTTCCGCAAATCCACAAAGGCGCGCTGGCGGCGTTGATCGTGGTGGGCGGCATCGGCTACTGGCTGGTGGCGCACCCGCCGGTGCAGAGCGTCGCCAACGGTGAACTGGGTCTACGCGTCAACCAGTTCACCGGCGAAGTGAGCGAGTGGCGCGACGGTTCTGTGTTGATTTTTCCGGGGCTGCACCAGATGCGCGTTTATTCGCTGCGCGACCACACTTATCGCCCGGTGGAACTCAGCCAGGCCAACGGCCCCGCGCCGCTGCAATCGCTCGAAGGCTTGTCGTTCGGTTCGGACATCACGGTGCGCTACGCGCTCGATGCCAAGCGCGTGGTCGCGCTGGCGCGCAATCTGCCGGACGACATCGGCAAGGAAATCGTCGAGCCGGCGGTGCAGGGCATCGTTTACAAAACCTTCGCGCGCTACACCGTACGCGAGGTGTTTTCGACCAAGCGCGGCGAAATCCAAAATCTCATCGAAACCGAGCTGGCGCAAAAGCTGGCGGCGGACGGCGTGATTCTGCGTTCGGTGCAAATGGGCAAAGTCGATCTGCCCGCCGATTATCGTCGCGGCATGGAAGGCTTGCTCGCCGAAGAGTTGGCGAGCGAAAAAATGCGCTACACGCTGGAGCTGAAAGACAAGCGCGTCAAGGAAGTCGCGCTCGACGGCGAAGCCGAAAAAATGCGTCGCGAAAAAACCGCCGAAGCCGCCGCGCGCGAGCAGATTATCGCCGCCAAAGGGCAGGAAGAGGCGATGAAGCACGTGCTGCCGTTCAAGCAACGCCAGATCGAGCAACGCCAACTCGAAGCCGAAGCCGACAAACAGTCGCAAGTGAAACGCGCCGAAGGCAGCGCGCAGGCGCGTCGCATCGAAGCTGGCGGCGAAGCCGAAGCGCGGCAAAAACTCGCCGATGCCGAAGTCTATCGCCTCGACCGCATCGGCAAAACCAACGCCGAGCAGATGGGGCGCGAAGGCGCGCTGGTGACGCAGCACCCGCTGCTGATCCAGAAAACGTTGGCCGACAAGTTGTCCGACAAAATCCAGGTGATCGTGGTGCCGCCGGGCATGAACGGCAATTTCATCGGCGCGAATTTGCTGGGCGGGCAAAAGTAGGGTATGGCGGGGGTTCGTTAGGACAAGTTTTTAGCCACGGGTAGTCAGGGATAGACTTGGAAAAAACTTTTAGCCACGGATTTACACGGATAGGTCAAAAGCTCTGGAGAGATGCAACCGTGATTCGGTTTTGAATATCCGTGTTAATCCGTGGCAGAAATACCCAGCCAAGTTCACGCCCACCACACCATCAATCCACCAATAGAAGGAGTAGCTATCATGCAACGTAATTTTCTCATTCTCATCACCGCGTTGGCGGCGGCGGTGCTTGCTCTGCGAGCAGATGCCGTCACACCCGCCGCGCCCGTGCTCGCCATCATCACCCAAGACCAAGCTTATTTGCGCGTCGCGCCGCGCGACTCGGCGCAGCAACACGCGCTGCTGTCGCACGGCGAAGTGGTGGAGTTGCGCGGCGAACGCATGGATTATGTGCAGGTTTACGACCACCACCGCGAGCGCGGCGGCTACGTTCGCGCCACGCAGATCAAGCGTGTCCGCTTCGCGCCCGAAGCGGCGGCGGAACTGCTCGGCGTGGTGCGGTTTTTGCGCGATGTGCCCGGCAGTGAAACGCTGGGCATCGGCTATGTCGCGGCGTATCTCAAGGCCGCAACGGCGGCGGAGCTAAACGGCGAAGCGGGCGCGGAAGCGTTCGACGCGCTCGGCCAGTTTGCCGAACGCTTGGCGCGGCGCGCCTCCAACGGTGGTGCGCAGATCAAAGCCGCCGCCGCGACTGTGGCGGCGCACCTCGATGTCGCCAGCCGTTACGGGGTGAAATTTAACAGCGTTGATCACGATGGGCGGATGCAGCTCTGCTACGACGGCGAGGCCTACGCGCGGGTGCTGGCCGTGTCGGTGCAGGCGGAGCGCCGCGCGCGCGCCGCGCTGGCGTTGACGCGCGACGAGTGCGCGGATCCGGCATTGCGCCCGCACGAGCGCGCCAGCCTCGACGAATGGCGCGCCGACGTGTTGGGGCGCGTCGACACTGCCAGCGCGGCCTTGCCCGCCTACTTGAAAAATCGTCTGCAAATACGGAGTGCCGCGTTGTGGGGCGGCATCGCCTACCAGCGGGCAAGACAGGGTATGCAGGGGGCGGCGCAAACTGCGGCGCAGAACGCGCTCGACGAATTTGCCGGGGTCAACAAAAACGAACTGACCGACGACGACTACGCCGTTTACAACGACGCGGCGATGCGCGTCAGCGCCTCGCGCTGGGCGGCAGAGCCGGTGCTTGTGGCATCCGGCAAAAAGCCCTTCGCAGTGGTGACAGAAGCGGGGCAACCCGGCGAAACCTGCGTGATGCTGGTCGCCAACGAAGGCGTTGCTGCAAAGAAATCGCCGGGCACGAAAGACGGCGCGGGCGCACAGAAACCGCTGGCGCGGCGCTGCACCTACGGCATCGTCTGGAGCGCGTCGGCGACAGTGAACCGCGAAGGCAACGCGCTCGCGCTGGCGGTGCAAACCATGGGTGCCTGGCGTGAATTGTGGGTGTTCCACAAAGGCGTGGACGGCTGGCGCGTTGCTGTGTTACCGCCCGCGACCACCGCGCCGGATAGGGGCTACGCCGAGTTTGCCGGCTGGGTGCCGGGCGGCACGCAAATTCTGGTGGCGCGCGAGGCGCGCGGCGAAGGCAAATACAAACGCAGCTACGAAGTGCTGCGCCTCGACAGCTTGACCGCCGAACGCCAGGCCAGCGACCCGACGCTGTTGAACGCCTTCAGACGCTGGCAGGATGCGTCGTGGGTGAAGCACTCGGTGAGCGTGCGTTGACAGCGTGTCTTGTAAACGGGCGTGATATTGTAAGCTGGCGGTAAGCGCAAGCCTACGAAAACTGTATTGGATTTTCGGGCAGGGGCGGGTTCTAAACCGCCCCTACAAAAATCACCCCACAAAAAAAACCGGAACGCTGTCGAGAGCGGTCCGGTTTTAAGGTGTGCCACCCTGTGTGGTGTCTTGCGCGTGCTAGTTATAATCCTTTACGAAAATCAGGCGGCTTTGGTGACGAGCTGTTCGAGCGAGTTTTGGAACAGCCGCCATTGCGGGTCTTTTTCGTCGCGCAGCCTCGTGGTGTAGAGCGTCAGCGGCATGGACGAACTTTTGTCGAATTCGGCTCCGGCTTCCGCCCCGGCGCGGGCGATGTCCGCCGGGTTGTCGTAGCGGTCGTAGGCTTCGCGCATCGCGCCCAGCGCGAACTCGTTGCCGGAACCGATTGCCCAGAAGCGGTTGTATTCGAACACTTCGCGCATCGAGTAAATCGCGTAGATCCCGCTGGGGTTGGCGATGAGCGCGGTGATCTGGCTCGATTCGTAAGGCTCGTCCTCACCTTCGCTGGAATTCAGGAAATGTTCTTCCTTGAGGATGGGGTGGATTTTGCGGAAGGTCTCGAAAATTTCCTGTTTGCTGCCCAGCTTCAGGTCGGTCATTTTCGACAAGACGCTTTCCAGCACGAGGTGGTGCGCCGCGCTGCCGCAAATGCCGATGAAGGTGCCGCCGCATTTGAGGATTTTGTCGTGCGAGGCATCGTTATTGGCGGTCAGCCGCGTACCGCCGAAGGTGGTGAGGCTGTCGGCAGCAATGGCGACGTAGCCATTTTTTTTGGCGATGGCGATGGTGGTCATGGTGATTCCTAAAGGGGTAAGTGTGTGACTTGGATGATGCGATTTTGTTCTGTGATTCCGACTTTCAGGAAGCTATTTTACCTTTTGGCGGGTGAGCAGCCTAACCAACAAGTGTGAAATTTATTTAACTTGTTGGTTTGTATTGAAATTATTTTTTTGGTGGGGTGATGCCTGGGTAACTGGGGAAAGGAGGCGGGCGATGGGGAGTTGCGAGTATATCTCTGTAAATTTCTGATTATATTGCTTAAAATGATTTAACTTCTGTTATTTTCTCCTAAAATTCAGCTTTGTCCAGCCTCGGCACTTCTTCCAGACCCCGTCATTCCCGCGAAGGCGGGAAGTAGGGCGGAAAAGCGTAGCGCCTTCCGCCGCATGTGTGCGACCATTCGGCGGATTATGGGCGTAGCCCGGTTATGGGCAAAGCCCGGTATCCTGTGGAATCCCATGGAAACGCCTTCGGCTCTCCACAGGATACCGGGCTACGCCCATAATCCGCCCTACTTCCCGCCTTCGCGGGAATAGCCTGCCCTCGAATGCTTGAGTCGGGGGACGAAAATTTAATTTTTTAGAAATGGAATTGTAAAAGAATACGATCAAGCGGGTGGGTCATCAAATATTTTACACAGCGGCACCGGGCTAGGCAGCTTCATGCCGCGCACGTAGTCGATGCCCAACTCGCGCAATTTTGCGAGTATCGGCGGTTGGTCCGCGTAGGTGGCGATGGTTTGCATTCCCAGCAAATGCGCGATGTGGTGCGTGGCTTCGACGATGGCAAAGTCTACCGGGTCGCTGGCGATATCGCGCACCAGGTTGCCGGAAATTTTGATAAAGCTGACCGGCATGGTTTTGATTTGGGTAAACGAGGCCGTGCTTCCGCCCACCATGTTGATGGTCAAGGTGCAGCCCAGCGCGCGCAGGGAATTCATGAGCGTCAGTGCCGGGGTCAACTGCGCGAGGCTGGCGGTTTCGCTGAGTTCGAATCCCAGCAAGCTGCCGGGAAAATCGCTGGCGCGCAATTGTTCGCGCACAAATTCTGCAAAACCGGGTTCGGCCACGGTCGCGCTCGACAGAATAATCCGAATCATGGGCAATGGGTCGCCCGGCCTTTCCTGCTGTTTTATTTTGCACATCGCAACCACGTGTTCCACGACCCAGCGATCTATTTCCGGGGTCAAGTTATAGCGTTCGGCGGTAGGCATGAACACGCCCGGGGTGATCAGGCCGTCATCTTCGTCTATGAGCCGCAGTTTTAGCTCGTAGTGGAGGCGCTGCGTTACGGGGCTGCCAAGCGGGATTAAGGGGGTAACGTCCTGGCAGAACAGGCGGAAACGACGCGCTCGCAAGGCCAGGCTGATGCGCGTCTGCGACTGGTTTTTAGCATCGGTTTGTGCGGCGGTTTCGGTGGAGACCGATCCTGTTTCCGGATACAAAAATACCCTGTTGCGCCCCTGTTCCTTGGCGGAATAGCACGCGGCATCCGCCAGGCGCACCACTTCTGCCGCCGTGGGAGAATGCTCGCCCAGCATCACCAGGCCGATGCTGACCCCCACCGAAAAGGGTTTGTTTTCCCACACAAAACGCATGTCGCTGATAGCCAGACGCAGTTCTTCGGCGATGCGCATCGCCTGGTCCGGCGGGCAGCGTTCGAGGATCACGCCAAATTCGTCGCCGCCGAGGCGCGCCAGCGTATCGCGCGAACGCAGGCGTTGTTGCAATACCCCGCCGATTTGTCGCAACAGGGCATCGCCGGCGATGTGGCCGCAGGTGTCGTTGATGGGTTTGAAATTATCCAAATCGAGATAACCGAGGGCGTGTTGGGCGTGGTCTTCGCGGCTGTTGGCGAGGGCGCGCTCCAGCCGGCGCTCGAACTCGATGCGGTTGACCAGCCCGGTGAGTGCGTCGTGAGTGGCCTGGTGCGTCAGTTTGCGGGCGATGCTGCGTTCTTGGGTGACATCGTGAAACACCAGCACCGCGCCGATAATTTTTTGGTGGTGATCGCGGATCGGCGCGACGCTGGCGGTTATCGAAAAAACAGTGCCATCGCGGTGCGTGAGCAAAGTGTGGTTGGAGAGGGCGATAGTCTCGCCGCGGGTGAGGCATAGCTTGGCCGGATCCGGCAAGGTACCGTCGCTGTCGATGTCGCTGAATTCGTCGCTGATGTTGAACACCGCGGGCAGGGGTTGTCCGGCGGCCTGATGATTATTCACGCCGGTCAATTTCTCGGCGGCGGGGTTGAGGCGTGTTACCCGCCCCTCGGCATCGCAGGTAATGACCGCGTCGCCGATGGATTGCAGGGTGATTTGGGCGTATTCCTTCTCGTCCAGCAGCGCGTCTTCGACCTGATGGCGCACCTTGATCTCTTCGGATAGACGCTGGTTGGCGGCCAGCAGTTTGGCGAGATGTTTTGCCGCGCCTTGTTCCGAAGCCACGGCGATCTCGATCAAGGACACCAGCGTGCCCAACAGCAGCACCATCAGAGCCGCCGCCCAAGGCAGCCAGGTGGCGACGGCGCTTTGGTAGCTGGTCGAGGCCGTGCAGATCACGGTCCATTTGCGCCCGGCCAGATCGAAAGTCTCGCGCGCCGTGGCGGCGGCCAGATAATCCGGCAACGCGCTCGCCAGCGTCGACGGTTTGGTGGCGCGCGAGGGGTGGTAATAAATTAATTTCGAGTCGGTGGTATCGAGCAACTGGAAGTTGATGCCCTTGGGGACGATATTGGCCACGGCTTGCTTGACCAGCGTGTCCGCATGAAAAATGCCCAGCGCGTAGCCCTGCAATTGCCCCGATTTTCCGGCCACGGCAGATTTCTGCATTACCGGGGTAACGAGCGCGAAGCCGCTGCTGCGCTCGTTGTTTTTTGCGTCGGCTTTAACGAAGTCGATGCGCCCGGTGGCGGTGGTGCGGTTATAGCCGCGCGCCTCGGCGATGGTCTCCTGATAGGCGGGGTGTGCGAGCAGATCCAGCCCTAGCAGGTTTTTATCGTAAGGTTCGATGAAATAAACCGGTGCGTATTCTGTGCGCTGCGCCAGCGGGGCGGCATCGCCGCGCGCATCTTGTTCGACAAAGCTGAAATTGGGTATTTCGCCGCGCGCGGCAGACTCGTAATCCTTGATCTGGAAATCGCGCACCAACGGCATCCAGCCCAGATGCTCGATAAATTTGTGGTAGTTGACGAGGGGCCCGGCAAAAGCGCGAAATTCCTTGCGGGTAACGTTGGACTCGGCAGCCTCAAAAAAATCCTTGGCCTGTTCGAGCGTGCGCGTGCCTTGCAGCAATTCGTTGCGGAGGTTGTGGATGTGGTCGCGCGCATCCTGTTGGAATTCCGCCAGCACTTGTTTTTCTTGCCAGTTTTGCAGGGTGAAGAACACCACCAGCGCGAGCGCGACACCGAGCAGCATGGTCAAGACAGCGGGCGAGTTTTTGCGCAGTAGCGACATGAAAAATGGCAGGCAAGGTTGAGAACGATAAATCCAATTTCATTATATCGGCTTTCGGGTTACTATTTGTACCGATTTGCGTTATGCGGGTCAGAGATTGCGGCGCGGGCAGGGTAAACTTGGGGTGGGGTTTTAGCCACGGATTGACACGGATTGACACGGATAAAACCAAACCAAACCAAACCAAACCAAACCAAGCGGGCGGGTTGTTGAAATGAGCGTATAAACCTAAAAAACGCAGTTGAAGGCGAAAGTTCATTATCATAAAATTAAGTCGGGGTTGTGGGTGCGAATTTTACCAGCGACTTGGCCGACGTTTTTTGGTGGCCTAGTCGATTGGTTATGCAGAGCCATTCGCACAGAATACTTCGTTTGTGCGAATAAATTCGCACCCACATCGCTTTCAACTGCGTTTTTTAGGATAAAAAATGTTTTTGATTTATCCGTGTAAATCCGTGTAAATCCGTGGCTAAAAAATCCTACCCAAGTTAAATCCCACCATGCAACTTTCATCGACCCTTTCATTTGCAGCCCTGCTCCTGGGCACGATTTTGTTTGCCTCAAATGTTACGGCAGCAGATGAGAAGCCCAAGGCGGCGCAGCTCGCTGTCCAACCCGCTGGCCAACCCGCGGGCCCATCCGCAAGCCCGTCGCCCGCTGTCTCCGTCAAAGCCGTCACCGTCACCGCGGGCGTGATGGCCTCGCAACTATCCGCGGTGGGGAGCTTGCGCGCGAACGAACAGGTGATGCTGCGCCCCGAGATCGCCGGGCGCATCGCGGCCATCCATTTCGCAGAAGGCCAGCCGGTGGCGGCGGGGGCGAAGCTGCTCACGCTGGCGGCGGAAGAGCAACAGGCGCAGACGCAATCCGCGATTGCGGATGCGCAGATCAACGCGCAGCGCGCTACCCGCGCCGAGGAGTTGCACCAAAAAGGGTTTATCAGCAAACAAGCTTTGGACGAAGCGCGCAGCAACCGCGCGCGGTCTGCCGCGATTGAGGCCGAAAGCCGCGCGCGCCTCGCCAAAACCGAAATCCGCGCGCCGTTTGCCGGGGTCATGGGCTTGCGTCACGTCAGCCCGGGCGACTACGTGCAGCCCGGCAAAGACCTCGCGCAACTCGACGACATCCGCACCATCAAACTCGATTTTCGTTTGCCGGAGCTGCAGCTCGCGAAAATCAAGCCGGGACAGGCGGTGAGCGTGCAGGTCGATGCCTACCCGCAAAAAAGTTTTAACGGTAAAGTTTACGCCATCGAATCTGCCGTCAATGAAGCCACGCGCACCTTGCTGGTGCGCGCAAAAATCCCCAACCCCGATCACGCTTTGCGCGCCGGTTTGTTCGCGCGCGTCAGCCTCGATTTGGGCATCAACCAACATGCCCTGATTGTTCCCGAACAAGCCATCGTCCCCAAAGGCCGAGACAGCTTCGTCTTCAAAGTGGTCGAAGGCAAAGCCAAACTCACCCTCGTTGCAACCGGCAACCGCCGCCCCGGCTTCGTCGAAGTTATCGGCGGTGTTGCCGCTGGAGATGTCGTCGTCACCGAAGGGCAGATGAAAATTCAAGATGGGATGGCGGTGTCGGTGGTGCAGTGAATTTTTAAAAAGCGTGAGTGGTGAATAGTGAATAGTGAGCAAAACCGAATCACCGATTACCGATCACCGATCACCGATCACTAATCACGCATTTCATAAAATGTTCCTTCCCGACCTCTCCATCCGCCGCCCCGTCCTCGCCAGCGTCATGAGCCTGGTAATCCTCCTGCTCGGCACGATTTCGTTTTTGAAATTGTCGGTGCGCGAGTATCCGAAAATCGATAACCCGGTGGTGTCGGTACGCACGGTTTACAAGGGTGCCAGCGCGCAGGTGGTGGAAAGCCAGGTGACGCAGCCGCTGGAAGATTCCTTGTCGGGGATCGAGGGGGTGCGCACCATCAAGTCGGTGTCGCGCGAGGAGGTGTCGCAGATCACCGTGGAATTTACCGGGCTGCGCGATCCCGATGCCGCCGCCAACGATGTGCGCGACCGCGTTTCGCGGGTGCGCGGCCTGCTGCCGGAGGCGGCGAGCGAATCGGTGGTGGCGAAGATCGAGGCCGACGCGCAGGCCATCATGTGGACGATATTTTCGTCGGATCGGCACAGCGCGTTGGAAGTCAGCGATTACGCCGACCGTTATGTCGCGGACACGCTAAAAACATTGCCGGGCGTGGCTCAGGTGATCGTCGGCGGCGACCGCCGTTACGCCATGCGCATCTGGCTCGACCGCGACCGGCTGGCGGGCTATGCGATGACGGTGCAGGACGTGGAGAACGCGTTGCGCCGCCAGAACGTGGAAATTCCCTCGGGTCGTATCGAAAGCCAGCAGCGCGAATTCACGGTGCTGGCCGAGACCGATTTGCGCGCGCCCGAACAGTTTGCCGACATCGTGGTGGCGGAAATTAAAGGCTATCCGATACGCATCAAAGACGTGGGGCGCGTCGAGCTGGGGGCGCAGGATGCGCGCAATATTTTGCGCATCAACGGCAGGCCCGGCGTGGGCATGGGCATCGTCAAGCAGGCCACCGCCAACACGCTGGAGGTGGCGCGGGCAGTCCACGCGCAAGTCCCGAAAATCAAAGCCGGTCTGCCCGAAGGCATGAATTTTGAAATCGGTTTTGACAGCTCGGTGTTCATCGAAAATTCCATCGCCGCGGTCTATACCACCATGCTCGAAGCGCTGGTGTTGGTGGTGCTGGTGATTTTTTTATTTTTGCGCAACCTGCGCGCCACCTTGATCCCGGTGGTGACCATCCCGGTGTCGCTGATCGGCGCGTTCGTGTTTGTGGGAGCGATGGGGTTTTCCATCAACATCCTCACGTTGCTGGGGGTAGTGTTGGCCATCGGCTTGGTGGTCGATGATGCCATCGTGGTGCTGGAAAACATCCACCGCCATATCGAAAACGGCCTGTCGCCTTTCAAGGCCGCGCTGCAAGGCGCAAAAGAAATCGCTTTCGCGGTGGTGGCGATGACGGTCACGCTCGCCGCCGTGTTCGCGCCGCTGGCGTTCATGACCGGCAACACCGGCAAGCTGTTTACCGAATTCGCGCTGACCGTGGCCGCGGCGGTGATCGTGTCGGGTTTTGTGGCGTTGACCTTGACGCCGATGATGTGTTCGTTGCTGCTGAAGCACGAAGACCATGCGCTATCCGCGCACAGCGCGCTGTTCAATTGGAGCGAACGGTTCTTTCAAAACATGCACGAAAGTTATGCGGCGGGGTTGCGTAAAGTGTTGCGTTTGAAAGCGATGGTGATGCTGGTGTTCGTGCTGGTGGCGGCTGCGGCGGGCGGGTTGTTCCTGTTGTTGAAATCGGAACTCGCGCCGCTCGAAGACCGGGGATTTTTTATCGGTATCATGAACGCGCCCGATGGCGCGAGCCTCGATTACAGCGACGGCTACGCCAAAAAAATAGAAATCCTTTACCGCCAAATACCCGAAGTGCGCAATTTCGTGATGGTGGTGGCACCGGGGTTGGAAAGACCCAACCCGGTGAATCTGGCGTTTTCTTTTGTCAGCTTGAAACCCTGGAGCGAGCGCGCCCGCTCGCAGCAGGCGATCACCGCCGAGCTGCGCCCCAAGCTGTTTAACGGGTTGCCGGGGGTGATGGCGTTTCCCATCAACCCGCCGTCGTTGGGGCAAAGTTTTCGCAACCCGCCGGTGCAGTTCGTGGTGCAGGCACCGACCTACGAAGCCCTCGACAGCATGGTCGAAAAGCTCATGGCAAAAGCGCGCGCTTACCCGGGGTTGACGAACGTGGACAACGATCTCAAATTGAATAAACCGCAACTCGCGGTGAACATCGACAGAGACAAAGCGGCCGCGCTCGGCGTGGAAATCGACACCATCGGGCGCACGCTAGAAACCTTGCTCGGCGGGCGGCAAGTGACGCGCTTCAAACGCGAAGGCAAACAGTACGACGTGCTGGTGCAGCTCGATGAAGCCGAGCGCGCGCGCCCCACCGACCTCACCGCGATCCAGGTGCGCACCAAAGACGGCACGCTGGTGCAACTGGCCAATCTGGTGAGCATCAAGGAGACGGTGGCCCCCAAAGAGCTGAACCACTTCAACCGGCAACGCGCCACGATTATCTCCGCCAATCTCGCGCCGGGACGCACCCTCGACGAGGCCTTGCTGTTCATGGAACAAGCCGCCGCCGAAACCCTGGATGCGACCGCCAAGACCGCGCTCGACGGACAATCGCGCGAATTCAAAGAATCCGGCCAGGCGCTTTATTTGACTTTCGCCTTGGCGTTGCTGTTTATTTATCTGGTATTGGCCGCGCAGTTTGAAAGCTTCGTCTCGCCGCTGGTGATCATGCTCACCGTGCCGCTCGCCATGACCGGCGCGTTGCTGGCATTAAAACTCAGCGGTGGTACGCTCAACGTTTATAGCCAGATCGGCCTGGTGATGCTCATCGGCCTCATTACCAAACACGGCATCCTCATCGTCGAATTCGCCAACCAACTGCGCGAACAAGGCAAGGACAAAATCGAAGCCGTGATCGAAGCCGCGACGCTACGTTTGCGCCCGATTTTGATGACCACCGCCGCCATGGTGCTGGGCGCGCTGCCGCTGGCGCTCGCCTACGGCGCAGGCGCGGAATCGCGCCAACCCATCGGCTGGGTCATCGTCGGCGGCTTGATGCTCGGCACGCTGCTCACCTTGTTTGTGATTCCGGTGGCTTATACGTTGCTGGTGGGGGCGAAGGTGCAGAGAGAGCGGTAAATTTTTTGCTGAAAGAATTTGTGCGTACCGCCCATGCGAAAAGATTTTTTTTACACGCCTAACCATATACCGGAAAACGAGAGAAAGCAGAATATCGTTTTCTCCATTCTGTTATTCGCTTATGGCACTTATGGCGATCGTGCGCTGATGGGATTGGTTATGGTTTCTAGGATTATGCAGCCCGCCGCACTTTTTAAGCCCAACTGCGAATTTTTCGTGCTTCCACAATATATGCGGGAGGAGGGTAATCTCGCATATCGGTGGGCAGAAGGATGGCTGTCCGCAGATGTTGTTTGAATTTATTCAAACCCCCTGCCAAGTTGGTAGCGGTCAAGCGAGATGTTTCTGAATTACTGACTTCAATTTTATATCGCTCATCGAAGGAAATTAAATTCCGATCAAACGCGGCGTGGTGCAGTTTGCAAAGTGCAATTCCGTTTTTGGTTTCATCGGTGCTGGTGGAAGCTGCTACCGGGATAATGTGGGAAGCGTCAATTAGTTCTAACTGAACGCCACACACGGCACAACGATGTTCGTAAGCACCCAAAACTCGTTTTCGAAAATCAGCCGCACGAAATTTACGTGCGATCTGAGATAAGATGACCTGCCGTTCTTGACTCTTTACGGCCACAATTTGCGATTCGGTCAGGGTATCGAGATTGTTCAGCAGCGACATATCGGCGGCGGCCTTGCCTGTTAGGTGTAGCGATGCCGCATTCAACGCATATTCCGCTAGAAACTCGGGACGAAACGCTACCGCTATTTCGCCGTTTTGGCGATGGTGAATTGCAAAGGCGCGAGTATGTGCGTTTTGCAAAGTTTCTTCCTTCACCTGAATTGAGGGCGAGTGTGATGCTTGCCCGGCATGTTTTTTTATGTCGAAGCCCACGAACACTTCGTAACCAGAGTGCCAACCAAGCAACAGGGTCGTTTCGCCAACACCTACACTGGGCACCGCGCCCGTCAGTTGCACGCGGTATTCATCTTTCGCTCGTGCCGCGCCTCCACCGTGAGTGCAGTTCCAAAGATAAATGCGAACGTCGAACCCATTTTCATCGTCACGGAAAAGTCGAAGGCGAAAGGGTTTGCGAGCATCGAGGATAAGAGCCTGCCAGCCGCTTTCATCAACGGCGCGTAAAACTTGCTCGAAGAGTTGTTTAAGGTTGAGCGGCGACAATATGGGCCACCTCTTTTTTTAGTTTTTTTGATGTCGGACGCTCAAGGAAGAGAGGGTCAAATCTAAATACGCTACCCTCCAGATATTCTTCTGAAAGTTCTGAGGCCAGCCAGCGTCGCCCAAGTGTTTCAGCAACTAGCCCTGTTGTATTTGACCCTGCGAATGGATCAAACACTAAATCGTCTGCATCGGTGAGAAATTTGATGAAGAACTCGGCAAAGCCAGCTGGGAAACGGGCTGGATGAACGGGTATGCCAGCGGCCCTGCACATTTTTTGATACGCGCTGTTGCTATCTGTGTTGGCTAACTCGAGTAAATTCGCCGGAATGGCACCGCCATTATCGCGGCTAAATTTGTTAGAAATGTCATGCCCGCTTGGCCGCATCTTTGCGGTATAGCCATTTTTCAACAGGCTTTTCATGCTGTCGCTGTAAGGTTTTAACACTTTGCGGTTATCCGCTTTTGGGTTCTGTGTCTTTGATAACCACCAGACAACATTTACGCTGTCCTTTACGCGAATACGCCGGACATTCACCCATTCAGCCGGGGCCGGAAGTCTCGCTGGATTGTAGTGATAAAATTCTTGGGCAAGATAGAAACCCGCTTCCTTGACCAGCCGCACTAATAGTTCGAACTGATAGATGCTGCGAACCGGGAAGCCGGGCATATATGAGCCACCCAGATCAAGAACAAATGAACCTTCTGGTTTCAAGATGCGATGCAACTGCCCGGCAAAGCCCATAAACCAGTCAACATATTTGTCTTCATCCTCATTGCCATATTGTTTCTTCCGTTTCAATGCAAATGGAGGGGAAGTCAAAATTAAATCAATGGATGCACTGGCGACTTGAGGCAAAAAGGCAAGACTGTCACCTACATATGCTTGACCTAATGGGGTCTCGTAAAACAACCTTGGTGTTTGTGTTTTCATGGGGTGCATTTTCTCACGATGGATGTGTCGGCGTTAAATTTTAATCGGTCAAAGTGCATTCCATCTGCTTGGGTTTGCGCCGCTTGAGCGCAGATTTTTCTTTATGCGTTGATATTTTGTAGTAATTCAGCAATTTCTTTCGCTATTTCTTCGACAGTATGCGTGGCCGTGCTACGCGCAACTTTATCAGCGAGAGATGGGCTGAAATCCATGACCTCTTGTTTCGTAATGTTGTGCCAAATGGGAAGTAGTATTTGCTCACCAGACACTGTGCGCGTGACGATGCCATCAAGCTCGTAGTTTGTCCATCCCTTGGCTATGAATGAGGGGGAGAGGACAACCAGACCTACTCGACTAGTCGCCAACCCCCGATCTATTTTCTGTCTGAGGCTATCGCCGATGCGTAGCGTGAATTCGTCATACCAAACCTTTAGATTTTGTGCAGACAGTGCACTTGCCAGAGACCTTACGATTGCGTCTTTGTCCTCTGATGCGTGAGAGATGAACACATCATGGAGTTCTCCCCCAGCCGCTACTGAAGGAGCATTGTCACGGATAAGACTTGGAATGGAGGACAGCGGTGCCTCTCGAATTTCCGGGAGAGCACCCGGCAGCACTCGAACCGAAGCACGGGTGCTGCCTTGGAGCCCCTGCATATCAATCGCCACGTGCCAATGGCCAGTGGACGGGATTTGCAGCCGCAGCGGTGATTGTTTTGCCAAGCCGCCAATGTACTGATGACGACGATCATTTTTGTAGTTCGAGAAATTCGAACTGTCCATCAACCGGACATTGGCTCCGTTGGTAAGTGTGATTTCGACAATTTCGCCACGGTGGCGTTGCCCTAAATCATTGTGGATAAACTGCAAATTTATGCTCCTTTGTAGGCATAACGAGATATAACGTTCGTGTTTTACTGTTTGGCAGATGGATGCTGTGAGACGACGTAACATTGGTTTCAGATAGCTCAAGCGCATCTTTAACGGGAGTCTGAAAAAAATGCTCGCAGCCCATGCCAATTTGTCGATGCACATGGGTTTTCATCGTTTTGCGCGCAAGCTGGTCTGTCAACGCCCGCGAGAGATACAGAGATTCGTAGGTGACTTCATCGCGCCCCAACAAGGTGGATTGGCTGGAACGCCCGGCATCCAATTCAACGCGGGTGAGATCAAGCGAGGCGGGGAGCAACTCGCCAAATGTTTTATCGCCTCTGCGCCCGTCGTAGCTGACGATATAAGAAATTTCTTTTGAATTTAATGCTTCGAGGGCAACCACAAAATCATTGTGGTTGATGCCCGAAAAATAACGTGAATCTCTGTCGCCGCATACGCCTTGATAGGGCGGGTCCATATAAACCAGATCGGATTTTTTGGCCTGATTCAAAACCTCGCGGTAATCTAGGGACGAAAATTTTGTTTTGCCTTTGAGCAATGTGGAAGCGCCGAAAATGTTGGCGCGCATGGTTTCTGGGCGGGTGCCGTGCCGTCTTTTGTCGGGGCTTTGATTGAACTGGCCGTCCAAGTTATAACGCACCGAACCTTTGACGCACCGCGCCAGCAAATACAGAAAAAGAAGCGGGTCTTGAGTGCGGTTGAATTCTTCGCGGACTTCGTAAAAGTGTGCGAGCGAGTCGTGATGTTGTGCGTTCCAAGTCTGCTCATAGAATGCCGCAGTTCCCACCGGAGATTCCACGATCAGCCTTAATAAATCGGCCAAGGGTTTGTTCAGGTCGTTAATCACATGGGATTTTGCTGCTTGGCGGGCGGCGGCGGCAATGCTAATGGCGGCGGAACCCGCAAACGGCTCGATCAGATGATCAATGCGTTTGGGGATATATTGCAAAATAACAGAAGCTAAATTGCGCTTGCTGCCTTGGTATTGAATTGGGTGAGGGACGGTTTTCATTGGACGATTATAGCTGCTTGAGAAAATGTCATCGGGGAGTCATCTACGCTACTAGCGCCCGTATTTCCGAAACTGCCCCACCACCACCCCAAAAATTTCCAAATCCCCCGTGGGGCGGATTACCGGATACGCGTGATTCGCCGGGCGCAGCACGAATCTGGATTTATCCTTATCGAGATACTTGAGGGTGAACTCGTTGTCGATGATGGCGATGACCATGTCGCCGATATTGGCGGTGGGGCGTTTTTCGACGATGACGATATCGCCTGCGTGGATGCCCGCGTCGATCATGGAATCGCCTTTGACGCGCACCAGCACGGTTTGCGATGGACGTGCCACCAGAAATTGGTCGATGGTGAGCGCGTCGTGCCCCATATCCGCCGCCGGGCTGGGGAAGCCGGCGCGCACGCTGTCGAACACGGCGCGTTCGAAGAATCGCCGTCCGGGGCGCAAACGCTTGTCGGGCGTGGCTTCCAGGAATCCGGCGAGTTTCAACCGCGCCACCAATGCGGCTACCGGGCTTTTGGAGCGCAGCCCGACCAATTGCATCAGCGTGGCGTAAGACGGGATCACGCTGTGTTCGGCGTAGTAGTCGCGCAGTTTGGCGAGGTATTGGTTGTCGTTGTTCATGTTTGATAGTGTATGGAACGTTCGTTCCATAGTCAACTTTTTTCTGATGCGCGAGGGAATGCCGCACCGCGATTGCGCCCGCAGCGAACGCTTGGGCTACAATCGCGGCGCGACCACGGGCGGATGGAAAAAATGAGCGATTGGACAGTTTATATGCTGCGTTGCGGCGACAAAAGCCTTTACACCGGCATCGCCAAAGATGTGGTGCGGCGCGTGTTCGAGCATAACCACGACGACGCGCTGGCGGCGAAATATACCCGTGGGCGGCGACCGGTGAAGTTGGTGTATCAGGAGGCGTGGGCGACGCGATCAAAGGCGGGCAAGCGCGAGTATGAAATCAAGCAGATGAAAAAAGTGGAAAAAGAGCGCTTGGTTAAAAGTTTTTCAAGGGCGGCGAAAAAATGAAAGCGCGTCCGCCGCGTTTGCTGCGCTGGGATATTTTTTGCAACGTGGTCGACAACTACGGCGACATCGGCGTGTGCTGGCGGCTGGCGCGGCAGCTTGCCGCCGAACACGGTTTGCGGGTGCGCTTGTGGGTCGATAATCTGGCGAGCTTGCAGAAACTTTGCCCGCAGCTTGATCCGCGCCGCGACCAACAAACGCTGCGCGGCGTGGATATCCGCGCCTGGCGGAAACCCTTTGTTGACGCGCAACCCGCGCAGGTGGTGGTCGAAGGTTTTGGCTGCGCCTTGCCGGAAAATTATCTGGACGCAATGTCGAGCGCCGACCCCAAGCCGGTGTGGGTCAACCTCGAATACTTGAGCGCGGAACAGTGGGTGGGCGAGCATCACGCGTTGCCCTCGCCGCATCCGCGTTTGCCGCTCACCAAATATTTCTTCTTTCCCGGCTTCACGGAAAAAACCGGCGGGCTGTTGCGCGAGCGCGATTTGCTTGGCAAGCGCGATGCGTTTTTGCACGACATCAATTCGGATAGCCGGGCCAGCGCACAATTTTGGGGATCCATCGGCATCGTGCCGCCTATCGAAAAGACGCTCAAAATTTCCTTGTTCGCGTATGCGAGAGATGCGGAAAATGCCGCGTTGCCGGGGCTGTTAGACGCTTGGGCTGCCAGCGATCAAGCCGTGCTTTGCCTGGTGCCGGAGGGCGGGATACAAGCCAATATAGCCGCTTATTTTGGCGTGCAAAAAATGCGCGTGGGGGAGACGCAACAGCAGGGCAATTTGACCGTGCAGGCCATCCCGTTTGTGGCGCAGGAAGAGTACGACAAATTATTGTGGGCGTGCGATTGCAATTTTGTGCGCGGCGAAGATTCGTTCGTGCGCGCGCAGTGGGCGGGCAAACCGATGGTCTGGCAGATTTATCCGCAACATGAGGACGCGCATCTCAAAAAACTCGACGCTTTTTTGACGTTGTATTGCGCCGCTTCGGGCGAGGCGGTCAGCCCGGTGACCAAGCTGTGGCACGCATGGAATCAAGGTTCGGAAGTCGGCGCGGCGTGGTCAGGCTATTGGAGACAACAGAATATGTTGCTTCGCCACGCCGAAAATTGGTGCAAACATTTGCAAAAACATGCGGATTTAGCCACAGAGTTGGTGCTTTTTTGCGAAAAAAAGTTATAATGCGCGGCTTTTTAATAACCTATTTTTTAGCAGGGCGAAGCCAATGAAAACCGCACAAGAAGTCAAAGCAGGGAACGTCATCATGATCGGCAAAGATGCCGTGGTGGTGCAGAAAGCCGAGTTCAGCAAATCCGGGCGCAATGCCTCGGTGGTGAAAATGAAGCTCAAGAATCTGCTCTCCGGCGCACCGAGCGAGGCGATTTATCGCGCCGACGATAAATTTGAAACGGTCACGCTGGAACGTAAAGAAATGACCTACTCGTACTACGCCGACCCGATGTACGTGTTTATGGACACGGAATACAACCAGATCGAAGTCGAAAAAGACAGCATGATGGACGCGCTCAACTATCTCGAAGACGGGATGCCTTGCGATATTATTTTTTATCAAGATCGCCCGATTTCCATCGAGTTGCCGAAAACCTTTGTGCGCGAGATTATTTACACCGAACCCGCGGTGCGCGGCGATACCTCCGGCAAAGTGATGAAGCCCGCCAAGCTGCCCACGGGTTTTGAAGTTCAAGTCGCCGCGTTTTGCGAGATCGGCGACAAAATCGAAATCGAAACCGCCACCGGGGAGTTTCGTCGGCGCATCACCTGATGCTTCGGGTCGTTTGAAAAAAGGCCAGCGTAAATCCGCTGGCCTTTTTTGTTTTTTTGTGATTCCAGGTTGGCGCTTAGGGCGATGCTAAGGAAACGCTGATTTAATCACCCGTTCGCCCTGAGCCTGTCGATGGGCGGGCAGCAAACCCCCGAAACATATAGGTTCTGGCTCATGTGTGGTTCGACAGGCTCACCACGAACGGATTAAATCAGCGTTTCCCTAAGTTTTGCGAACCACCAAGGCTACGCCTACCGCAGACAACGTCATGCCCGCCAGTGCCGCCCATCCCAGTTTCTCGCCGAAGGCAAAATACGCGATCACCGCCGTCACCGGCGGTGTCAGGTAGAACAGGCTCGCAACGCGCGCCGCCTCGCCGTGACGGATCATCAGAAACAGCAAGCTGATCGCACCCAATGACAGCACCAGTGTCAGCCAGGCGAGCGCGAAAATAAATGGGTTGCTCCACACTACCTGCATGGTCTCTGTAAAATAAGCCAGCGGAGCCAAGGCCAATGCCGACGCGCCATACTGGATCACGCCGCCGCTACGCAAATCAAAATGACTGCAAAATCGTTTCTGGTAAAGCGTCCCCGCAGTAAAACAGGCGAGGGCGAAAAATGCCAGTGCGGTTCCGGCCATGTTGCCCCATTGCAGCGTGGCTTTATCGGAAATCACCATCACCACCCCCGCGAACCCCAGCACCAGTCCCGACCATTGTCGCACCGTGACCTTCTCCCCCAACAACGGCCCCGCAGCCACCGCCGCGATAATCGGCTGCAAACCCGCGATCAACGCGACGATGCCCGCAGGCACCCCCAGATAAATCGCGCCGAACACCCCGCCCAAATACCCCGCGTGGATCAGTAACCCCGCAAGGGCGATATGCGCGGCAACTTGCGGCGACTCCGGCCACGGCGCGCGCATCCATAACGCCACCGGCAACAACAGCGCGACCAGCAATAGAAAACGGATCAGCAAAAAAGTCAGCGGTTCGGCGTAGGGCAGGCCAAATTTCGCGCCGATAAAGCCCGAGCTCCACAGCAGCACAAACAGCGCGGGCGCGGCGATGATCCAGTAGGGGTGATGGGGTTTCAACGAATAGCCTTTCTGCCTGCGACCACCAGAGAATTGGCTTTGACAGAGAGGTCGGATTTTATGGTGGGGGTTTGCACGGGTAAAATTATAGTGGATGCGGGCCAGTGTTGCGTCATGCTCCAAATGTTGGATACAAACGCTTCAGTGTTGCAGTGCTGTAGGTGAATTATGGTCGCAGCCCGGTATCCCGCGGAATCCCGTGGAATCCCGTTGAAAAGCGTAGCCTATCCGCCAACCGTGGTGGATACGACCTGCGGCCTTGGCCGCGCCACAAAATCTGTTGCATGGGGTGCATGGGGGTGCATGGCAATACTGTTAGATTTGTCCTCACCCACCGTTCGCCCTGAGCTTGTCGAAGGGTGCTAGTGGTTCGACAGGCTCACCACGAACGGCTTAATCTAACAGTGTTGGGGTGCATGGGGTTGACAGGGCGTTATGCTTCATCTATCTTATTGATATCAGAACACGGGTGTGTATCGAGAAAAAACGGAGAAACCTCATGGCAACTAAATTATCGACTAACTCACCTGCCGACCAAATAGCGTTTCGCTATCGTTCGGCGGACAGCATCAACGGCGTGACACGCGCAACCGCCAAGAGACTGGCCCAGCATTTGGGGGTGGACGAGACGCAAGCCATCCACCGGGCGCTGCACGATCTGGCCGTCAAGGTGTTGCCGCAGTACGAGGCCGACGATACCCCGCTGAGCGCGGCGCAACTGCGTCAAATTAAAAAGCGCGTCCCCCAAAATACTCAACGCTCGGTGCGTTCAAGTTTGTTCGAGATCAAATCCTCATGAAGTGGTGGGATGAACCCACCGCTGGCGAAATTGTGTGGTGCCATTTCCCGGACAACATCACCCCGCGCCCCAAGTCCAGGCCCGCTTTAATCCTCGTTGTTTACGATGATGCCGCCCCTAATTTCACTGTGCGCGTCGCCTACGGCACCAGCCAGCGCACCACCCAACTGCATCGCGGCGAATTCGCCATTCTTCGTGACAAAAACCCCGCCGCATATCGCGCTGCCGGTTTAAGCTACGACACGAAATTTAATTTGAGGCAGGCGTTAGATTTGCCCTATAACACCGAATGGTTTTCTGTTCCCCCCGCTGCGCCGCACGGACAAAAGCCAACTCTGGGAACGCTCCATCCTTCGCTGGTGCGCGCGGTTGAAGCTGCGTATCGGGCGGCGCAAGGTTGACAAAAATCCGTAGAGCAATTGACAAGCCCTATGGTATCAAATACGATACCGCTAATGAGATCACCTCAAATCGTTATTGATACCAATGTCTTTGTGTCGGCTTTGCGGTCACAGCACGGGGCATCTTACAAATTGTTCTTGCTTTTGGGCAGTGGCAAATTTGAAATTAATCTTTCCGTCCCGCTGGTTATTGAATATGAAGATGCTGGAAAGAGATTGGTAGGAAAAAAGACAGCATTGCGAATCAGCGACATTGATGACATTTTGGATTACATCTGTTGCGTCGCGCATCGAAGAAAAGTCCATTATCTATGGCGACCTTTTTTAAGTGACCCGAAGGACGATATGGTATTGGAGTTGGCCGTATCGGCAGGGTGCAAAATTATTGTCACTTACAACAAGCAGGACTTTGCTGGCGCGGAGCAATTTGGTATTCGCCTGATGACGGCGCAGGAATTTTTACAGAAAATTGGAGAATTGCCATGAGCACAATTAGTCTTCGCCTACCTGACTCGCTACACAGACATGTCCGTAAATTGGCCGAGCAAGAGAGCGTGTCCATCAATCAATTGATTACGTTGGCGTTGGCGGAAAAACTCTCGGCGCTTGTTACCGAAGAATACCTCGACCAGCGTGCTGTGCGCGGCAACCGTAAAAAGTTTGAGCGCGCTATGTCTAAAGTTCCCAAAATCAAGCCAGACGAATCGGACCGGCTTCCTGCGTAGGGCTTCCACGAGAGGAGCGGCGAAAAATTGGGGTCAAGTCTTGACATAACAGTTTTGCGCCAGGCGTAAGGTCTTTCAAGCACTCAGAAGGGTGATTTTCTTTGTGGTAAAACACAGAAAAATGGGGTCAAGTCTTGACATAACAGTTTTGCGCCAGGCGTAAGGTCTTTCAAGCACCCAGAAGGGTGATTTTCTTTGTGGTAAAATGCCACAAACGTGCAGCCGAGTTGACCATGAGGAATAAAAAATGAGCGTTTCAATTCGCATCGACGATGAAATTTACGCTGCGGCGAATAAAATCGCCAGAGCGGAGTTCCGTTCGCCGCCGCAACAAATCGAATTTTGGGCGCGTGTGGGCAAGGCTGCATTGGATAATCCCGATTTGCCGATAGAATTCATCCGAGATTTATTGGTCAGCAAAAATACCGATCGATCGCTGGCTGAACCTTTCGCGTTCCGTGATAACGATGCCAAGCGTTGAAGTCAGGCAGATGCCTGCTTTCAAAAGGGCTTATAAACGGCTGCACAAAAATCAATTGGCTGCGATGGATGCTGCGATCCGCGAAATCATTGCTCACCCGGAAATAGGTGAGCCGAAGAAGGGCGATCTGGCGGGTGTTTTTGTCCACAAATTCAAAATCAACAAACAGGAAATGCTGCTGGCTTACGAATGGGATGCCCGATTGCGTCTGCTGCTGTTGCTGGGCTCGCACGAAAATTTTTATCGGGATTTGAAAAGATAATCGCGCAGATTGAGCCAGTCAGGATCTATCAATACCCGCCCCAACACTGTTAGATTAAGCCGTTCGTGGTGAGCCTGTCGAACCACTAGCACCCTTCGACAGGCTCTCAATGAACAGCTTTTTTTCTCTAAATTTATCAATAGGTTGCGAAATTGAGAAAATCATCAAACAGTATCCAAACGCAGTAGTGTCCGGTTAAATGCGCTCCAGTTTGTGATAAAACCAATGCTGGAGCGGGTTTTCAAGCGATTTTATTTGGTGCCGATTTGAAACGCAAATCTCGTTTTTCGGGTAATTTTCAGAGTTTTC
>Ga0209824_10000251_pt1 | contig 36439 bp, 30 predicted proteins | sample VDWuncwatermetaG_FD_184124 | JGI IMG/M metagenome (GOLD analysis project Ga0209824, IMG submission 184124) | Wastewater microbial communities from Netherlands to study Microbial Dark Matter (Phase II) - VDW unchlorinated drinking water (SPAdes)... ...
TGTTGTCTAACGCGCGGAATCTAAATAATCAGCATGCCTTGTTGTATTGCGACATGGACCAATTCAAAGTCGTCAACGATACCTGCGGGCACTTTGCCGGCGACCAATTGCTGATTCAACTGACCGCTCTGCTGCAAGATAAAATGCGCGCCACCGACACTTTAGCGCGTCTCGGCGGGGATGAGTTCGGTGTGCTACTGCTTAATTGCCCGTTGGATCAAGCGCGCTTGATCGCCGAACAGCTCCGCAAAACGGCGCAAGATTTTCGTTTTTCTTGGAAAGATAAAACATTTAATGTCGGCCTGAGCATCGGCTTAGTCCCTATTACTGACAACAGCCAGAGCATGGAGCAACTGATGAGTTCCGCTGATGCCGCCTGTTATATGGCCAAGGATAAAGGCCGCAATCGCATTTGGCTGCACCATGCAGGCGATGCCGAGCTGGCTATTCGTCACGGCGAAATGGAGTGGGTCACGCGCATCAACAAGGCCTTCGAAGAGAACCGATTCTGCCTTTATTCGCAGGCCATCTCGCACCTGTCAGGGCGAGAAGAAGGCGATCATTTTGAAACTTTGGTCAGAATTATTGGCGAAGACGACACGTTGATTATGCCCGCTATATTTATTCCCGCCGCCGAACGGTATGGCCTGATGCCCGCGATTGATCGCTGGGTGATTAAGACTACTTTGGATGAATTAGATAAAATGTACGCGCCTGGCACGGGGAGAACGCTGCGCACCTGCGCGATCAATCTATCTGGCGCGTCGCTTAATGACGAACAGATGTTGGCCTATATTCATACCCAATTAAACCAGCATCAAATTCCACCGGACAACATTTGTTTTGAAGTCACCGAAACGGCGGCCATTACCAATTTAACAAAAGCACGACAATTTATTACCTCATTGAACGCGGTTGGCTGTCGCTTTTCTCTAGATGATTTTGGCAGCGGCATGAGCTCCTTCGCCTACCTTAAAAATTTGCCCGTTAATTATTTAAAGATTGACGGGGGCTTTGTGAAAGACATGCTTATTAACCCGGTCAATCACGCGATGGTCGCCGCGATCAACAACATCGGCCACGTGATGGGCATTCAAACCATTGCCGAATTTGTAGAAAATGAACCGCTGCTGAACGAGGTTACTGCGATGGGCATTGATTACGCGCAAGGCTATAGTGTCGGTAAGACGCGCTTACTGAAATCTTTTGTTTAAAAGCGGCTGCGCTCAGCATAACGGTGTTGCTTAAGAATTCGGAATGCTCATTGGCATTGAGCCAACTCCGCTTCCTCATCCTTGCGCGCCTTGTTCTGCTATCGCTCGCAACGCTTTTTGATACGCCGTGCGGCTGACAATTCCGCATTCGCTTTAGCGGATAGCGGATTGAGCAACTTTGTCGGAATGACAGGAATTTGAATTTTTAGAAGTGCCCTACAAGTCTCCCGCGACTTTCACCGCCAAACCCTCCGCTCGAATGCGTGCCGCAAATATTTCCAACTGCTGCTCGGACAACGCCGCTAGTCGGGGTGCTTCTTCCTGCATGGAAGGTCTGGCCAGGCTGTACAACAGCACTCCCTGCAGCTGCTTTTTATCCTGCGCTAGGCCGCGCACAAAATCCAAATAATCTTTTTCATCCTGCTCGCTGGGAGGCTTCCCATCCAGCATGAACCAGCACGTTTGCAGCCAGGTCGGACACAGTGAGAGGGCATGTAATAAATTCTTATGCACCCTTTCCATGCTGTTGCCCGTGTCATTCACCAGCCGCATTCCCGCACGGCTAGCGCGATCCAGCTTGAACCACACTTCGCCATTATGTTGCGCCATCAAACGTAAACCCTGTTGTACGTTTTGTTGATGCAGAAAACTACCATTCGTAATGAGCACAATTTTAATGTGCTCAGGCAATGCCAGCTCATGCTTTAATTTTGCAAGCAACTCGATTACGGGCAGAAATTCTGCCGCGCTCGTGGGTTCGCCGTTACCCGATAAAGCAATATCGTTAATGTGCCGCACCTCTTCTGGCACGCGCTGTTGCATGAAGTCGCCATGCAGTAATTCATGCAAAAATTCTCGTAACTCTTGTTCCAATAACACCAGATCGATAGGCGGCGCAGCACCGCGTTTTAAGTTGGGCACTTGGCAATAAATGCAACGCCAGTTACATGCATTGTTGGGGTTGAGGTTGATGCCGACCGACACGCCGCCCGCGCGCCGCGAGATTACCGGATAGACGTATTGCAGCCCGGCACTGTCGCGGCTATGGTCATCTGTGGTGAGTGTTTTCGTATTCATATTTTTAGATATTGGGCGGGGTCCACTGGCTTACCAAATTTGCGAATCTCAAAATACAGTTTGACCTGATCGGTATCCGTTTTCCCCATCTCGGCAATTTTTTGTCCCTGCTTCACCATCTGCCCCTCCTTTACCACAATGCGATCATTATGCGCGTAGGCACTAATAAACGTTTTATTGTGCTTGATGATGACCAAGTTACCGTAGCCGCGCAGCCCGTTGCCGTTATACACCACCTTGCCCCCTGCACTGGCCAGCACAGGTTGCCGCAGCTTGCCCGCAATGCTAATGCCCTTGCGATTATTGCTGCCCGACGCGGTAGAAAATTCACTCGTCAACTTACCCTGTGCGGGCATACTCCAACTTAATTCTTTCGCATCCTCAACCGCGAGGGCGGCTTTTTTTGAATCTGCAATAATTGTCGTACGCATCTGCGTTGTTTGCATCGGCGGCTTTGCCACCTGCCGCGATTGTTCCAACTGAATTTTTTCGATTTGCAGCATCGCCTGTTCAGAATAGTCCAGCTTCACCGCAAGGGGCTGCTCCTTAATTAAAACCTCGGCGGGATCATTTGCAGCAGCCGATCTACCTTCATCTGGCGCGCCAACGGGCGCACTATCTGCAACCGATTTAACGGCTGTTGAGACCGGGCGCGGCGAATCAGCCGAGAATAACTGTATTGTTTGCCCAATTTTAATCATGCTCGGATCAGGTATGCCATTGAGCTCGGCCACCTCGTGATAATCCAATCCGTAATTAAAGGCGATGCTATATAAAGTGTCGCCCTTTTGCACTACATGCACGCTGGGTCGCCAATCTCTCTCAGCCTCTATGGCAGCGTGTTTGGCGGGCATGGTGCGCGCCCAAACTGAGGTTCGATTTTCTCTGAGCGCGCAGCCGGAGACGAGTGCGGCAAGCAGAAAAAAACTTATTATTTGTGATGCAATTTTCATAATGGGATTCAGGAATCTTTCAAAAATTCAAATTACAAGTCAGACAAGGCGCGAGCAAAAAAATTGTGACGACGCATACGGTTGGTATGTGGGGAACAATTTTTTGCGAGCAACACAGTATGGCGACGGTGCGTGGTTGTTGCCGATTCATCGGCTTTACAACCACGGTCTACCCCTTGCGGGTGAAAGTTGGATTTTGGGTATGATTTTCATGCTTTCCCCGTAAGCAACGGCACAAACCGCACCGGCTCTAAGCGTGTTTCACGCAAGCCTTGTGCGTCGCGCTCGATCAAATATAAAAATTGTTCCTGGGTGCCCAATGGCAACACCATGCGGCCACCCACGGCAAGCTGTTTTAGCAACATTTGCGGTACATGGGTCGCGGCAGCCGCTAGGATGATGCCATCAAAAGGTGCGGCTTCCGGCAAACCTAAATTGCCATCTGCGTAGCGCAAAATAACATTCTGCATTTGTAATTCGTGCAGATAATCTTGAGCGCGTTCAAATAACGGTTGCACACGCTCGATTGAATAAACGGTTTTAGCAACCTGTGCTAGCACCGCTGCTTGATAACCACAGCCCGTGCCAATTTCTAAAATCCGATTAAGCGGATGGCCGTTACGCAAAATTTCGATCATGCGCGCCACGATGTAAGGCTGCGAAATAGTTTGCCCAAAACCCAGCGGCAGCGACACATCATCATAGGCGCGGCTGGCCAACGCTTCGTCGATAAAAATATGGCGCGGCACCGCATTCATCGCCGCCAGCACCACCTCGTCCCTAATGCCGTTTGTCCGCAAACGCTCAATCAATCGTGCGCGCGTGCGCGACGAAGTCATACCGATGCCGCTGTGTCTAGTGTTCACTTTGCGTTATCCGAAATTTATTTGGCTGTAATCTTTTTGCCTGCAATTTTTTTGCGGGTAATTTTTTTATTGGCCACTTCATTATCACCCAGCCAACCGCGCACTGCATCAAGCTGGCTGTATTGCGTTAGATCAATTTGCAGCGGCGTGATAGAAACACGCTGCTGCGCGATCGCATAAAAATCTGTACCCGCGCCCGCGTCTTGCTCTTTGCCTGCCGCGCCCACCCAATACACCGTTTCGCCATGCGGATTTTTACCTTTAATGACGGGTTCGGCTTTATGCCGTTTGCCCAGGCGCGTTACTTCGCGGCCTTGTAATTCGTTGTATGGAATATCCGGCACATTCACATTCAGCAACCACGGGTGCGTGTGTGTGCGTTGTTGAAACTGCAAAACCAGATCCACCACCACTTGCGCAGCAGTCACATAATGCGTCAATTTCCTACCCGTGAGCGAAACTGCAATGGCCGGAATGCCCAGTAAAAATCCTTCGGTCGCGGCGGCTACTGTGCCCGAATAAATGGTGTCGTCCCCCATGTTAGAGCCCGCGTTAATGCCGGAAATCACCATGTCCGGCTGCGTGTCTAACATTCCCGTTACCGCCAGATGCACGCAATCGGTGGGCGTGCCATCCACATAATAAAAACCGTTGGCAGCTTGGCGTAAATTCAACGGGCGATTCAGTGTCAACGAATTACTCGCACCACTGCGATCACGCTCCGGCGCAACTACCACCACCTCGGCCACCGACGCTAATTTTTCTGCTAGACAATTTAAACCGGGGGAAAAATATCCATCATCATTACTGAGCAAAATACGCATGGGGAAAATTTATTTGAATAATTAAATAAGGAGACGGGTAAGCCTTACGGTGTATGAATATTGAAGCTAAACCCAACGGACGAATTATAGGGGGTGAAGCTATGAGGGGGAAGGGGGATGGGCTTTGCATCCCTCTCCCTCCGGGATAACCAATGACTTGCCCAGCGTTAACCAGTTTTGTAGGATGGGTTGAGCGCAGCGATACCCATCATTGGCGTGAGTTGATGGGTATCGCTGCGCTCAACCCATCCTACATAATGACTATATGTTTTTAACGAAAAATGAAATTAGAACAAAACCGCGCCATTCCCGCGCAGCGTGTGTTGTTGGGGATCAAGCGAATTCTTTAAAGCGCTTACCAGCCAGACTCTCTTTCCGGCGAGGCAGAGATTTTATGAATGCTTAAATCCGCGCCGTTGAATTCTTCCTCGGCATCTAGGCGGATGCCCATTGCGACTTTTAGCCCGCCGTAAATAACAAAGCCGCCGATCAACGCAATGACAATGCCGAGCAGTGTGCCGATCAATTGCGCCATAAAACTCACGCCGCCCAAGCCGCCCAATGCCTGCAAACCAAATATGCCCGCCGCGATGCCGCCCCATGCCCCGCATAAACCATGTAGCGGCCACACGCCCAATACATCATCAATCTTCCAGCGATTTTGGGTGAGCGTGAACATCACCACAAACAAGCCACCGGCTACGCCGCCCGTCACCAACGCGCCCAGCGGATGCATCAAATCTGAACCCGCACATACCGCCACCAAGCCCGCCAGCGGACCATTGTGAACAAAGCCCGGATCATTCCTGCCGACTAACAAACTGACCAGCGTGCCGCCTACCATCGCCATTAGCGAATTGACCGCAACCAGCCCGCTTATTTTTTCAATGCTTTGCGCGGACATCACATTAAAGCCAAACCAACCCACCGTTAAAATCCACGCGCCCAACGCTAAGAAGGGAATGCTGGACGGCGGATGCGCCGAGATACCGCCATCTTTGTTATATCGTCCGCGCCGAGCACCCAGCAAAATCACAGCCGCCAGTGCCACCCAGCCGCCGACGGCATGCACGACCACCGAGCCGGCGAAATCATGAAAATTCGCGCCGAACTCTGCCAGCAGCCAAGCTTGAAAACCATACGCATTATTCCAAGTAATGCCTTCAAAAAATGGATAGACAAAACCGACCAATAAAAACGTGGCAATCAACTGCGGATTAAACTTGGCGCGCTCGGCAATGCCACCCGAAACAATGGCCGGAATGGCGGCGGCAAAAGTCAGCAAGAAGAAAAATTTAACGAGATCGTAACCACTTTTTTGCGCCAGCGTTTCCGCGCTGACAAAAAAATTCACGCCGTAAGCGAGGGTGTAACCAATAAAAAAATAGGCGATGGTCGAAACAGAAAAATCTGCCAAAATTTTGACCAACGCGTTCACTTGGTTTTTTCGGCGCACCGTGCCCAGCTCCAAAAATGCGAAACCCGCGTGCATGGCCAACACCATAATCGCGCCCAACAAAACAAACAACGTATCGTTACTGACTTTTAACGTTTCCATAAAACATCCTAAGAATTAAAGTGGGGGATTATATTTGAGGGATTAAATTTGGTGGCTAAATATTTGAGTATTCCTAAAAATTTAAATTTGCGAGCCGCTGCTTCGCGGTTTACCTGCTCCTCCCCTGTTAAGGGGGAGCGTAGCGAGAGGGCCGAGGCCGGGAGGGATTTATGCGGGGATCATCTGGGTTAAAATTTACATCCTAGGTTGAAATTTACATCCTGGGTTGAAATTTACATCCTGGGTTGAAATTTACATCCTGGGTTGAAATTTACATCCTGGGTTGAAATTTACATCCTGGGTTAAAATTTACATTCAAGACATCCACGTGCATCCGGAGCGGCAAGATGCAGTGGAGGCAACATTGGTATTATTTTTTGTAGCACCAGTAGTTACAGGTAAGCTTTCCGATGAATTTTTTATTTCCAAATTCATGACTGATTTTATAGCTAGGTTCAGCGTGCCCAGAATTTTGTGTAAATAGGATTTCTTAACGCAAAATCTGCTTCCACCCATCCATCCGATGAGACGTGTTAAAGCACCATCACCCAACTCTGCCCGCATCCTGTGCCAGCAAGCTGCCCATTTCTTCTAGCGGCGGTAGTTCTTGCAGGGAACGCAAATTCAAATCATCTAAAAGTTGTTTCGTGGTGGCGAATAATTCCGGTTTGCCGGGTGTGTCGCGGGTGCCGATGACATCAATCCAGCCTCGGGTTTCCAGCGTTTTTAATACTTGTGAGGACACTGCCACACCGCGGATTTCTTCGATGTCGCCGCGTGTGACTGGCTGACGGTAAGCGATGATGGCCAGTGTTTCCATCACGGCACGCGAGTAGCGCGGCGGCTTTTGCGGGTTGAGTCGATCTAGGTAGGGTTGCATTTCTGGGCGTGCGCGAAAACGCCAACCGTTAGCGACGCGGTTGAGTTCGATGCCGCTCGTGGCATATTTTTGCGCCAGTTGTTCGAGTAGCTCTGTGAGCAGATTATTTTCTAAGGGAACGTCGCTCAGTTTTTTTAGCTCGGCTATGGATAAAGGCTCCTGCGTGGTAAGCAAGGCCACTTCCAGTATGCGTAATAGTCTTTCCTGTTCATCGGTGGGAAAAGTTGGTTCATCACTAGAAGAAATGGGCACTGCGTCAGACAATGCGGGGAGCAAGTCGGTTGGGATAGTTGTACTTGCATCCGTGCCATTTTGAGTGGGCAGGGGAGGGTTATTCGATTGTGTCAAGGCTGCGGCTGGCTCGGACATAGATGCTCCCCAAAGTTTCAGATTGTGTGATTTCGACTAAAGATTCTTTGGCTAATTCGAGTATGGCGATGAAGGTGACAACCAATTGTGCCAAATTGGGTTTCGGTAAACCATCCCGTATATCAAATAAGTTGGCAAAAATTTCAAATTCGCCGTGCCTCAGTTGACGCAATATTTTAGTCATTTGTTCGCGCACGGAGAGCTCTTCGCGACGCACGATATGGTGTGAATTAATTTTTGCACGCGCCAATAAAGTTAGCCAGGCTTGCCGCAAATCATCTACGTTCACATTCGGCAAACGCTGCACCACGCTTTGTTCGATCAGCACCTGCACCAATTCAAAATCGCGCCCCGCTTGCGGCAATTCATTCAGCTTATGCGCGGCCAATTTCATTTGTTCATATTCAAGCAGGCGGCGCATCAGCGCTACACGCGGGTCTTCAGCACTATCATCGGAAACTTTGGCAGGGCGTGGCAACAACATGCGCGCTTTTATTTCGATTAACACTGCCGCCATGAGCAGATATTCTGCGGCTAATTCCAAACGATTGCGCTGCATCAGTTCGATGTAACTCATATATTGCTGGGTCAATTGCGCCATCGGAATATCGAGTACGTCGAGGTTGTGCTTGCGAATTAAATACAGCAATAAATCCAGCGGGCCTTGAAAAGTGGCCAACACCACTTCTAGCGCATCGGGTGGGATATATAAATCCTGCGGCATTTCCATTAATGGCTCGCCGTGAATGTGGGCGACGGGCGGGGTAAGTGGGAGCGGTACTTGGGTCATGATTTTAATTGCGCACGCTGCATTTGTATTGAAGGGCAGGGTATAGAACCATAGGAGCAAAATACGCAACAATCACCTTCTTTGGGGCGCAGCACGGTATGACATGCGCTGCATTCGTAAAAAAACTGGCAGGCATCTGTCGGCATGGTTTCTTCTTTTTCTGCACTGCAATGGGGACAGGTCAGCACAGATTGCAGGGTTACGTTCATATTGTTTAGGTGTAACTTAAACCCATCGCATCACGCACTTCGCGCATGGTTTCAGAGGCCAGCTTGCGCGCTTTTTCGCAGCCATCAGAAACAATATTACGCACTAAAGCGGGATCATCTAGATAAAGTTGGGCGCGTTCGCGCATGGGTTTTTGTTCTTCCAATACGGCGTTGATGACCGGTTGTTTGCATTCTAAGCAGCCGATACCTGCGCTGCGACAGCCTTTTTGTACCCATTGTTTGGTGTCGTCATTCGAGTAGATGCGGTGTAATTGCCACACCGGGCATTTATCGGGATCACCTTTGTCGGTGCGCTTGATGCGCGCAGGATCAGTCGGCATGGTGCGAATTTTTTTGCTGACGCTGGCTTCGTCTTCGCGCAGGGTGATGGTGTTGTTGTACGACTTGGACATTTTTTGTCCATCCAGCCCCGGCATTTTAGAGGCGTGGGTGAGCATGGCTTGTGGCTCGGACAAAATCATTTTGCCACCGCCTTCGAGGTAGCCATACAGGCGTTCGCGGTCGCCCAGATTTAAACTTTGTTGTTCTTCTAATAATGATTTGGCAGATTGCAGCGCTTCGTCATCGCCATGTTCTTGGTAGCGGGTGCGCAGCTCCTGATAGAGCTTGGCTTTTTTGCTACCTAATTTTTTCACCGCAGATTCGGCTTTGACTTCGAAGCCGATTTCGCGTCCATAGATATGATTAAAGCGGCGCGCGATGCTGCGCGTGAATTCGATGTGCGGCACCTGATCTTCGCCGACCGGCACTTGCGTGGCGCGGTAAATTAAAATATCCGCGCTTTGTAATAAGGGGTAGCCCAAAAACCCGTAGGTGCTTAAATCTTTATCGGACAATTTTTCTTGTTGATCTTTGTAGGTCGGCACGCGCTCCAACCAGCTTAGAGGCGTAATCATAGAGAGCAGCACATGTAGCTCGGCGTGTTCCGGCACTTTGGATTGTATAAATAAGGTGGCACGTGCTGGGTCGATGCCCGCTGCCAGCCAGTCGATGACCATGTCCCACACGCTCTGTTCGATGATTTGCGGGTTGTCGTAATGCGTGGTCAGCGCGTGCCAGTCGGCCACGAAAAATAGGCATTCATACTCCTGCTGCATCTCTACCCAATTTTTTAATACGCCATGATAGTGGCCGAGGTGCAAGCTGCCCGTGGGGCGCATTCCAGATAAAACGCGATCAGTAAACATAGTGAGTAAATATAAATCCTAAAATCCAAAAATTAAACGAATGACAGAGTATGACGCATTGATGAACGGCCTGAGTATCCAACTTAACGCGGGGGTAAAGGCCAAGAAAATAAGTATAAACATGCCATATGGTTCGAGTCTAGAAAGTTGATAGGCTTGACGATGCGGCAACAGGCTGACCGCCACGCGCCCGCCATCCAACGGCGGCAGCGGCAACATATTGAGCACCATCAGCACCACGTTTATTTGAATGCCGATTTGCGCCATTTTCATCATCGGCTCAGCGTAATCACCCGCGTTGCCGGCAAATTTTGCTACTAGCGCCCAACATAATGCCATGAATAAATTTGAGACAGGGCCTGCTATTGCCACCCACAACATATCTTTTTTGGGATGTCGCAGCGCAGCGAAATTAACCGGCACCGGCTTGGCCCAGCCAAATAAAATTCCACCCAGCCACAGCGTCAAAATCGGGATGAGGATAGTGCCGACCGGATCAATATGGCGTATGGGGTTTAGGCTGATGCGGCCTTGTTGGTACGCGGTCATGTCGCCAAAATGCTTGGCCACATAGCCATGCGATGCCTCGTGCAAGGTGATCGCAAATAAAATTGGGATCGCGGCAATCGCGATGGTTTGTATCAGTTGTTCAATTTGCACAGATTAGCTTTCAAATAGTATTGGTGGCAAATAAAAAATGTGATGTATCGCCGCGTCCTGCACGGATAAGGAGCGGCATGTCGCCAGTTAAATCAATCACCGAGGTTGGCTCGGCGGCAACTGCGCCGCCATCAATCACCAAATCTACTTGTTGTTCTAACAAATCACGAATCTGTTCGGCATCATTTAGCGGCGTATTTTCATTCGGCAAAATCATGGTGGAACTCAGCAATGGTTCGCCTAACTCTTCCAGCAGAGCCAATGCGATCGGATGATCGGGAATACGTACGCCAATGGTGCTGCGCTTGGGATGTTGCAGGCGTTTTGGAATCTCTTTGGTGGCCTGCAGGATGAAAGTATAACTACCCGGCGTATTATTTTTCAGCAAGCGAAACTGTACATTGTTGACCTGTGCATAGTGCGCAATTTCCGACAGATCACGACACACCAAAGTCATGTGATGTTTATCATCCACCCCGCGAATTTGGCGGATGCGTGCCACGGCATTCTTATCATCCAGATGACAGCCGATGGCGTAGCAAGAGTCCGTCGGGTAAACAATCACCCGACCCTCACGCACCATTTGCGCGGCTTGCTTAATCAAACGAGCTTGCGGGTTGCTGGCATTAATTGCGAAGTATTGTGCCATGTGGAATGTTGCTAAAAATAGTTTTTATTTTAAGGAAACGCTGCACAGTCGGCGAGCGGGATGAAGTGCAAGACGCACGGCGCGCAGAAACCGGAATGTATGCGGTATCTGCCGCTTCGCGCCCCCGGATTCCGAGCACCGTGCAACGTAGCGTGCGAATGGGTGGCTGCATAGCAGCCGGGAACCCATCGGCCCACCCCTTGCGGGTGAATTCGCCCACGCAGTCATTTAATAAGCTTTTCCATAGGGGGATTGCTCCCAAGCTTGCCACACGGGCACACAGTCTAGTGGAAAATCGGGTAAATGCCCCAAGTCGCGGTAGCTTTCTCCCGGGCCATGAAAGTCTGAACCGCAAGAGGCGAGCAAATTAAATTCGCGAGCGTAACGCGCAAATTCTGCGTACTGCTCTGGCGTGTGGCTGCCGCTCACCACTTCGATGCCGCGTCCACCAAGGTCATAAAATTCGCGCAGTAATTCGCGCATGGTGGGTTTGCCCATCGCTTTGCGTCCTGATGTATAACGCCCGGGATGTGCCAGCACAGCGACCCCGCCACTGCCCACAATCCATTTTACCGCATCTGCTAACTCTGCCCATTGATGGGCGATGTAGCCGGGTTTGCCCTTGACCAAATAATTTTTGAACACGCTGCGGACATCTTTGCTGTAACCATGCTCCACTAAAAAGCGCGCAAAATGCGTGCGACCAATAATTTCTGGGTTAGAGGCATAGCGGTACGAGCCTTCCAGCGCGCCCGCAATACCGCTCTTAGCCAACGATTGTGCCATGAGTGCGGCACGCGTGCTGCGCCCCTTGCGGATTTCGCGCAGGCCATCCAATAAGGCTTCGTTAGTCGGATCAATATGCAACCCTAAAATGTGTAAAGTGTGGCTGCGCCAACTCACTGAAATTTCCACGCCGTTGATGAGTTGAATACCGTGTTGTGCGGCGGCAACAGTTGCTTCGGCCAGGCCAGAAATATCATCGTGGTCGGTCAGTGCCAGTACTTTTACATCGCGCCCTGCGGCACGTGCGACAAGTTCAACGGGCGGTAAGAGGCCATCGGAAATGGTGGAGTGGCAGTGTAGATCGTAGTTGTGCATATTTTTAGGTGGCGATTTCGCCGCCTCCTTTTTTCATGACCTTGCCCGCCTCTGTGCGCTGGCGGCGAATTTCTTTGGGGTCAGCCAATAGCGGACGATAAATTTCGATGCGGTCTTGCTCGCGCAAAATAGTTTCCGGCTTAATGAGTTTTCCAAAAATACCCAGCTTGCTTTTTGTTAAATCAATATTTGGATATTGAAGCAAGATGCCCGACAAATGGATAGCCTCGAGCACTGTGCATCCCGCTGCGACCTGCACGCGCAACAGCGTTTGCTCATGGGGCAGGGCGTAGACTACTTCTACATTAATATTTTCGTTCATCAACATTTATTGCCATCGTATTTATTATACGGGGGTAACGTGTAAATTTTTTCGGCGCGATGTACAAAGGCATCTACAAAATTGCTGGCGATGTAATGAAAAATGGGCCCGAGTATTTTACTCAGCAAAATGTTAGAGAACTCGTAATGCATCCGCAACTCAATTTTACACGCTGTGTCAGATAAGGGGATGAATCGCCAATCACCATCTAAATGTTTGAAGGGGCCGTCCAGCAAAGTGATGTCGATGTGATGCGGAATTTGTCGCACATTTTGCGTGGTGAAACTTTGCTTGATGTGGTGGTAATCAATATGCAAGGTTGCATTCATGATGTCGCCCTCCACAGAATTGATTTTTGCACCACCGCACCAGGGTAAAAACTGCGGGTACGCCGCCACATCATCGACCAGCGCAAACATCTGCGCTGCGCTATAAGGAACAAGCACTGATTTTTCAACGATTTCCATAACTAAATTTTTGAAGGTGAATTGCAAAAATGTTGATTAAGCTGTTAAGCGGATGAAGTACAAGGCGCTTGGCGCGCAGAAACCGCAGTGTATATAAACATACACGAGGATTTCGAGCACTATGCTGACAATTCCGCATCCGGCTGCACCCGCAAGGAGTACGCCGTGGTTGTAAGGGGCTGAAGCCCCGACAACACACGCAGGCCGGATAGCGGATTGTGTACCTTTGGTGCAACACAGTGTGCGAATGGGTGGCTGCATAGCAGCCGGGAACCCATCGGCCTACCCCTTGCGGGTGCATTCGCCCGCTTAACAACTGAATCAGCGTTTTTTAAAGCTGGTAGAATAACCGACATATGTTAATCGTCCAAAATAAAAAAGCCTTTCACGATTACTTCATCGAAGATCGTTACGAGGCAGGAATCATGCTAGAAGGCTGGGAAATAAAGGCTATCCGAGCGGGTCGTGCAAATCTTAAAGAGGCTTACGTCACGTTAAAAGGGGGCGCGCTATATTTATTTGGCGCGCATATCAGCCCCCTTACTTCAGCCTCTACCCATATTGTTCCCGATCCGATACGCACCCGCAAATTACTTTTGCATGCTGCTGAAATTGATAAGTTAACTGCCAAAGTGCAACGTGCGGGCTATACTTTGATGCCGCTCAACATGCATTTTAAGGGTTCGCTGGTGAAGCTGGAAATCGGCCTCGCTAAGGGTAAAAAAATGCATGATAAGCGCGAGTCAGAGCGCGAGCGCGATGCAGTGATGCAAGTCAAGCAGGCCATGAAGAAGTCGCGCCATTAGGCAGAATTCGCTGAAGGGCGAACTGTGGTTCAGATTTTGGCTACGTTAAATCTCGGCTCGGAATGCTCATTGACACCGAGTCAACTCCGCTTCCTCGCCAAGCTTCGCCTTGCGCTGCATCCCTTGATCGAATTCTGCCAGAGTAAGATTAGGCGCGCCTTTCCTCGGCTTCGTGTTTTTGGCTTAATTGCTTTCTGGAATCAAGGCTGTTGAAAGTTTTTTAAGTGCTTGCATGCAGTATCTCCTCGGCACATCTAATCCCACTCATCACCGCGCCTTCTAGCGTGGCTGGAAAATCGCCCGCTGTGTAATCACCTGCCAGCAATAAATTTTTAATCGGTGTGGTGTGCGGCGGGCGCGCTACATTGACTTCGCAAGAAAATGTGGCGCGCTTTTCGGCGACAACTTTGCTCCATAGTGGTGTCTCGGCAATCCCTAATTGCTCGTGCAATTCTCGTACAACTTTTTCTGTAAGTTGCGCTTGCGATAATTCCTGATGCAACCCTTCTGCACTAATAACAGCCGCGAGTAAGCCGTTTTGCTCGGCGATTTGTCCCCTGTCGAACAGCCATTGTGTAAAGCACTGATCGAAGCCCAGCATGGGCTGCGGCAGGTGCACATGCTCGGGATATTGCAGATAAAGCGTGTAGATCGGTTGGTTGGGAATGGCGGCAATTTGTTGGGCGAGTGCGGATAATGGCGGCACGGCTTGCAGTAGGCGTGCTGCGGCTATAGGCGAGGTGGCACAAATTACGTGACTGAATAATTTGGATGCAGAAGTTTGATTGGTGATGATTTCAATCTCGCCTCCACGCGGGAGTATGGCTTGCACAGGGCATGAGTTATGCAGCGTGCCACCGCGATTTAAAATATATTCCGCTGCGCGATCCGGAAAGAGTGAAGAAAAATCAAGACGCGGCAGCAGCATGTCGCTGTCTGCGCGGGAGTCGTTGAGGCCGCTGCGTAATACGTTTAATAAAATTTGTGCGGAAGCTAAACGTAACGGCGTGTTCAGCGCAGAAATACAGATGGGCTGCCATAATAGCCGCAACAATTCGTGATCTTGTTGATGGCTATCCAATAATTCAAGTGCCGACATATCATGCGGTAACGAAAATTGTATGCGTCGCATAGCGAGCATAAAACGCGCGGCAGATATTCTCTGCGAGAAAGTTAACCCTTGCGCGCCCAGCAATCCGACCAATAAATGCAGGGGGGCAGGCAGGTGCGGGGCTTTTAATGAAAAGCGTTTGTGCAGGGAGAGCTGTAACGGTAGCCGTAAAAAATCCTGTTCGATGTTGCCACCCACTTGTTCGATCAGCCGCAGCGTATGTTGATAGCAACCCAAAAAAATATGCTGGCCGTTATCAATCTGTGTGCCTTTATAGATAACCCCGCGCGCACGTCCTCCCAAATTTTTGCCTGCTTCAAAAATGGTGACGGGGATATTTTTTGCGGCGAGGGTGACGGCGGCAGCCATGCCAGCATAGCCTGCACCGATGATGGCAATGTTCATAGAAATACTGCTGATAAAACAACTAGCCATCTGACTAGGCTGCCAAAATACGCCAGCCAAGTCATTGGATATGCGCTCGGCAAAACTGTATTGCTCAAGAATTCAACATGCGGAGTTGCGTAGCGACAGACGAAAAGTAAACTCCGCTTTTGTATTCTTTCGCGCCTTGTTCTGCCATCGCTCGCGACGTATTTCAGTATGCCGATGGGTGCTAGTAAGAAGTTGCAGAAAGTTGCTCGCATTATTTTGTAAAAAATTAATTTTTAATCCACGTCATCCACGCCAGCCAAAGCTTTCGTACTGGCGTGAGCGACACTCTTTCTTTTAACACATGACAGCCGCTGGAGGCGATTTCTTCCAGCGTCGCACGATAAATCGCCGCCATGATGAGCCCTGTGCGTTGCGCTTTGCGATCGACTTCTGGCAGTTGGGATAAGGCTTGCTGGTAATAATTTTGGGCACGGTCGATTTGAAATTGCATCAACTTGTGAAAATTTTCCGTTTCTTTGCCGTCTAAAATATCATTGGTATGCACGCCAAATTTGGCCAGCTCATCTTGCGGAATATAAATGCGTCCACGCCGTGCATCTTCACCCACGTCGCGAATAATATTAGTCAGTTGTAGCGCAATGCCCAGATCATGTGCGTATTTCAAAGTCTTGCGATCGGTGTAGCCAAAAATTTCAGCGGCCAGCAAACCCACGACCGATGCAACTCGATAGCAATACAGTTGCATCGCTTTGAAGTCGGCATATTGATTTTTTTGCAAATCCATTTCCATGCCGTCGATAATTTCGAGCAGATGTTCCTGTGGGAAATTAAATTGTTTGACAATAGACACGAGAGCCAATGCCACTGGATGTTGCGGCTGCCCCTCATAAATGGCTGCGACTTGCACACGCCACCACGCCAGTGTGATGCGTGCCGCATTTTCATCGGAACACTCATCCACCACATCATCTACTTCACGGCAAAACGCATAGAGCGCAGTGATCGCGCGGCGTTTGTCGGGCGGTAAAAACATAAAGCTGTAATAAAAACTGGAGCCACTTTTAGCGGCTTTTTCTTGGCAGTATTCGTCGGGAGACATGGTTAGGGTTTCCTTAATATGGCTGTATAGATCATAGGTAGCCAATCCATCGGGCGTAAAACGGGACGCTTGCGATACATATCGTATTGCGCCGCTTCGAGTTTATCCAGGATGCGATTGCCGCCCGCAATAATCAAACGCATTTCTAAGCCGATGCGTCCCGTGAGGATGTTGCCCAAGGGTGCGCCGCTGTGCATCATGGCGCGCGCGCGCTGTACCTGGAATTGCATGAGTTGTTGCCAGGCTTCATCTACACGCTGTTTGGCGATATGTGAAATGGAAACATGGAAGCGAACCATTTCATCTTGCGGGATATAAATGCGTCCGATGTTAAAGTCTTTTTCTACATCTTGCCAAAAGTTGATGAGTTGTAATGCGCTGCAAATAGCGTTGGAATAAGCCAAATTTTGTGGCGTAGCGGCTTTGAATAAATGCAGTAACAATGCGCCTACTGGATTGGCGGAACGGTTGCAATAGTTTTGTAATTCGCTGAAATCGTCGTAGGTTTTTTTGATGACATCTTGTGAAAAGGCATTCAATAAATCATGAAAAAGTTGCAGCGGTAATTGGTGTTGATGAATGATTTCTGCCAAGTCGCGAAACAAGCGTGTGCGCGGGGTTTTGTCTTCCGCGATTAAATTGAGCTCGGCGCGAAATTCATAAATGCTGGACAAGCGTTGCGTGTCGGTGGCATTGCCCTCGTCGGCGAAATCATCAGCCTGACGTGCAAAATTGTAGATAACTTCCACCGCCTGACGCAGATGCCGAGGCAGCAGGATGGAGGCGACGGGGAAGTTTTCGTAGTGATCAACCGCCATTACAATTCCTATTAAAAGTGATCACTGCGTTGGCCGCGTCTTCGGCTCCTGGCCGTACTTGTTTGTACTGTCTGTGTCGCCTCATCCTAGCCGCCTTGTGCTCATCTTTGAATAGAAGTTGGAATTTTCACTTCAAATCTTCGCGGCGTAGCATGAAAACAAATTCATCTCCCGCGCTGACTTCTAGCCAAGTAAAAGGGAGGTCTGGATAAGCTGCTTCAAGCGCGTTTTTATTGTGGCCGATTTCTACAATTAATATGCCACGCGGTTGGAGATGCGCGGCAGCATGTTGCAAAATGGCGCGGGTTGCATCTAGACCATCATCGCCGCTACCCAATGCCAGCGCGGGTTCATGCAAATATTCAGCGGGCAGCGCGGTGACCGATTCGGCATCTACATACGGCGGATTGCTGATAATCACATCGTATTTTTTACCTTGTAGTTGGGTAAATAAATCAGACTGAATTAACGTGACGCGCTGCGCTAAATGATATTCGCTGACGTTGCGTTGCGCGACTTGCAACGCCTCTGCCGATAAATCAACCGCGTCAACTTGGGCACTTGCAAATGCGTGTGCGGCAACGATAGCTAAGCAGCCGCTGCCGGTACACATATCCAATACGTTGTGGACACTTTCTGGTTCCTCCACCCAAGGTTGCAAGCGTTCGCGCAATAATTCGGCGATGTAGGAGCGCGGAATAATGACGCGTTCGTCCACATAAAAATTAAAATCGCCCAACCATGCTTCATGCGTTAAATACGCGGCGGGAATTTTCTTATCAACACGCTTTTTGAGCATTTCTAGCAGCACATTTTTTTCGCGTAGGGTGAGCCGCGCATCCAAAAATGGGGTGAGTGTATCCAGCGGCAAATGCAGGGTATGCAGAATTAAATACACTGCCTCGTCATAGGCATTGGCCGAGCCGTGGCCGAAGGTGAGTTGTGCTTCGTTGAACGCGCTGACGCTGTATCGCAGCCAGTCGCGTAGGGTGTGCAGTTCGCTGGTGTTGTGCCAGTGATGAAGTAGACTCATTTTTTTTCAGTTAGCAAATTGACCATCGTGGCGCAATAAATGTCGGACAAAATATCTAGGTCAGCCACCGATACACATTCGTTGAGCTTGTGGATAGTGGCATTGAGCGGGCCGAACTCCACCACTTGCGGGCAAATGTCAGCGATGAAACGACCATCGGAAGTGCCGCCGCTGGTGGAGAATTCGGTGGTGATACCTGTCGTTTGTTGAATAGCCGCACTCATCGCATCGACTAATTTTCCGCGCGGGGTGAGGTAGGGTTTGCCGGAGAGTACCCAAACTAAATCGTAATTCAAACCATGCTTATCGAGCAGGGCGTGGGTTTTTTCTTTCAACGATTGCACGGTGCTGGCGGTGGAAAATCTAAAATTAAATTCAATTTCTACCGTGCCGGGCACGACGTTGGTGGCACCCGTGCCGCCATGAATATTTGAAATTTGCCAAGACGTGGCTGGGAAATATTCGTTGCCATTATCCCATTCAACCGCAGCTAATTCAGCAATGGCGGGGGCGGCAAGGTGGATCGGATTTTTAACTAGGTGTGGGTACGCAATGTGACCTTGCACGCCCTTTACGATTAACGTGCCAGAGAGCGAGCCGCGTCGTCCGTTTTTAATGGTGTCGCCCGTTTTGGCCACTGAGGTCGGCTCGCCCACGATGCAGTAATCCATTTTTTCGCCGCGCGCTTGCAGGGCTTCCACGACGCGCACCGTGCCATCCACCGCCACCCCTTCTTCATCAGAGGTGAGCAGCAGCGCGATGGAACCCGTGTGATTCGGGTGTGCTGCGACAAATTTTTCGATCGAGGTGACAAATGCTGCCAACGAGCCTTTCATATCCGCCGCGCCCCGACCATACAACAGGCCATCCTTGATCGTGGGAGTGAAGGGATCAAATAGCCATTTTTCGACTGGGCCGGTTGGCACGACATCGGTGTGTCCGGCAAAGCAAAGTAGTGGGCCGCTGGTGCCGCGTCGCGCCCATAAATTATCAACATTGCCGTGACGCATGATTTCGATTTTGAAACCGAGCGGTGCAAGGCGTGCGCTGATGAGTGGCAAGCAGCCTTCATCAAGCGGCGTGAGTGAGCGGCGAGAAATCAGTTGTTGGGTGAGGGCTAAGGTGTCGGACATGGGTAGGGGAAATTATGCAAGGTGTAAAAAATTAAAAACGTGCCACAGAAAACTAGGTTCTGTCTGTCGGCACTTCAATGTTCAAGGTAATGCTACCAAAATCAGCCGCCGTGCTGGCTTGTTGCTTGGGCACAACGGCATTGGGGTCGAAGGCTTTCATTTTAGAGGTGTGCGAATAATCAAGCAGCGAGGATAAGTTGCTGGCGGAGTCGGCGTGCAGCAAGGCTTCTTCTTTACTGATTTCGCCATTTTTAAACAAGCGATACAAAGCCTGCTCAAAAGTTTGCGAGCCGGGCGAAACACTTTTTTCGATGGCCTCGCGAATTTTTTCAATCTCATCATTTTTGATCAGATCGGCAATCAAAGTGGTATTGAGTAAAATTTCTACTGCCGGAACTTGTTTGCCTTGCAAGTTACGCACTAAACGTTGTGAAATGACCGCGCGCAAGCACAGTGATAAATCCGCCAAAATGGCTTTGCGCGCATCATGCGAAAAGAAATTCACAATACGATTTAAGGCGTGATAACTATTATTTGCGTGCAGCGTAGATAAACACAGATGCCCCGCCTGAGCGAAGATCAATGCCTGTTGGAGTGTTTCGCGGCTGCGTACTTCGCCTATCATCAGTACGTCGGGAGCTTCGCGCATGGCACTGACTAACGCGTTGCCATAAGACAAGGTGTCGGTTCCAATTTCACGTTGATTGATGATGGATTTTTTATGCTTGAACAAGTATTCGACCGGGTCTTCGATCGTCAAAATATGACCCGTGGCGATGCTGTTTCGATGCTCGATCATGGCCGCTAGGCTGGAAGATTTCCCTGAACCCGTTGCACCCACCACTAAAATGAGCCCGCGCTTTTCCATGATGAGTTGCTTCAAAATTGCGGGTAGGCGTAAATCATCAATGTTTGCAATATTGTTGCGTATGTAGCGCATGACAATCGACACGCTGTTGCGTTGGCGAAAAATATTGACGCGATAATTCCCTAAACCCGAAATGCGGTAAGGGAAATTTAGCTCCATCGTTTCCTCTAAAGTCTTGGCTTGCTCGGCAGTCATCAGTTCGTCGGCGATGCGCTTCATCGTTTCGCGATCTAATATTTGCGCGTTGACGGGCATGGTCACACCATCAATTTTGATGTTGATGGGCGCGCCTGCGGTCATAAAAATATCCGACGCATTTTTTTCGGCAGCTAATTGCAATAGTGGTGTGATGATCATAATTTCCCCTTAGCGCAAAAATGTGTGGGATTAAATACCGCGCAGCAATTCATTAATTCCTACCTTCGAGCGAGTCTTTGCATCGACCTTTTTCACAATCACCGCGCAATACAAACTATAACTACCATCTTTAGCGGATAGGTTGCCCGACACCACGACCGAGCCAGCAGGTACGCGGCCATAGTGTACCTCGCCTGTTTCGCGATCATAAATTTTGGTACTTTGACCGATGTACACACCCATCGAAATAACGGCACCTTCTTCGACGATCACGCCTTCGACAATTTCTGAACGTGCGCCGATAAAGCAGTTATCCTCGATGATAGTCGGGTTGGCTTGCACGGGCTCCAGCACACCGCCAATACCCACGCCGCCGCTGAGGTGCACGTTCTTGCCAATCTGCGCGCATGAGCCGACTGTGGCCCAAGTATCGACCATTGTGCCCGTATCCACATACGCGCCGATGTTGACATAAGACGGCATGAGTACCACGTTCGCAGCGATAAAAGAACCCCGCCGCGCCGCCGCCGGAGGCACTACACGAAAGCCGCCTTCGCGGAAATCGCGCGAATTGTAATCGGCAAACTTGGACGGCACTTTGTCGTAATAATTAGTAAAGCCACCCTTGATGAATGCGTTATCTTCGATGCGGAAAGACAGTAGCACAGCCTTTTTTAGCCACTGGTGCGTGACCCATTGCCCCTCAATTTTTTCAGCCACGCGCAACGTGCCGTTATCAAGGTTAGCGATGACCGATTGGATAGATTCTTTTAATTTTGCATCGACATTGCGCGGATTAATTTCGGCACGGTGTTCAAAAGCGGCTTCAATAATTTGTTGCGATTGATTCATGATGTAATTTCCGGTGAGTGAGTAAATGGGTGAGTGAGTAAATTGATAGATAAAAAATAGTTAAAGTTTTTTTGTAAATTCGGCGATACGTTGCGCGGCGTCGGTGGTTTCAGTTAAAGAGGGAACCAGCGCGATGCGGATGAAATCTTTACCTGGATTTTCTCCGCGCACTTCACGTGCTAAAAAACTGCCCGGCAAAACGGTGACATTATAGTCGCGATATAACTGTTGCGCGAAGGTGGTGTCCGAGATGGGCACTTGCTGCCATAAATAAAATCCGGCCTCAGGTGGCCTGACGCGCAACACATTTTTTAAAATATTTGTCACGGCAATAAATTTCTCAGTATACAGTTTGCGATTTTCCGCAACGTGCGCCTCGTCTTGCCAAGCTGCGATGCTGGCTGCTTGTACCGCCGGGTTCATGGCACAACCGTGATACGTGCGATACAGCATAAATTTTTGCAGCACACGGGCATCGCCTGCCACAAAGCCAGAGCGCATCCCCGGTACGTTGGAACGTTTTGATAAACTGGAGAACATCACCAGATTTTTATAATCTGTGCGCCCTAGAAAATACGCAGCTTCTAGTGCGCCCAGTGGTGGTGTTTCAAAATATATTTCCGAATAACATTCATCTGCGGCGATGATAAAACCGTACTGGTCAGATAGTTCAAACAGCGTTTTCCATTCAAATAGTGACATCACATGCCCGTTGGGATTGCCCGGTGAGCATACGTACACAAGCTGTGTGCGCTGCCAAATTTCAGGGGGCAGTTGCGCGTAATTGAGGGTGTGTTCGGGTGGCTTTGTGTTGAGGAAATGCGGGGTTGCGCCAGCCAGTAGTGCCGCGCCTTCATAAATTTGATAAAACGGATTGGGGCAGATTACCACCGGATCGCCTTTGTTTCTATCCGCAGGGCTGCGATCAATCACCGCTTGGGCAAACGCAAATAACGCCTCGCGGCTGCCATTTACGGGGATCACTTGTGTTTTTTTATCTAATAGGGGCAGGTCGTAACGCTGGCTAATCCACTGTGCGATGCAGCTGCGCAAGGCATCGCTGCCAGCCGTTGTGGGATAATTTGCCAGTCCTGCTAGATTCGCGCTTAAAGCATCGCAGATTAAAGCGGGCGTGGCGTGTTTGGGTTCGCCTATAGAAAGGTTGATTGGTTGATACGCTGTGTTGGGGGTCACCTCGCCGAATAATTGTGCCAGTTTTTGAAAGGGGTAGGGTTGCAGTCGGTCAAGATCGGGATTCATAGTCAGCGTAATTTTTAATAATATTTGTGGGCGGATTATAAAGGTGTAGTGCATGGCATCAAAACAGAAAATTTTAGCAATCAGCGGACTCATCACTGGCTCGCTGGTGTGGGGGTTGGTGTGGTACCCATACCGAGCATTAGACGAGGCCGGTGTTTCTGGCGTATTGGCAGCTTTTATTAGCTACACTTTTGCCTTGTTAGCGGGATTGTTTTTTACGGGCCCAGTGTGGCGCGAGTTGCGCCACGCGGGTTGGTGGGGCATCGCCCTGATGGTCAGTGCGGGTGGGGCAAATGTTGGCTATGTGCTGGCCGTGCTGAATGGCGAAGTAATGCGCGTATTGTTGCTGTTTTATCTCGCACCTTTATGGACGGTGATTTTGTCGCGCTGGTTGCTGGGTGAAAAATTAAATCACTATGGGTATGCCGTCGTTGCACTTTCTTTGATGGGTGCATTTACCATGCTGTGGCAGCAGGATCATGGTTTGCCTATTCCACAAAACAATGCCGAATGGATGGCACTGGGCGCGGGCATGTGCTTTGCCTGGCTGAATGTCACCGTGCGCCGCACGCAACATTTGAGTGTTAATTTCAAAGCGGCCAGCGTATGGCTGGGGACAGTTGGGTTAACTGCGCCCGTGCTGTTTTATATAGGAGGAGTCAGCGCGCAAATACAAAGCATCGCTATAGAGACTTGGCTACAGCTGGCGTTGGTTGGGCTGGTGTTGGGTGCGACAAGTTTTGTCGTGCAATATGGGGTGACGCATTTACCAGCTAATCAAGCGATTGTTTTGTTACTGTCAGAATTAGTCTTTGCAGCTATTGCCGCGTTTTTATTGGCGGGGGAAGAAATGACGCTGCGCGAATATGTTGGGGCGGTGCTGATTATTTCTGCCAGCTTGATGTCGGGTAAAGTTTATTCCAAATAATCCTACGTCCCGTCATTCCCGCGCAGGCGGGAATCCAGTCAGACAATGCTCCGCATAGCGGACAAAACGAGCCGCTTGCGGCGAGTTTCGAGGGACGGCCAAATCCCGGTGCTGTCCCGCTGCGCGGGAAATTTTTGTGTAACTGGATTCCCGCCTGCGCGGGAATGACGTGGTTTTTCTAATGCACGGCTCGGTTGGCCGTAACAGGGTGAAATATCACGCGATTGCGCCCCGCATTTTTTGCTTCATACAGGGCATTGTCGGCTGCGGCGAGTAGCTTGTCTTGATGCAATTCATCGGTAGGAACGGTGACCGCCACTCCGATGCTGATGGTTAAATGTATTCGCGCTGTTTCGTATGGTATTTCCAGTGTGGCAATTTCTTGCCGTATTTGCTCGGCAAATTGCAGCGCGTTTTCTTGGGTGGTGTGCGGCAAAACAATAATAAATTCTTCGCCACCATAACGCACGACTTCATCGGTGGGACGCTTCAGCAGTTTCTTTAAGGTATTCGCTACGCCTTTAATGACGGCATCTCCCACCATGTGTCCATGCGTATCATTAATATTTTTGAAATGGTCAATGTCCATAATCAACAGCGCGATGGGATATTGATCGCGGCGCGCCAAATGCCATTCTCTGGATAAATTTTCGGCTAAATACTGTCGATTCTTTACCCCCGTGAGACTGTCCACCAAATTTAATTCCGCTAGGCTGGTATTTGCTGCAGCTAATCTCAGCATAGCGGTATTGAGCTCCAACGTGCGTTCGGCCACCCGCGTTTCGAGCAGCTTAGTGGCTTCCATTTGAATGAAATTATTTTCTTGTTGTAAAAGCTTCATGCGGTTGGATAAAGCCAGCGGCAATAACATGGCTCCAATGGCAAAACCGATGGGGATACTGTATTCGGTAAAATAATTAGGGGGCAAAAAGCCGAAGGCTCGGAGCGGATAAATAACGATGCCGAGGGCAAAGGGAAACCAGGCCAATAAAAAATTGCGCGCTTGTTTATTTTTCTTCAAACCCACCACCGAGCCTGTAAACACGGACACACCGGTAATCAGCGCGGTGGCGGTGGTGATTTTAATCATGATGCTGTAACTGAAAAATAGCGAGCCAGCCGCAGCTGTGAGGAGAATTACGCTCAGGGTTAATAAAACTTTATCGAAGATCGGTTGATTTTGTTTCGTCTCTAAAAAAGAGCGCGTGAAATTACATAAGCCGCTTAATGAAAAGCCAATAAAAAATGGCACGGCGGTGTTACCCCAATTCGGATATTCCGGCCATAAATATTCGAAGGCTAGGCCACGGAGCGATAGTAGAAACAAGCTGAACGCGGCAATGAAATGGATGTAATGCAAGTAGTTTACTTCGCGTATGGAGTAATACAGCAAGCTGGCGTAGACCAGCATGGCGAGAAAAATGCCATAAATCAGGCCGTCGAAATAGGACCATTTGTGGTCTTTCGCTTGGAAGGAAGATTCTGACCACAGTTTCAAAGGTAGCTGCATCGAACTAGAGGTATGGGCGCGCAAATAAAATGTAGCGGACTCTGCAGGTTGCAACGTAACTTGAAAAAGCAGATTTTTATGCTCGATGGTGCGGCGGCTAAAAGGCAGCAGGTCACCATTGGTTTGTACGCTGACTTTTCCACCTGCAGCGACGCTGTATAAATCTAAATGATCAATGAGCGGATAACTGTTTTCCAGCAACCAGCTTTGCGCCTGCGCGGTGGGGTTATGCACGCGAAAGCGCAGCCAATACACTGCCGGCGTAAAGCCAAAATTCATAATGGTTTGGGTGTTTTTCGTATAGCCCTGAGTCGCTGTGGCTTCCTCAAAGCTGAGCGTGCCTGCCGCATCTTTTAAATATTCTATATGCGGGCTTAGTTCATATTGTGCTTGTGCCTCATTCAAGGTCAAGGTCTCTAGCGCGTGCGTAGGGGCAGCCCAACCCAAAAATGGCAGCAAAAATATCAGTGTCAGCAATCTGCTGTTTAGATTGATTGGGTGACCCAAAATGGAATGCCGGACGGGTGTGTCATTCATTTTTGATAAATTACGGATGAATGCAGCAATTCTGTTGCGCGCGACTATTTTGGCATAGCCGCGCTTATTTTTATTTTTTATTTACGTTCAAATACTGACTATCGTATTGGTAGAGCCGCAGTATTGTTTGATTTCAATACGGTTGTGGCGAGTCTTAAATGGGGTCTCCTGCAGCAAGCGTAAATTCAGGGCACCTCTAAAAATTCAAATTACTAAGCCAGACAAGGCGCGAATAAAAAATTGCGACGACGCATACGTTTGATATGTTAGGAAAACGCAGTTTCAGTGCAGACTAACCTTTAGGTTATGTCGGAGCTAATAATTTTTTGCGAGCATCCGCTACGCGGATTGCCTGCTTACCCCACTTGTGAGTAACACAGTATGGCGACGGTGCGTGGTTGTTGCCGATTCATCGGCTTTACAACCACGGTCTACCCCTTGCGGGTGGAAGTTGGATTTTTAGAGGTGCCCTTCTGTGATGTCTTGCATTACCCCCACCATGCGAAACGGTTTGCCATCCGACCCCAATTCAACTTTGCCGCGACATTTAATCAACCGTTCCACGCCATCACGACCGCGCAAAATGCTCAAGTTTGTTTCGACAATATGCTTTGCATTAATCGCTTTGTGCAAAAAATTTTGAATACTCTCGCGGTGTGCTGGGTGAACCGATTCAATCCAGCCTACGCCTGATTTTTGGGGGTGAGCTTGAATACCCAGTATGTGATTTAAATTGGTTGAGCTGCGCCAGGTGTCGTTCACCAAGTCAATGACATAGCTGCCTATGTTGCTTATTGCTTGAGCTTCTTGCAGATCGCGTTCGTGTTCTAGCAGTACTTGTCCCATTTGTTTAAGTGTGTATATTTCATTTTGTAGCTCAATCGTGTGAGTCTTAATTGTACGCTCGATGGAGTTATTGAGAATCGTGAGTTCAGTGCTGAGTTCACGTGTGGTTTGATTCAGATGGAAGCGGTGCAGTGCGTGATCAATGGCGTGCGGAAGCTGCATTAAATAATTCTCACGCTTGACTAGATAATCGTAGACACCTAAGTGCAGAATAGCAACGGCGCTAGACTCATCCCCCTTCCCCGTGATTACAACAAAGGGCGTTTCAATGCCGCGACGTTGTGCCTCTCGAATAAATTCTAAGGCTCCCATGCCGGGCAAGCGTAAATCGGTGAGTATCAAGTCAAACTCGTGATCGGGTGTCAATAAGGCGAACGCTTCCTCGCTATTGCTTACGCTGAGTAGTTTTAAGTGGGGTGCGGAAAATTTAAAATGATTTCTAGTTAATTCTACGTCCATGACATTAGGTTCGACGTAGAGTATGTGTTGTATACGCAGTGCGCCGCTGCTGTCACTTAGGTAGCGCCCTTGGTGGCGCAGTGCTAATTTATGCAGCAATTCAGGTAGGGCATCCAAATAATTAGGATCCGATTTTGATACGTAATCTACCGCGCCGCTACGCATTGCCATCGCTGCAATTTCATCGTCACCGGAGCTGGTAATCAGCACCACGGGCGGGTATCGGCCTTGAGCGGTTAATTGCGCCAGTACCTCTAAACCATTCATGTCAGGTAGGCGGTTATCCAGTAATACAATGTCGTAGATAAACTCTTGCAACTGGGCGAGACACGCAGTGCCCGTGGTCACTACATCAATATTAAATTGTGGCGCAACCTTCTCAATAATGGCGCGGGTTAAATCCGCGTCCATCGCGTTATCCTCCACATACAGCATATGTATCTTTTTATTCATGGCTTTTAAGATGTGGGTTGTTGGGGGCGAAGCGCGAAGGGGGGTTCGTTGGTCAATATCCAATACATCTTAATAGTTTTTACCACCTCGACAAAGGATATGAAATCGACAGGCTTGACTATGTAGGAATTGGCACCTAATTCATAGGCCGTTGAGATGTCCGCATTTCCGCGTGACGTGGTCAGAATCACAAAAGGTACTTGCTTCCATGCCGACTGTTGGCGTGCATGGCGCAGTACATCTAGGCCATCTACTTTAGGTAAACGTAAGTCGAGCAACACTAACAAGGGGAACGGCTTGTTTTCTGGAGAGAGGTGGGCATCAATAAATTGGATGGCTTCGTCGCCATCGCGACACGCGATAACGGGATTGGCGACCGCATGCTCAGAAAATGCCTGCAAGCAAAAATCCAAATCCATATCATTATCTTCTACGACGAGGATGGGGCGCAGCGATGAATTTGCGTTGAGTACGTATTTCATAACCGGTTCTCTTTTTTTACGATCAAGGGCAATTCAACGGTAAAGGTTGCGCCTGAACCCAGTTTGGATTCAGCGTAAATAGCCCCACCCAACTTTTCGATTAGTTTTTGGACGATCGCCAACCCAGCACCCGTGCCCTCAAACTCATCCGCACGCACCAGCCGATTAAACAATCCAAAAATGCGGTCGTGATACTTCATGTCAAAGCCTATGCCATTGCCCGTTATGCTGATACAACACTTGGAGGCAGCTATTTTTGCGCTAATTTTCAAGCGGGGTGGCTTGGCGTGCTGGCTGTACTTAATTGCATTATCAATCAAATTGCTCAGTATTTGATGTAGGCCGCGTTCCCAGCTAGGTAACACAATTGCCGGCATTTCAACCGTTACCTGGACATCCCATTCCGTGATGATCTGTTTGTGACCTTGCAAAATACTCTGTATTAAATCAAATATATTAATTTCAGTAAATGTTGGCGTTTCCGTATCCAAACGAGAGAATTTGAGTAGATCCTCAATCAGGTCGTCGAGATTTTTAGACGCTAAAATAATCTGCGAAACGCAAAACTTACCTCGTTCAGATAAAGCCGCTTGATGGGCACGCGTTAACTCTTGGGCATAGCCCGCAATACCGCGCAAGGGCGCTTTTAGGTCATGCGATACCGTGTAAGCAAACGTTTTGAGACCATCATTTTTAATATGCAATAATTTTTCTGAATGTTTACGCTGAGTAATATCGCGCACGATGGACACGAAGCGTACGACATGGCCACCAGGCCGAACAGCCTGTAGATTAACCTCTACGGGGAAATCATGCCCGTCTTTGTGTCGGTACAATGTTTCGAATGTTAATGCGGTTTGGCTACCGTCTAGCAGGGGCTGCACCATTGTTCTAAAAGTCTCAGTGGTGTATTCCGGTTTAATATCTACTGCGGTCATTTGCAGCATTTCCGCTTCGCTATAGCCTAGTTGCTGTTGTGCGCCCTCATTGACATAAATAAAGTGGAAATCATCGGCATTGTAGATGTGCACGGAATCTATCGTTTTGTTAAGGGTGTATTTAAACTGCGCCAGTTCAAGCTGCGCTTGCTTCTGCGCACGGATGTCCACCATGTGTGCCATGTAGCCAGACAGCTTGCCAGATAGATCGCGCAGTGCGGTGATGGAAACCAGCCCCGGAAAGCGAGTGCCGTTGGAGTGGGTGAACGTCCATTCATATTGGTTGGGCAGGTTGTGCCGCGCCTTGGCTACAAAGGTATCAAAGGTGGTTTCTATCGTTTCATTGAGCTCGGCTGACAGCGCTTTAGCGCGCACAGCAACTTCGTTTTTATCCAGAAACGCTTCAGGGGCTTTAACGCCAATAATGGCCGCTGCGGGTATGCCCAGCATCTGCTCGGCAGCTGAATTCCAGCTCTCAATAACACCCTCTGCCGTGGTGGTAACGATGCCATAACCCGCATGTTCGAACATGGCGCGCTGCCGTTCCAGCGTCTCGATGATGGTTTTTTCGGCTAATTTGCGTTCCGTGACATCACGCGCTACTGCAAAGATCAATCCCTCATCTGGAAGTGAATGAGCGGCCCATGAAATCCATTTGTAACCACCCTCTTTGCACAGGTAACGGTTGTCAAAATCCTTAACCTTTAAGCCATCTTTCAAGGAGCTGGTTATTTGCCTGGTTAATTCACGGTCGTCCGGATGAACAAACTGTATGAATGGTTTGGCTAACAGTTCGGCAGTTGTCCAACCCAGCGTCCTCTCCCACGCCGGGTTGAGCTGCTTAAAATAGCCGTCAAAACTGGCTATGCAAATCATGTCGATCGAATAATTAAACAGGCGGTCGCGTTCTCGCTCGGCTTGCTTGCGATAGCTTACGTCGCGAAAAATGGATCGAGTTGAAACGGCTTTGCCATCAACCAAGCGGCAATTGCTGTTGCCTTCGAGATAAACTTTCTGACTATTTTTGGCTAGAAAAACGGTGGTGATTTGCTGAATGTTCTGTCCTGTGATGATTTGTTGGAATTGCTCTTTGCAGTGGGGCAGTTCATCCGGGGAAATGATGTCCCACAATTTGAGATGGGCCATTTCAGCTTCGCTATAGCCGAGTATGGTGTGCCAAGCGCGATTGACATATTGAAATGCGCCTTCCATATCTACACTTTGGATGATGTCATTGGCGTTATCCAGCAAATCGCGGGCGCGTTCTTCGCTTTGGCGTAATTGCTCTTCTGTATATTTTTGTTTGAAGTGGGCGTGGCGTAACTCAAGTATCACCATTGCCTGACGACCGAGTGCTTGTAGGCTAGCTTTTTGTGATGGGGTCAGTTGGCGTGGTTGATAATCAATGGCATTCAATGTGCCCAAGACACAACCGTGTGTAGAGACCAGCGGTACACCCGCATAGAAGCGAATTTTAGGATCGCTCGTGACCAGCGGATTATCAGCAAAACGGGGATCAAGATGTGCATCAGGTACTTCGAGCATTTGATCCGGTCGCAGGATAGTGTGCGCGCAAAAGGCTAAATCACGCGGCGTTTCCGTGACCTCCAAGCCCAGCCTAGATTTAAACCATTGTCGCTCTTTATCCACGAATGCAACCAACGCGATGGGGGTGTTGCAAATTTGTGCGGCAAGTTTGGTTAAATCATCGAAGCCAGACTCAGGGGTCGTGTCCAGTATGTGATAGCTGTGTAATGCAGCCAGCCGCTCAGTTTCATTCGGTGGCAGGGGGGCTTTCATGCGGGTATCCCAAACAAAGCAAGGCGAATGTTGGATGCTGCGGCGGATGAGATAGGTGTTAGATAGATAGATCGCGCCACTCGAATATCAATATTTTGGATCACCTTGTTCTCCCAAATAAAATCTTACTATGTTTTTACAGTAGCCCTTTCAGAGCACGGCCATTAATAACGGAAATGGATGCTAGCACAATTCTATTTTTAGAGTGGGCGGGTCAATCGCCCGCTAAATTACCCTAAAAAGATGGAAGTTACTCACCTAGTTAAGAGCCGATTAGAGGGGTTTTACTGGCGTATTTCATTCAGCATGCCAAGCTGGCATAGCCATCTGACTAATCCAACAAGAAACGTTGGGCAAGGAATGGGTTAACGCCAGCAAAGCCGCTGGTTATGCGCAGGAATGACGCGGCGTGGGATTGTCGGGAATTAAATCAGTGTTCTTTTAAAACCCGTAACGTAACTCGGCAAACACGCTTGAGCGATTTTTTAATAAGCCAAAAAAAGTATTTTTATCGCCGCGAAATAAATTGGCACCTAGGCTGCCGCGCCAGTGGTCGCTAAAGGCGTAGCCCATTTTAGGGCGCAGTAAATAATCGCCCCGCGTGGCGTTATAGACAGTGGTGAGTTCGGCATCCAACGTTTCGTTTAACCATTTATTGCTGACGCGCAAACTCGCACCTTGCTGAAAGCGATCCTGCTGGCTGGCGATAATGCTCTGCTGCACGGCGACTGTTTGTTCAAGCGGATTAACAATAGTTGTTGGATTTTGGTAACGGCTGATGTGCCGCGCAAAATATTGGACATTAATATTGAGATATTCCAGAAAAGTTTTATCTGCGCCTGCAACCCAGTACAGGAAAGGGTTTTTGATGAAAGGATTATTGCCCGCCGCATCTTCTGTCCAAGTATAAGCAATTTCGCTACGCACACCATAGCGTCCTAAAACAGTGGCGGCATCTGCGCCCAATACCCGGATACGATGATGGTTCAACGCGATATTCAACACGGGTGGGGGTGGGGCGGTCATGCTCAGGTCAGGGTTGAGATCAAAGCCGTGAAAATAAGACAGCGACCAATCTATGTCTTGCCCAGTTTGCTCCAGCTTGAGCGCGAATTGATCGCCCTTGGGAATATTTTCAGTAAATGTCACGCCCGGCGTGGGGGCAATAGGTTGCACATTGGGGCGAAACAGCGGTAGCCAAATAGCCGTGGCGGCGAGCCCAGTAAAATGATAAGTCTGGGTAAAATGATAAGTGGCCTTGGCCGCCGTCGTGCCTTGCCGTTGGTCGTCTGTTTCGGCAAACAACAGCGTGTTGTCGCGTGGGCTTAAGTTATCGGTCGGGTTAATTTGGTCGGCGCGCCCCCACACGATTATTTGTTTGCCGATGCGAAAATCGGCCGCATCTTGGCTGAAGTTGAGGTAGCCCTCGCGCAACCTGCCCGTGCTTTGTGTTGTGCCAGAAATATTAGAAGCCCGCACCCAGCCTTCAGCAACAATCTTGGCTTCTTCACCCACTTGCGGCGTGGCTTTAAGCCACAACTCACCCACACCGATGTCATTAGAACCCGTGGGATTATTGTCCATGTTCCAATAGCTGCCACGAAGCGAGCCAGCAAGATTTAACTTTTCTGTAAAGGTGGGCTGTACAGAAGCATCTATCTCGGCCTGTGCCATGTTGGCGAAGAGAGCCGTTGCCAAGGCAACAGCCCGTAGAAAATTGAGTGGTCTATAGGACATCTAGAAAAGTTTAAGCTCTCGTCATTCCCGCGCAGGCGGGAATCCAGTTATTCAAAAATACTTTTGGTTTAAACCCACTGGATTCCCGCCTGCGCGGAAATGACAGATTATTCGTGGGAGTGACGACTTATTGGAGAGGTCATCCATTGATAGGTCACTCTTTTTCCATGTAGCGGGTAGTGAAGAAATCATCGCGGACTTTTTGGTTAACTTTATAATTTTCAAAACGAATAACCGTTTGATGCCCAGTTTGTAAATTGTTCGCCTGCAATTGCATGGCTTGCCACTTGCGTCTGGGCGCATCCACTTCTTGCACGTCGGTCATGTGAAAAGTTTTATAGGGCTGCCCAGTTTCATCTTCCATCTCGCCTTTGATGGCGAAAAAATTATCTTTGCGTATCCAGGTCACGCGTTTAGCGTAGCCGCTGTTGCTGCGTACCGCGTCATTTTTTGGCAGGGCTTCGATCACATAGCACAGCGCGCCATCCACCGTTTCTTCGCGCAGCAAGGTGTGATTCCACTCATCTACTTTATGTCCGATCACATCGCCATATGAAAAATCGGTGCCGACAAAGCTATCGCGTTTATTGCTGGAAACCAGGCGGCGTACTTTTTTCAGCGCGGGCAAATAAATCCAAATGTCATCGTCACCCGCCGAATGTTCAATCAATAGCGACACGGTACCTTTCACATCGGCGGGCGACAAAAAGCGCGTCATGCGCATATTGTCCACGCCGTTCGCTTGTAGCTTGGATACGCCATAGGTTTTGCGGATGCGTGCTTGGCCGCTTTTATTGGTCAGGGTAAAGGTGGCATTGGCGGTGGAATCGAGCACTTTGTTGACCATTAAGCTTTTTTTCACAATTTCGGTTAACTCAGTTTTTGACAAGCTTGGCTCGGCAGCCTGTACGCCAGCCTGCAGGCCGAATACCAGAGGGGTAATAAAAAACAGGGCAGTAATAAAAAACAGTTGGCTGATATTCAATTTCATTTTTTGACTCCTCCATAAACAAAATTGGGACGGAAGGTTAATACCACCGACGGAATTAAGAACAGTGCTGCAATCACGCTGGTTAACATAGACGTGGCGATGAGCGTTGCCAACCAAATATGGATATTAAAGCCGACAGAGAAGAACAATACGCCGTAGCCTAAGCTAATGGCAATGGCGACAAACAAACAGGCTTTGCCTGCAGTGGCCATTACCGAGCGCACAGCTTCTTCTTCGGCTTTGCCATTTCTAATTTCTTCGCGCAGCCGGAAAATTAAATAAATAGCGTAATCCGCACCGATGCCGATGGCCATAGCGGAGCTGAGCGAGTTGGAGATGTTGAGGTACATGCCGTTATAACCCATTACGCCAAAATTGGCGATGACCGCCATGAGCAGTGGGAACAAGACCAATAAACCTGCCAGCAGAGAACGAAAAACCAGCGCGGAAACGATGAATACCACGGCGGCAATTTGCACGATATTGAGAATTTTTCCGTGAACCATCACTTCGTTTAAGGCCGCGCCCTGCGGCACACTGCCGCCGATGTGGAGCGTGGCGCGGTCGCCCAATTTTTCGGCAGCGAAGGCGCGCACTTTGGGCACCAGCGTTTCAATGTACGCGCTGCTGTCCACTTTCAAATAAGCAGTCATATTCGCCATGCGATAGTTGTAATCAACGTAGGTATCAAAATCGCCTGGCTCACCCGACATGGAATACAGCAGCAGATATTGCGAAACTAAGTTGCTATCGGTAGGGATTGTATAAAACGCGGGATCGTCGCCGTGCATGGCTTGGTTCATGCGTTTAATGAAATCGGCCAGCGACAGCGTTTTGCCGACGTGCGGTTGTTGGTTGAGAAAATTTTGAATTTCATCCATCGCCTGCAACACTTTGGGGTCTTTAATGGCATCATCTTCATGGCCTTCAATCAGCAGCGAGAGCGTGTTTGTGCCACCGACATGTGCGTTTAAAAATTTATCCTCTCGCATAAAATCTGCATCGGGTGAGAAATAAGATTTGGTGGAATTGTTGGTTACCACTTGGCTCATGCCGATCAGCCCGATCACAATCAACACGCCTGTTACAGCGAACACACGCCGACGATGGTGGATGGTTTGCTCGGCAATTTTGCTGACGATCATGTCCCAAATACGCACGCGTTTTTCGAGCTGCCGATCTTTTTCACTGGGCGGTTTAAGCAGTGAGCGCAGGGCGGGAATAAAGGTCATTTCTAAAGTCAGCGCGGCAAGGATGCCCATGCCGGTAAAAATGCCGAAGGTACGCACGGTGGTAATTTCAAATACCATCAGCGAGAAAAATCCCAGCGCTGCCACCATGCCCGCCACCATCATCACGGGACCCGATTTGGCAAGGGATTCAACTACCGCTAGACGGTTAGCTTCGCCTGGCGTGATGTGTGTGTGACTATCTAAAATTTGGTAATACTCTTCGTAATAGCGTTTTAATAATTGCACGGCATGGCCTGCCGCCACGGCGAGTATCAAGATCGGGGTGGTGGCGTTAAATACGTCCATCGGCACGCCCGCCGCGCCCATCACCCCCAAACCCCACGCCACGGCCAATATCGCGGTGACCAGTGGCAAAATCATGCCTTGAAAGGAGCGAAATGCTTCAAACAAAATCAAGCCAACTAGCAGGATGGCCATAGGCAGCAAAAATTTCATGCGTTCGGAATAAATTTCGATGCGCGATAGAAAACTGGGCAAGCCGCCGATCGCAATATCCACCGTGTCATCGCGCACTTGGTCGACCGCTTTGTTGGCGGTATCCATCATGCCGCGAAAGCCGCCTTTGCCATTTTTGAACGACACTATAATGACTGCGGTGCGTTCGTCCAATGAAATAATAGAATTCAAATAGGCCGGATTGTTATGCAAAGCTTGCTTGAGCGCGGCCATTTGCTGCGGCGTTTCGGGGATGGTGGTTACCAGCGGGCGCACTTCCATCCCCTCCGCTGTGCCGATAATATTTTTGGCGCGGCGCGCCGTCAGGCTCAGTAGATTTTCTTTCACCACACCTGGGGATTGCGCCAGTGCGGCAGTGACTTGTTGCACCTTGCGTAATACATCTGGCTGATACACATCGCCCGTTTTAGGCGTGATGCCAATAATGGCAATGTCCTTGGTGCCGAATAATTTCTCTACGCGATTGGCTGTCTCCACATAAGGGTGGGATTGCGGCAGCATGGTGTTGGGGTCAATGATGATGCGAAGAGTGCGCGCTTGATGAATAGCGAGTGCCGTGACGAGTAGGGTTAAAACAATGACTGCCCAGCGCAAGCGTATGATTAATTCGAGGTATTTTTTCATGTGGATGGAGGCGGTTCAGATAAACGTTTACAATAATATCATTTTGGTTGGCTTATGCGAATGATGGCACGGGTCAAAAACACCGTTACTTCTTCGCGATCATGGTACAGATGCTTGGCTGTTAATTGATAGCGCGCACCTTTTGCGTCCAGCACGGCACGTATTTCATTGAGTGCTTTGTTGAGTGCGGCGATCCGTTTTTTCATCGGCAACTTCAGGTTGAAAAGTGCGTGTTTGGTCATTCCGCTCGCCACCCAATCTGCCATCAGCGCGGCCACCCGAGCAGGTTGTTCAACCATGTCGCACACCAGCCAATCAACCGGACGAGTAGGGCGGTAGCGGAAACCATCTTGGCGCAAATGCTTGATGGCGGGGTGATTTTCTGCCGCGCCTTTCATTGGGCCATTGTCGATGGCGGTGACTTTGAGCCCGCGCTGCACCAGTTGCCAAGTCCAGCCGCCAGGTGCCGCGCCTAGATCCACCGCTGTCATGCCGGGCGTGAGCCATTTTTTTTGTTCATCGACATTCAAGAATAAGGCCAAGGC
>Ga0209824_10000252_pt1 | contig 36392 bp, 33 predicted proteins | sample VDWuncwatermetaG_FD_184124 | JGI IMG/M metagenome (GOLD analysis project Ga0209824, IMG submission 184124) | Wastewater microbial communities from Netherlands to study Microbial Dark Matter (Phase II) - VDW unchlorinated drinking water (SPAdes)... ...
TAGCACTACTGTGACAGGAGTGAGATGCGATAACGGAGTGTGATTATGGAAAGACTCTTATAATAGGGAGCTATCACTTACGAAAGGTGGAATGGAAAGATCAACAGTGAAAGCTAAAAGCCTTGTTTTTCTCTTTCTCGTGGGCCTTTATGCCTTGGCTCAGGGGATGTGGACGACCGGGGGCCTCCCGCTTGCGGAGAATGTCCCGCTCCAATCCAGAAGAAGCGGGCCGCCACAACGGATTGTCTCCGTTAATATTGGCAGTGACGAGGTCCTTCTTTCGTTGGTACCGGAGCGGGTTTTCGCGGTTTCTTACCTCGCTGTAGATCCGGGTATCTCTAATGTGGTCGAAGCCGCGCAAGAGATTCCACACAAGCTCAAGCTAGACACTGAGCGCATCCTCGCCCTCAATCCCGATCTTGTGGTCTTGGGTGGTCAAACCTCAGCGGACGTCGTGGGACAGCTTGAGAAAACCGGCCTCAGCGTGGTCCTTCTCCAGAGATATGATTCGATCAAGCAGATCGAAGAGACGATTTTGGAGCTGGGAAAGGCGGCAGGAGAAATCGAGCGGGCAAAAGAGCTTGTGGCCCGGATGGAGGCAAGGCTCAAAGCCATTGATGAGCGCACAGCTATGGTCCAGAGGCCGCGGGTCATCTCTTACAATGCGAGCGGGTTTACGGCTGGAAAGGGGACTATCTTTGACGATCTGGTGCGCCATGCGGGAGGCCGCAATTTAAGCGCTGAGATCGGCATCAAGGGGTTTAAAAAAATCTCTTTGGAGAAGTTATTGGTTATGGATCCAGAGGTGATTGTCACCAGCGCCTGGACACCTAGATCTCCCCGTTTCTTCGAGGAGTTCTCGGCGCACCCGGCGCTAAAAGAGGTGTCCGCCTTCAAGTCGGGAAGGGTCTTGCAGCTTCCGGGTAAATATATGCTGACTACTTCTCATTATATCGTGGATGGCGTCGAAGCCATGGCTCGCCTCCTCCATCCTAATCTCTTTGGGGATATGCCATGAGGCAAGAGACCGCAGTGGAAGTGGAAAGCTTTGTCGTGGGTCAGTGGACCAAGCGCGGCTCCGTCATTCTTGGCTTTAGCGCCGTTTTGATTCTGAGCCTTGTGATGGCCTTGGTGTGGGGTAGCGTTTCCGTCTCTTTAGATGAGATGGCGGCAGTCTTCTGGCACCGTCTTATAGGAGAGGAGGCCAACCGTCTTCAGGAAGCGATCCTCCTGCAGATCCGTCTCCCGCGGGTTTTCATTGCGGCCTTGGTGGGAGGCGCTCTGGCTATGGCTGGGACGGTCATGCAGGCCCTCTTCCGTAACCCTATGGCCGACCCCGGCATCATCGGCGTGAGCAGCGGCGGAGCCCTGGGAGCTGTTATTGCGATCTTTACTGGTCTTGCTTTTCTCCACCCGCTCCTTCTTCCGGCACTGACCCTAATCGGGGCAACGTTAAGCGCCTTTCTTGTTTATGCCCTGGCTACACGTCAGGGACGAACCCCTGTGACTACGCTACTGCTTGCTGGAATTGCTGTGAGTTCGTTTTTCACCGCCCTAACCTCTCTACTGCTTAGCCTCACGCAAAATATCCTGGTCCTGCGCGAGCTCCTCTTCTGGCTTATGGGTGGGCTGGATGGCAGAGGATGGCATCACGTCCGCATTGTCTTCTTACCGGTTGTTCTAGGAGGTTTCGGTCTCATCGCGTTTGCCCGGGAGCTGAACCTTTTGGCCGCCGGCGGTGAAGAGGAGGCAGCAAGTCTCGGTGTAGAGGTGGAATGGACCAAGCGGATTTTACTTTTGGTCGCCTCTCTCATAACCGGCTTGGCAGTCGCGGTCAGTGGTGTTATCGGCTTCGTCGGGCTCGTAATCCCTCATCTCACTCGTCTCCTGGTCGGGCCGGACCACCGCATTCTCTTGCCGGCAAGCTTTCTCTGCGGCGCGGCCTTCCTGATCTTGGCGGATCTCGTGACCCGGACTGTCTTCCAATCTGAGGAGCTGCGCCTGGGTGTCGTGACCGCCTTTGTCGGCGCGCCTTTCTTCCTCTACCTTCTGTGGCAAAGGGAAAGGAGCAGCAGGTTGTGAAGGAATTAGTCGGGCTTCAAGATGTAAAGATGAGTTTTGATGGACGCGTAGTCCTTGAAGGGGTTGATCTTACTATCCAGCCCGGCGAGCTTGTGGGGCTTATCGGTCCGAACGGCGCGGGGAAATCCACCCTGCTTCGTCTCATTGCCAAACTGATCCCGCCGGATCAAGGGGCCATCACCTTAGAAGGAAGAGAGGTTCAGAGTCTCAATCATAGGAGCGTTGCCCAAAAAGTTGCCCTGGTCCCTCAGCAGGCCCAGCTCGCCTTCAGCTTCCCTGTGCGCGAGGTGGTTCTCATGGGGCGTCATCCCCACCTAAGCCGGTTTCAGTCCGAAGGGGTGGAGGACTATCGGATTGCTCAGGAGTCGATGGTCGCCACAGAGACCGAGCAGTTCGCTGAGCGACCGGTAACCGAGCTTTCAGGCGGTGAACGTCAGCGCGTGCTCCTGGCACGGGCCTTGGCTCAGAAGCCGAGGCTACTCCTGCTCGACGAGCCTACGGCTCATCTGGACCTCAAATATCAACTTCGTGCCCTAGGATTAGTACGCAGACTGGCGTCACAAGGGATAGCAGCCTTGGCAGCGATTCATGATCTCAACCTTGCCGGCCGCTTCTGCAATCGCTTGATTCTGCTCGACCGGGGCAAGATTCGAGTTGTCGGCATGCCTTGGGAGGTTCTCACCGAAGCGCACCTTGAGCCGGTCTATGGCGTCCATGTTCGCGTTCAAGGAGATCCAAATCTTGGCCCGCCTCTGGTGGTGCCGGAAGAGGAGTAGAGTAAAGTAAGGAGGGTTAGAAGAAAACATTAGGCAAACGCGGAACGGATTTAAGGGAAAGGGGTGTAATTCCCCTGCTGCCCCGCAACTGTGATGGCCACGAAAGCCGCAGATACCAGCCACTGTCCCGAGCCCGGTCGAAGGATGGGAAGGCGCGGCGAGTAGGTTAAAGCCTGAGCCAGGAGACCTATCCATTCTGCCCCAACATCCCCTTTCGCGGGAAAAGGAGAAGAAAATGAAAAGGACAATTTTGTTTTTTATGGCACTCGTTGTCATGCAACCTCTGGCGGTTAGAGGCGCGCAAGAAGAGCCAATAAAATTGGAGGAGGTCGTGGTTACCGCCACGCGGACGGAAACTCCGGTTAGGCAAGTGAGTGCGGCAACCACTGTAATCACACGCCAGGAGATTGAGGCCGCCCAGGTCACCGATGTGCTTGAACTTCTGAGGGATGTGCCCGGCTTCCGTGTCGTCCAGACCGGAAGCAGGGGAGGCACGACCAGCCTTTTCACTCGGGGCGGACAGTCTAACTACAACCTAGTCCTGGTCGATGGGGTTAAGGTCAACTCGGCGGGCGGCTTCTTCGACTTCAGCTATTTGACCACGGATAACATCGAACGGATCGAAATTATCCGGGGACCACAAAGCGCCCTTTATGGCTCTGATGCTATCAGCTCGGTGATACAAATCTTCGCGCGAAGAGGGAAAGGGCCGCTCACCGGCCAAGCCTCTTTCTTGGGAGGAAATTTTAGAACCTTTGAAGAGAAGCTTCAATTTTCTGGCGGTACAGAGCGGATCGGCACCTCCTTTTCAGTGGGGCGGATCGACACCGAAGGAATCCTTCCCATCAATAACGATTACCGGAATACCGCTCTTAGTAGTCGGCTCGATTTCGCTCCGATGCAAGGCCTCGACCTTGCGCTGACAAGCCGCTACAACACCGGGCGCTTCGAGTTTCCCACGGAAAGCGCCGGCGACCGGCTTCAGGGTGCGCTGGACCCGCGCCAGTTTGCGGACCGTTGGCGGTTGATCCTTGGCGCGAGCGGTCGTCATCAACTCAGGCCCTGGTGGGAACAAAAATTTCAGTTTGGCTTCACCCGAGAGAATCGAGTTAACCGTCATGACCCTGATCCACCAGTGGATACCCGGTTCTCACTCTCCAAGAATCAGGAAGATAGGTTCGGGGCCGACTATCTGTGGAACTTCACGCTCCCGGTAGTGGCTCAACTGAACACAACGGTCACCCTTGGCTGGGCCTGGGACTTAGAAAGGCTCAAGCAACGCTCAGTCACAAGTTCAAGCAAACGGCATGTAGACAAGACTAGAAGAAACCCGGCTACCTACCTCCAGGGCCAGTTCGGCTGGATGGACCAGCTTTTTCTAACCGCCGGCGCTCGTCTGGATGAGAACAGTATCTTTGGAACTTCGGTCAATCCTAAGGTGTCTGTTGCGTGGGTCGCACCATGGACAAAGACCAAGCTCCGCGGCGGCTACGGTAGTGGAATCAAGGAGCCGAGCTTTTCTGAAAACTTTGGCGGTGCCACGTTTGTCGGGAACCCGGATCTCAAGCCTGAGCGTTCACGGAGTTGGGAAGTGGGGATCGATCAGCCGATCCTTGACGGTCGGATGGAGTTGGGCGTCACATATTTTTTCAACACCTTCGATGACATGATTGCCTTTGTGAGTTCAACGGAAGGCTTCAAGAATATTCAGAAGGCCGAGACTCAAGGAGTGGAGTTTGGACTGAGGGCCCAGCCCCTTAAAGGATTGACCGCCAGGGCCAGCTACACATTCCTTCAAACCGAGGTCCTAGATGATGGAGGTGTGGGAGGGACAGCCTTTACCCCGGGAAAGCCCCTTCTGCGCCGGCCGAGACATAAGGGCGCGGTATCGCTTACCTATCAGTGGGATCGCCTCACAACAGACCTGAACGTAACCATGGTGAGGGCGTCCATTGACCGTGATTTTTCAAAAAGTGGATCGCCGCGGGTAAATCTCAGCGGATACCCGAAAGTGGACCTAGCTTTATCCTACGCAGTCTTCAAGGAGCGCATGGGGTTCAAAGAGCTTAACTGGGTCGGGAAAGCCCAGAATCTCTTTAATCAGAAATATGAGGAGGTCTTCGGCTTCTCAACGGCTCCTTTTAACTTTCTGACGGGCTTTGAGGCACGCTTTTGAGTCACACTATGCTCTCAAAAACTATCCTTTTCACCATAAAGCCGAAGGAGGAGAAACCGTGAGGGATCGGACTCTTTCCTATTCAACCGCTGCCTCTTTTTTAATACACTTGGCGCTTATCCTGCTGGCTTCAGCCTCGATGTCCCGCCCCATATCTTCTCCATCGGATGTCATTGCCATAAACCTCATAGAGGTCTCCTCTATAGCTGAGGAAAAGAAGGAATCAGCTCCATCCCCGAAAACCAAGACCGTGACGCCGCCCAAACTTATACACAAACCGGACTTCATCGAGACTCAGCGTTTAGCATCCACGACGCCACGAGTCGAATCCAATGAGCAAAAGCCGGCGGACAAACCTCAGATGACGTCTTTTTCCTTGCCGGCTCCTGGCCCGGAGAAAGGCGCTGGAAATAATGGCAAACCGGCCGGTGAAGCCGAGGGGGGAGAGGCAGGAGCCGGAGATCTTTTTGCCGAGGGGGATATGGCCATGATCCCAGGAGCGAGCACCGTTGGTGGTGGGGGTGGTCAAGGTGTGGCTGGATGGGGTAAGGGAAAAAGAGGCGATGGCTCCGGTGGTGAGATTGGAGAAGGCCCTGGTCAAGGTCTTGCCTTCGCACGTCCGTTGGGCGGCTACCAGGTCAAGCCTCGCTATCCGGATTCTGCCCGGCAGGAGAGAGCCCAGGGGGTGACTCTCTTAAAGGTGCGGGTCTTGGAGAACGGTAGAGTCGGCCAGATCCTTGTTGAGCAGTCTGCCGGTCATCCAGATCTTGATGAGTCAGCTACAGAGGCAGTTAAGAAATGGCGCTTTGAGCCGGCGCGCAGGGGTCATGAACCTGTTGCTGTGTGGGTGTTACTGCCGGTCAAATTTGAGCTGCGATAATTGAGTTTAGTCAAGGAGGTTTCTATGTTAGGCGAGCTAAAAAAAGAGACGATCGAGAATCTAGATGGAAGTAGAACAGAATTCGAATATATCGAACCTTCCGAGAAGGTTCTGGAGGCTCTCTTCCGCGATCTCTTTGAGCAGCACTGGGGAGAGATTACCTTTGGCCCCTGCGTTCCGGGGGCGGTGTTTGAGATCCGGCTTAAAGAGAGGCCCCCTAAGGTAACTATCAGTGATGGGTATCTTACGGTGGATACCGGACCTTGGCACTTTCATCTCTGCCTCGGCGATAATAAGGGCGCAGCCAATGCAGAGCTGGCGCGGCAAAGGCGAGTGGAAAAGGCGGCCTTCTTCCATGACATCCGTGAGGGGCAAGGGTGCGTTTCGGGAAGTTGGGGATTGAGACTCTGGAATGGCAATGCGGAGCAGATGATCACGATTTTCTTTCCGAATCCCTATCTCAATGCAGAACAGAGGCGGCAGGAGCCGGACTGGTCCAAGCTCGCGCTGTGGAATCAACTGCGCGAGAAATACGGAGCTTCCATATGACTGAAGAAAAACCTCAGGGTCTTGTCATCCTCAATACAGGAAACGGGAAAGGGAAGACCACGGCGGCCTTGGGCCTGGTCCTGCGCGCCGCCGGCCAGAAGATGCGCGTGATGATCGTTCAATTCATTAAAGGGAATTTCCACTACGGCGAACTCAACTCTATCCAACTTCTCGCTCCGCATGTCGATATCGCGCCGCTCGGTCGCGGCTGCATCACAGTGGTGTGCGGGCGACCTTCCCAGGCCAGTGAAGCAGAACATCGCCAGGCGGCTCTGGATGCCTTCCAGTACGCGCAGGAAGTTATCCATTCAGACCGCTATGATCTCGTGGTGCTCGACGAGATCACCTATCTCGTTAACTTCGGCTTCCTGGCTGTAGAAGATCTTTTGGAGTTAATCCGCACTCGACCTCCCCATCTGCATCTCGTGCTTACGGGCCGGAACGCACATCTAGCCCTCGTCGAGGCGAGCGATCTTGTAACCGAGATGCGAGAGATCAAGCATCCTCATCAGCGAGGCGTCAAGATGCAAAGGGGAATCGAATTTTAATCTTAAAGGAGGTTTTATGGAACAACACATTACGACTTTTGGTGAAGAGTGGATATTAGCCGGGACTATCCTTCTCGGCGCCTTCGCCCTATACGTTTTGGCGCTCGACCAGGGGTTTCTCCTTTCGTTGGTCCAGGGGGCGCAAGCATTCGATATGAATCTGATTCATGAGGCGGTCCATGACGCCCGCCACGCCGCCGGCTTTCCCTGCCATTAAACCTGGGAAGCATGCATGGAGACTAGGTCGCTTGGGGCGGTCCTTAAGGCAGCGGTATTGGCTGGGCTCATCGCTGGTGCTGTTGCGGCCGGCTTTCACTCGCTCGTGACTGAGCCGGTCATCGACCGTGCCATTCAGATTGAAGAGAAGCTAAAGCCTGCCACCAGCGGGCCAACTGAGGAGCCGGTGGTAAGCCGCCGGACTCAGAAAGCGGGGCTCGTCTTAGGGCTTCTCCTCTACGGAGCGATCTGGGGACTGCTCTTTGGTGTCTTCTTCTACCTGACGAACTCCGGGCAGCCGGCAGCGTGGTCCATAACCAAACGCGGCTTTTTCCTCGCGTTACTGATGGGGTGGACGGTGGCGCTCTTTCCGTTCTTAAAATATCCGGCCAATCCGCCTGGTGTCGGTGACGCGGAGACGATCGCTTACCGACAATGGCTATACTTAGGGTTCATGGCGCTTTCTGTTATTGGTACGATGTCGGCCTTGAAATTCCAGCGCTTGATGAGCCAGAGAAAACGGTTAGCCTGGCTCATCGTGCTGCCCCTCTACACGCTCTATCTCGCTATGATCTATGTGGCCATGCCGTCCGATCCCGACCCTGTCAGGATGTCTTCTGAGATCGTTTGGACATTCCGCGCCTTCTCACTGGCAGGCGTCATCCTCTTCTGGGGAATCCTGGGTGGGGCCTTCGGAGGGCTCTGCCAAGAACGCACCAGACAGCTATGATTCTTTTCGTTACCCACACAGACACCGACCTTCTTACTCTCAACCGTGCCGTGCGCTTTCTACCGCAAGGCTTTCCTCGGGTCAAGGGCATCTACTTGGGAGAGTCCAAGGGTATCGGTGAGCTTTTGGGAGCTGCATGGGATGAGGAGCTGGCTGCCACTAAGCTAGTCGTGCTCCGCTTATTGGGAGGTCGAAGAGCCGTTGAAGGCGGAGAAAAGCTCTTCGAGCTTTTACGTAGGCGGAAGATCTCCCTTATCGCCTTACCTGCTGAGATGCATTTTTCCCCAGAGCTCGCGTCGCTCTCGACTTTGCCTGTAGCCCTCATCCAACGCGCCTTCGATTACCTCTGTCAGGGTGGGATAGAAAACTTTAAAAATTTCTTACTGTCCATCTCCGACCAATGCCTAGGAAGTTCCTATGGGTTCGCCGAACCTAAGCCGCTCCCCACCGAAGGGATCTACCATCCCGATCTTCCTTCTGACACTTCGCTGGAGGCGCTCATGGCTGCTCGCTTTGAGCCGAATCGTCCCACCCTAGGCATCTTCTTCTACCGGTCCCACTGGATGAGTGGAAACCTGGAGTTTGTCGATAGCTTGATCCGCTCCATAGAACGATACGGCGGCAATGTCCTAACCCTTTTCTGCTACAGCCTCAAAGGGGATGGGGTAAAGCGGCTTGTTGACGACTTTCTTCAAAACTCCGAGGGGCAAAGTCGCGTTGACGCGCTGATCAGCACGTTGAGCTTCTCGGTAGGCGAGATCGGTCAGGACGGACATGCCGGAGGGAACTCACTCGGTCTCCTGGAGCAACTGGATATCCCCATCTTCCAGGCGCTTATCTCTACGGACTCCCACGCTAGCTGGGAAGAGCGGGCTTGCGGTCTTAGTCCCCTTGACGTCGCGATGAATGTGGCCATCCCAGAGTTTGATGGGCGGATCATCACGGTTCCTTTCTCTTTCAAGGAGGAAAGGGTTCACGACGGAATTCTAGGAGTCCCGGTCCGCCAGTATGTGCCGAGAGAGGACCGAGTGGATTTTCTAGCCCGCCTCAGTCTCAACTGGGCACGTCTGAGAAGGAAACCCAATCATGAGCGAAAAGTCGCCATCCTTCTCACCAACTATCCCTCGAAGAACAGTCACATCGGAAATGCCGTAGGGTTGGACACCCCTGCTTCCGTTGTCCGTCTTCTTGATGCCATGAGGGAAGCCGGGTACCAACTAGGGCCGATCCCCCAAGACGGCGACGCGCTTATTCAAGAGCTGATCCGGCGATGCAGCAACGATCAGCATTCTCTCACACAGGAACAGATAGAAGACGCATCCGGCCAGGTCGAGGCGGAGGAATATCGCCGGTGGTTTTCCCAATACCCTGAGAAGATACAGCGGCAGCTAAGGACAGCATGGGGCGAGCCTCCGGGGGAGCTTTTTTTCTATAAAAACCGGCTGATGATCCAGGGTATGGTCATGGGTAATATCTTCATCGGTCTGCAACCCCCGCGCGGCTTTGGCGAGAATCCTATCGCCATCTACCACAGTCCAGATCTCGCTCCCACGCACCACTATCTCGCAACCTATCGTTGGTTGAGGGAGAGCTTCGGCGCTGATGCGGTCATCCACATGGGGAAACACGGCACGCTGGAGTGGCTTCCGGGAAAATCCGTCGGCCTCTCCTCGGCCTGTTGCCCCGAAGTGGCTTTGCGCGATCTTCCTCATTTCTATCCCTTTATCATCAACAATCCCGGCGAAGGCACCCAGGCCAAAAGAAGGAGTCACGCGGTGATCATCGACCACATGGTCCCGCCGATGACGCGAGCAGAGAGCTACGGCGAGCTGCTCAAAGTGGAACAGCTCTTAGATGAGTACGCCCAAGTCCAACTTCTCGATCCCAAGAAGATCCCCTATCTGCGCCAGGAGATATGGCAGGCGATACGCGAGGCCAAGCTCGACACAGATCTTAAGAGAGAAGAGTGCCCCGCAAACTTCGACCATTTTCTCCAGGAAGTAGACGGTTACCTCTGTGAACTGAAAGACGCCCAGATCCGCGATGGCCTGCACACATTAGGCCAACTCCTGGAAGGAGAGCAGCTCGTCAACCTCCTCTTGGCCATGACGCGGCTAGACAATCTCGATGTGCCGAGTTTACGGCGCGCCATCGCTGAAGCCTTTGGTATCTCCTACCCGGACCTCTTGGTGGAAAGGGGGAAACCCTTTGATGGCCTCCTGCCAGCACCTCTTAATGGTCGTGGTTCAACTCCTACCTCCTGTGGAGAGGTCATCGAGAGAATCGACGCCCTGGCTTTTAAGATGCTTTGGGAGCTTCAAGAAAATAAATTTGTTTTGGAGTGTATAGAAGATCTCGTCTCCCGTTTCCTGAGCTTTCCCCATCCCACCACGGTATCCACGCTTCGCTTCATTGCTTCTTGGATCTATCCGAGGCTTATGCAGACCACCGATGAGATAACGCACCTTCTTGAGGGTCTCGAAGGTCGATTCGTTCTCCCGGGGCCCAGTGGCGCCCCTACCAGGGGCATGGCCCATGTCCTGCCTACGGGACGAAACTTCTATTCCATCGATCCGCGCTCTCTCCCCTCGCCGGCAGCGTGGGAGGTCGGAGTCTCGTTGGGGCAACAGCTATTGAAGAACTATCTCGCAGAATCGGGCCGCTATCCCGAAACTGTGGGTCTGGTCCTTTGGGGCACCTCAGCCATGCGCACGCAAGGAGAAGATGTCGCTGAGTTTCTTTATCTCGTTGGTGTGAGGCCCGTGTGGGAGCAGGAGAACCGCCGGGTAAAAGGGCTGGAGCTGATACCGCTGGAAAGACTAGGCCGGCCGCGCATCGATGTGGTGGCGCGGATCAGCGGCTTTTTCCGCGATGCCTTTCCCCATCTTATCCACCTTATGGATCAGGCAGTGGAGATGGTGGCCGCGCAAGATGAGAAAGCGGACGAGAATTACCTTTTGAAGCATTTTCATCAGGAGCCTTCTCTCTATCGCATCTTCGGCAGCAAGCCTGGAGGCTACGGCGCCGGCATCCTCCCTTTGCTTCAGGCACACAACTGGAAAACCGACCAGGACCTGGCGGAAGTCTACACTCGATGGGGAGACTATGCCTACAGCCAGACGGCTTACGGAGAGGAAAAAAGGACGGAATTTCAGGCGCTCATGCGGCGCCTCGAGGTAGCCGTGAAGAACCAGGACAACCGGGAGCATGACATCTTCGATAGCGACGACTACCTTCAGTTTCACGGCGGCATGATCGCCACTGTCCGGGCGCTGACAGGGAAAAACCCGCGCGCCTTCTTCGGCGACTCCTCGGACCCTGCCGCAGTCAAAGTGCGAGACCTTAAAGACGAGGCCCTGCGGGTCTACCGCACGCGTGTGATCAATCCCAAATGGATTCGCTCGGCCATGCGCCATGGCTACAAAGGGGCGTTGGAGATGGCCGCTACAGTGGATTACCTCTACGGCTATGACGCCACGGCACGAATTGCTGAAGACTGGATGTATGAGAAGCTGGCCGAACGCTACGCCCTGGATTCTGAAATCCAGAGGTTTTTCGCGGAAAAGAATCCCTGGGCCCTGCAGGACATTGCGGAGCGCCTCTTGGAGGCGGCCGATCGAGGGCTCTGGGAAAAACCCACGGAGGAGACAATCGCGGCCTTGAAGCAAACCTACCTCCAAGTAGAGGAGTGGCTCGAAAGAGGTCAGGAAAAAAAAGAGGATGAGTAAAAATATATTTCCGTTCACCGCTCTGGTCGGTCAAGAGAGAATGAAGCGCGCCCTGGTTCTAAACGTCATCCATCCAGGGATCGGCGGGCTTCTGATCTGGGGGGAAAAGGGGACGGCCAAGTCAACTGCGGTGCGAGCCCTCGCGAATCTCTTACCGGAGATCCCAGTGGTGGCGGATTGTCCCTTCTCCTGTGATCCAGAGGAGCGAGAAGAGCTCTGTGAGGGGTGTCGAGAGAGGGTCGTTAAAGGCGAGGCTTTAGCTCTCAGAAAAAGGGCGGTGTGGATCGTAGAACTCCCCTTGGGTGCTACGGAGGAGCGGGTCCTGGGCTCGTTCGATCTAGAGGAGGCGATTCAAAAGGGCGAGCGCCATTTTGAACCCGGCCTTCTGGCCGCTGCCCACCGCGGGATTCTTTACATCGATGAGGTCAACCTTTTGAGCGACCATTTGATGGATATTCTTTTGGACGCGGCTGCGATGGGAGTCAATTACGTCGAGCGTGAGGGAATTTCTTTCGTGCATCCGGCTCGCTTCATCCTCATTGGCACCATGAACCCGGAGGAGGGAGAGCTCAGGCCCCAGTTGCTAGACCGCTTTGGCCTCTGTGTCGAAGTGGGAGGAATTGATGAGCCCACGATGAGGGCTGAGGTTGTCCGGAGGAGGATTGCCTTTGAGACGGACCCCGTGGCCTTCCACGAGCAGTGGAAAGAGAGCCAAGAGAAAGAGCGTGAGAGAATCCTGGCGGCGAAAAGACTTCTTCCCCAAGTGAGGCTCTCCGAGGAGATGTTGCAGCTTATCGCTCGCACGGCCATCGAGGCCCGAGTGGATGGCCTCCGCCCAGACATTGTCATGCATAAGACCGCCTGCGCTCTCGCCGCCTATGCAGGGCGTACAGAGGTGAGTGAAGAAGATGTTCTAGAAGCGGCGGAGTTGGCTTTGCGCCACCGACGCAAGAGCACCCCTGAGAAACCGCCTCCTTCACCTCAGCGTCCGCCGCAGCGAAGCGAACCGCCTCCATCCCCGGCTAAGGGCGAAGGGTTACAAATGGAGAAAAAGGCTAGCGGGCTGGAAAAGGAGCAGCGTTTTGAAGCAGGAGAATCTTTTCCCGTCAGGCAGCTTTTTTTCCGAGCTGTACGTTCCGGAGCATGGATAGAAAAGGGCCGCCGCACCGTGGGGGCGAGCCCAGGGAAAGAGGGGCGCTATGTGCGCTCTTCGCTTCCTCGCGGAAAGATTCATTCCCTGGCCCTGGATGCCACGCTACGGGCCGCTGCCCCCTATCAGAGTCGGCGGAGAGCAGGGGGAAGGACGGCGTTTCAACTTCGGTCTTGGGACCTTAGGGAAAAAATCCGTGAAAAAAAGATCGGTAATCTCATCCTTTTTCTCGTTGATGCCAGCGGCTCCATGGGTGCATGGCGCAGGATGGTGGCCGTGAAGGGCGCCATTCTCTCTCTGCTTAAAGACGCTTACCAGAAGCGCGATCGTGTGGGGCTTTTAAGCTTCCATGGAGAAGGGGCTGAGCTCTTGCTCCCCCCTACGGGGAACTTCAAGAAGGCGGAGGCCAGGCTTAAAGAGCTCCCTACGGGTGGCCGCACACCTTTGGCCCACGGCTTAAGGCTTGCCTTACAGATGTTTCAGCGCTCCGGTTATCAGGAGAGACCCCCTTTTTTAGTTTTGGTTTCTGACGGCAGGGCGAATGTCTCTCTGGCACACGGAGATCCAATGGCAGAGGCCAGAAGCGTTGCCTGTGAGATTGGCCGGAGAGGCATCCCTTCTCTGGTACTGGACGCGGAAGCGGGCTTCTTTCGCCTAGGCGTGGCTAAAGAGCTGGCTCGCGCCATGAGCGGGGTCTATCTGATACTGGAACAGCTAGAGGGAAATCAGATGGCCAAGATAGTCCGCAGGATGATCAGGATCGCGAGAAGAAAGAGATTGTAATGATCGGGTGCGAAAAGATTTAGTGGGTAGGGAGTCAATGGCTAAGGCACTCATGATTCTAGGAACCGCCTCGGATATCGGGAGGAGCGTGATCGCGGCTGGACTATGCCGTGTCTTTTATCGGGCCGGCATTACTGTCGCACCGTTCAAGGCACAGAACGTGTCCCTCGTGGGAATAAAGCAACCCAGAAAGCTTTTATGGAACTAGAGCGGCTAATAAATTCCCCGGCAGTTCTGCTTGTCACTGCCTTTCTTCTGGATCTCGCTATCGGTGATCCCCGGTGGCTTCCCCACCCCGTAGTCCTGATAGGTAAATTGATTACAAGGGGAGAAAAATTCTTCTGGAGTGGCAGGCCATTGCAAGATCTCATAGTCGGGACACTGCTCGCGCTAACCGTGGTGGCGCTTTCAATAGCTGGAACCTGGGGATTACTCCAGCTCTTTTCTCTTCTTCCCCATCCCCTTTCCTTTTTTGCTGCTGCCTTGCTAGCGTCCACGACTTTGGCTACGCGCGGTCTACTCGAAGCTGTGGGTCATGTAGAGGAGCCGCTGCGGGCCGGAAAACTCATAGAGGCGAGGCGAGCGCTCTCGCAAATTGTTGGACGAGAGACCCATTCTCTCAGCGAGGACAAAGTCCTACGCGCAAGCCTGGAGTCGCTAGCGGAAAACACGTCTGATGGCATTGTGGCTCCCCTCTTCTATCTCCTCTTAGGTGGGATCCCCGCGGCCATGGCCTATAAGGCCGTTAACACGCTCGACTCCATGATCGGCTACCAAACTGATCGCTACCTATACTTCGGAAGATTTGCTGCCCGGCTTGACGACGCCATGAATTTTATTCCTGCCCGACTCACAGCCATTCTAATGGTCGCCGGGACCTATATTACAAGGCTGAATGGGAGGCAGGCCTTGAAAGCGCTCTTACGCGATCATGCCAATCACCTGAGCCCTAACGCAGGCTACCCTGAGGCAGCCCTAGCGGGGGCACTTGGAATCAGGCTCGGTGGCCCAGGTATCTACTTTGGCCGAGAAATTTCGAAACCCTTTATAGGAGAAGAGAAGGCTCAAGCCCATATCGGAATGTTGAAGGAGGCAAAACATCTATGCCTAATCACGGCGACACTCTCGCTCATAATTTTCCTCTTCCTGCAAAGAGCAATTTTCGGACGTTTTTAGCATCTCACGATCTCAAGCGAGAGCATGGAGGCGATGTCTTCGCCTGGGCGAGAAGGCTCGGCGTGGAGGCGAGTCAGATCCTGGACTTTAGCTCCAGTATCAATCCCTTGGGGCCGCCTTCATCGGCACACAGGGCCTTTCGCAAAAGCTTTGGCGAGCTCCCTTGCTATCCAGATTCGGATGCTAGAGAGCTAAGGGAAAACTTGGCGCGGCTGCTTGGGCTGAAACCCCAGGAGGTGTTCCTGGGAAACGGCTCCACCCAGCTCATCTATCTTCTCTGCCGTGCCTTACGACCCCGCAACGCCCTTGTCGTGCACCCCGCATTCTCGGAATACACGAACGCCCTTATGCTCGCGGGGTCGGAGATCTACTCCTATATTCTCAGTGTCAATGAGAACTTCAAGTTTTCACTCTCGAAATTTAGGGCAGCACTGAAAGAAAATCCGGACATAGTTTTCGTCTCCAATCCCAATAGCGTTACGGGCCGCACCATCCCACGCGGAGAAATGGAGAAGATCACCTGGATGGCGCACAAGAAAAAAACCCTTTTGGTCATCGATGAAGCCTTTATGGATTTTATGGAAGGGAATTCCGTAAAAGACCGGCTCCGTGAGAACCCCTATCTTATCGTCCTACGTTCTCCAACCAAGTATTACGCTCTACCAGGACTTCGCTTGGGCTATCTCTTGGCCCAGAAGCAAACGGTTGATCGACTTTGCCTCCATCAGGAACCCTGGTCTGTTAACACACCGGCACAAAGAGTCTTCTTTGCCTGTCTCAATGACGAAAGCTTTAGGCGGAAGACAAAGCGATGGCTCGAACGGGAAAGGGAATTTCTGCTAAAAAGCTTAAGCTTCATCCAAGGGCTTCGTCCTTACCCTTCTCAGGCCAATTTTTTGCTCGTTCGTCTCGAGCAAGGGGATGCCTTAGGACTGCGTGCTCTCCTGCTCAAAAAAAGGATTCTCATTCGGGCCTGCGATTCCTTCGCGGGACTTGGGGTCCATTACTTCCGCGTGGCTATAAGGCTGAGAAAAGAAAATATCCGCCTTCTGAAAGCGCTGGAGGAGATTATGGGCAAGCGACCTTATAGCCGAGCGCCTGATGCTCTATGAGTAGAGACAAAAAGATAGTCCTGATTACCGGGGGAGCGCGGTCAGGAAAAAGCCGTTATGCGGAAGGGCGGGTGGAGCATCTCGGCTCAAAGTTGCTTTATGTGGCGACGGGTGAGGCGAAGGACGAGGAGATGGCCCAGAGGATCGCTGAGCACCGAAAGAGGCGCAACGAGAAATGGCTGACTATTGAAGAGCCACTGGAAGTCGGAAGAGTGCTTACCGAGCATTGCGGCAAAATCGATTGCGCGTTAACCGATTGCCTGACACTTTGGGTGAGCAATCTTCTAATCCAGAGCGGTGAGAAGCAAGTCCGGAGAGCGGTTGAAGAACTCATCCAGAAGCTCCCACAGTTTGACTTCCACCTCCTGCTGGTCACCAACGAGGTCGGCTGGGGAATTGTGCCGGATAGTCCCCTGGCACGCCAGTTTCGTGATCTAGCGGGATGGACGAATCAGCGAATGGCAGAAATAGCCAGCGAGGTGGTTCTTATGGTTGCGGGAATTCCTGTGGTTGTCAAAAAAGTAGAAGGTCAGAGGAAGGCATAGAGAGACACGGATAAGAGCTCGGAGCGCGATGCCATGTCGCTGCAAGAAACGCTAAAAAAGATTCGTCCTTCTAACCGCTCCTTCGAAGCTGAGGCGCAACAGCGTCTCGATCGACTCACAAAGCCTCAAGGAAGCCTTGGGAAGTTGGAGGAGTTAGCCAAGCGCATTGCGTGCATCCAAGGCCATATTCCTCCCCGACTTGGGCACAAGCTCATTTTTGTCTTTGCCGCAGACCACGGTATCGCCGGAGAAGGGGTCAGTGCCTACCCTAGCGAAGTCACCGCCCAAATGACCTATAACTTTCTCAACGGTGGCGCAGCCATCAACGTTTTGACGCGCCATTTTGGCGTCGCTGTGGAGGTTGTGGATATCGGAGTAGCCCACGATTTCCCGCCTATGGAGGAACTTCGCTCCCTCAAGATTCGAAACGGAACGGCTAACTTTGCTCGCGGCCCCGCCATGACGCGAGCGGAGGCTTTAAGGGCCATTGAGACCGGCATCCACTTAGCAGAGGAAGCGGCGTCCAAGAACCTTTTTCTCCTGGCCGCAGGCGATATGGGCATTGGCAATACCAGTAGTGCGGCAGCGATCTTTTGTGCCCTTACAGGGCTTTCTGCCCGCGAGGTCACGGGTAGAGGAACAGGAATTGATTCTGCTACGTGGGAGAGAAAAGTCTCTGTCATTGAGAAAGCTCTAGCACTCAACCGGCCGGACCCGAGCGACCCCATAGATGTTCTAGCTAAAGTCGGCGGTCTCGAGATAGGGGCCATGACCGGTTTGATTTTAGGCGCTGCGGCTCAGCGTGTGCCGTTTGTTCTGGACGGCTACATTGCAACCGCAGCAGCCCTTCTAGCTAAGCGCCTGCATCCGGCCGTAGGCGATTTCCTGTTGGCTTCTCACCTCTCAGCTGAAAGCGGACACCAAGCGATGCTCCAAGAGCTGGGTGTCAAGCCCATCTTACATTTAGAGATGAGACTGGGTGAAGGTACAGGAGCCTGCATTGCCATGGGACTGATCGAGGCGGCGGTCAAGCTCATGCGCGAGATGACCACTTTTGAATCTGCCGCTGTCGCACGGAAAATCCGGTGAGACTGTTTTTAGTCGCCCTCCAGTTCTTAACCGTCTTTCCTTGGCCTAGCCACAGGCAAATCACGGAGCAGGAAATCGGTCGCTCCTCTTCGCTCTTCCCGTTAGTCGGTTTTTGCTTAGGCTTGGTCCTGGTGTTTTTTAACCGTCTCCTTGAGTCTTATATGCCTTCCGGGATCCTAAGCGTTATTCTAGTAGCTCTTCTCGTCCTGATGACCCGTGCACTCCATTTGGACGGGTTGGGCGATACCTTCGATGGTCTGGGAGCGAAGGCAGGACCCGAAGAGGCTCTGAGGGTCATGCGCGACAGCCATACCGGGATCTTCGGCCTATTGGCAGTTGTGATTGCCATTGGGTTGAAGGTTCAAGCGCTTGAGTTCATGGGGCCAGGGCGGGATCAAGCACTGCTCATAGCTCCGACCCTCGGACGCTGGGCCATGGTGGTATTGGCCTACGGCTCTCGTTCAGCACGGGAGGGCCTCGGGCGCTTCATGGTCGACTACGTGCGCGGGAGACACCTTTTTTTCGCCACTGTGATTGTCTTGGCGTTGGCCTTCGCCTTTGCTGGCCGCGGTGGTTTATGGATCGCTCTTGGCATCTCTATTTTCACTCTCGTGTGCAGGCTTTCTTTTCACCGATGCTTAGGGGGAGTCACTGGAGATACTTTTGGTGCGGTTGGCGAGATGACAGAAACTCTAGCTCTGGTAGTCTTCGCTTTGATCGAATGGAATCAGTTAAAATTCGGCGGATAGGCGATGCGCGACACAACTGAGGTCTTTAATCCACGAGTCGAAGGTTTGAGTAGGTCTACGCGGCTTTACTTAATACGCCATGGTCCAGTTAAAGGACACGAAGAGAAGAGAATCTACGGCCACGATGACGTGGAGCTGACAGAAGAGGGAATTACCCAATCCCATCGCCTGGGACAGAGACTTAAGGGTGAAAAGATAACAGCCCTTTATTCGAGCGACCTGCGACGCTCCTTGGAAGGGGCTCGGATCATCGCTCACTATCTCGACATCACCCCGGCGCCGCCCCTACAGGAATTCAGAGAGAAAAAGTTTGGGGTTTTTGAGGGGCTGAATCTAAAAGAGATCAAAGAGCGCTTCGCGGTGGAGATGGACGAGCTGATGAACAATTGGATTGGCTACTGTCCGCCTGGCGCTGAGTCTTTAAGAGAGCTGGAGCAAAGGGTAATGCCCGCCCTGCATGACATTCTGGAAAAACACGATGGTGAAAGAATTGCGCTTGTGGGTCATGGGGGAGTCAATCGGATGATCCTGCTCCACGCCCTGGGACTGGAACTGGAAAGTTTCTTTTGCTTTGAGCAGGACTACGGCTGCCTGAATATTCTTGACTATTACCCGCAGGGGGCTGTGGTCCGGTTGGTGAACGGGCTATGAACCGTTTCGGTTTCGTCATCGCCGGCACTCGTAGCGGCGTAGGAAAGACCACAGTCGCGACAGGGATTATGACGTTCCTATGCCGCAGGGGCTACAGAGTTCAACCCTTTAAGGTGGGTCCCGATTACATCGATCCTTCCTACCACAGTGCAGTTTGCGGCATGCCCTCGCGCAATTTGGATACCTGGCTCCTGGAGCAGGTCGCGGTTGTCGAGTTATTTCATCGAGCCATGAAAAACAAAGATCTAGCCGTCGTGGAAGGGGTCATGGGACTCTTCGATGGTTTTCGCGGGGAAAGCGAGGAGGGCAGCACGGCCCACGTCGCAAAGCTGCTGGGCTTGCCGGTGATTCTGGTGGTGGATGCATCGGCAGCGGCGCGTAGCGTTGGGGCCATGGCGCTGGGATTCAAGAGTTTCGATCCAGGGCTCAGCTTGGCTGGTGTGATCTTAAACGGCATAGCCGGGGAGAGGCATCTGGAATTCGTCAAACCCTCTCTTGAGAAGGCCGGGGTACCCTTGCTCGGTTATATCCCCAGACGGCCTGATCTGGCGCTACCGGAGCGCCACCTGGGACTAATCCCCACGGTTGAAGGGAAGGTCTCTGTTGAGTTTTATGGTCGGCTGGTAGAGCAGGTGGAGCGTACCATCGATGTGGATCGCATCTTGCGCCTGGCAGCACCCATCGATTTATCTGAAGGGGATAGCTCCTTTCTCTTTCCTGAAACTCCTAGAGCTGCGAAGGTAGCTATCGCCGTGGCTAAGGACAAGGCGTTCAACTTTTATTACCCGGACTCCCTGGATTTACTGGAGGCCTGGGGCGCAGAAATTGTTTCCTTCAGTCTCTTAGAGGATGGGGAGCTGCCGTCAGGAGTCGGTGGAGTGTACATCGGTGGTGGCTTTCCGGAGCTCTATGCACGTGAGTTGTCTGAGAACAGCTCGATGCGCTGTTCTCTTCAGAAGGCGGCTCAAAGGGGATTGCCCATCTACGCCGAATGCGGCGGGCTCATGTACCTGGGGGAGAGCATCGAAGACTCGGAAGGCAAGAGCTATCCCATGGCAGCGGTTTTTCCCTATCGCTCCTCGATGAAAGGGAGCAAGTTGACTCTAGGCTACCGCAACGTATCTGCTCTGGACGATAACCCGCTCATGAGCAAGGGCGAATCGATTAGGGGGCACGAGTTTCACCTCTCGGTTTTGCAAGGAGAGCCACGGAGTTCGTCTGCTTATGACGTGCTGGACCAGCCAGGACGCAAGGAGGGATTCCGGATCCATAATACCTTAGCTTCCTACGTCCACCTGCACCTGGGGAGCAAGAGAAGCCTGGCACCGTCCTTCGTTGATTTTTGCGCCGCTTGGAGGGCAGCTACTTGATGAAGGCTGCAGGAGACGAGGGTTGTTTATGCCAGCCAAAACCTTAATGGTCCAAGGAACCGCCTCCTCAGTGGGGAAGAGCATCATGGTCACCGCCCTCTGTCGCATCCTGAAACAAGACGGCTGGAAGGTGGTCCCCTTCAAGGCACAGAACATGTCGCTCAACTCCTTCGTCACCCGTGACGGCGGAGAGGTCGGCAGGGCTCAGGTGGTTCAGGCGGAGGCCGCCGGCGTGGAGCCGACGGTGGAGATGAATCCCATTTTGCTCAAGCCTGAGGCCGACAATCGATCTCAGGTGGTGGTGATGGGAAAGCCTTTGGGCGGGCTAATAGCGAAGGATTACTACTCGTTGAGAGAACGGTTGTGGCCAGTCGTAACGGCATCGCTGGAGAGGCTCTCGGCTGAGTACGATGTGATCTTGATTGAGGGGGCAGGAAGCCCTGCCGAGGTGAACCTAAAGGACCGAGATATGGTCAACATGCGTGTTGCCCTTCATTGCCAGGCGCCGGTGCTTCTCGTGGCCGATATCGACCGGGGCGGCGTCTTCGCCTCCCTGGTAGGGACATTAGAACTCCTGGAGCCTGAAGAGCGGGCGCTCATCAGGGCCTTTGTGATCAACAAGTTTCGCGGTGACCTCACCCTGCTCGAGCCCGGGCTTAAATGGCTGGAGGAGCGAACAAAAGTGCCGGTTGCCGGCGTCATCCCCTACTATCATGATATCCATATCGCTGAAGAAGATTCAGTCTCCCTGGAACGACGGCGAGCAATGAAGCAGAGGAGCGACTATGTTCTGGACATTGCCGTTATCGGCCTGCCTCATATTTCTAATTTTGATGATTTCGATCCGCTAGAGCAGGAGCAAGGGGTCCGGCTCCGCTACGTGGAATCTGGCGATGAGTTGGGAGAGCCCGATCTGATTATTATTCCAGGCACAAAGAGCACGATGGCCGATCTGATGTATCTGAAAAGCATAGGGCTCGCTCAAGAGATCGCCGGCCTGGCCCATAAGGGCAAGCCCGTGATCGGCATATGTGGCGGCTACCAGATGTTGGGGAGAGTGCTCCTCGATCCAGAGCACGTGGAAAGCGCCGATCCGGAGGCCGAGGGATTGGGACTGTTGCCTGTGACAACCACTTTTTTTTCCAGCAAATCGACTCACCAGATACGGGGCACTGTAGTAATCAGGAGAGGACTTCTGCAAGGCGCATCTGGTCTTTCCCTAAGCGGCTATGAGATTCATATGGGTCAAACCAGCGGAGCGCAAACTTCGGCGCCGCTCCGCATTGACGAGCGTTCCCGGAAAGCCTGCCAGGACTTTGACGGCTGCCTAAGTGCCGACGGCAATGTGTTGGGAACCTACCTGCATGGTCTTTTTCACAACGCGGCGTTTCGGCGCTCTATCTTATGCGAGCTGGCTGCGAGAAAAGGGGTTGCCTTTCACGCCACAAGCAAGGTCCTTTCTAAAGAGGAGCAGTACGATCGGCTGGCGGACTTGGTCCGTGGCAGCCTGAACATGGAGCTCACGTATCGCGCGCTTGGGCTCAAAAGACCTTGAGTCACTCTCTGTTTATCGGTTGGCCTTTCTGTATCCCAGGCATCCCCGGCGATGATGAGTTTTTGGATGTTCGAGGAACCCTCGACGATCTGATAGGATTTGGCGTTGCCAACATTTTGCTTTGAGACACGACAATCTAGACAATCTTTCCTCAACGTTCTTCTTTGTTCATCGAAGTTCTTAACGCTATCGAAAAAAACGATAGCCGTGAGGCAATAGTGCACTGTGAATCCTATCCTTTTTTTCCTTTGCCCAGTAACCTTTCAACGTCGGCCAAATCCTGGGTTCGTCCCGCAGCCCGCTTGTTCTTGATCAAGTGTTCTCTGGACAACACGGCGATGGGTTGATCGGCAAACTTGGTGATCAGCCGACTGGGCCAGGCCTCGGCAAAATCCACTCCGTCAATGGCGGTGAGCACGTCGATCCGTAGCGGGACCACGCCAATCTGAAAGACAACGCCCGGAGTAGTAAGGCCTTTTTCGGTCAGATCATGCAAGGGAGCGCCAAATGCCCGCAAGGCCTCGAGGACTCTCTTTGCGTTCTCCGGGTCTGGGCGCACCCAGACATCGAGGTCTTCTGTGGCGCGGACGTGTCCGTGCGCAGCCAGGGCATGGGCGCCGACCACAAGGAACTCAACGTTGTGGGTGTTGAATTCGGCTAATAGATCTCTGAAGTCGCGGTTCATCGGCTTGCTTTGATTGCCAAGCGAGGCAGAGAAGCGTCAGTTCCCACACTGCCTCGATTCGCTGCTCCGGCGTGGCCTTGTCCCAATGCGATTCTTGGGTTCGAGGATCTCCGTTCCGGATAACGCGGGTGACGAGACTCCTACGTGGGGAGGCCGTTTCCATGGTCGTTCATTATAGCGTAATTCTCCGCGAATTTCTTTGGGCGACTGCTGCAGGGTCAGCGCTGCGGGGCGACAATGTAGACAATCTTTTTTGATGTAGTTTTTGCTTTATCGGTTCGCCTTCCTGTATCCCAGGGCGTCCTGGGCGATGATGAGCTTTTGGATGTTCGAGGAGCCCTCGACGATCTGATAGGACTTGGCGTCGCGGAGATAGCGCTCCACGGGGAATTCCGTGGAGTAGCCGTAGGCGCCCAAGATCCTGAGGGCGGCATCCGCCGCAAAAGCGGCGGCCTCGGCGGCGGCATACTTTGCTATGGAGACTTCTAGATTGTTGGGCTGTCCGCGATCTGCCAGCCAGGCGGCGCGATAGACCAGGAGACGAGATGACTCTTCGTGCACGACCATTTGGGCGATGAGGTCCTGGATCATTTGGAATTGACCGATTTTCTGGCCGAACTGCTCCCTCTGGTTGCAATAGCTGACTGCCGCCTCTCGCGCCGCGCGCGCCACGCCCAAGGCACCGGCGGCGCAGTTCAGTCTGGTCTGGTTGAGTTGCCACATGCAGATCTTGAATCCCTCACCCTCCTTTCCGATGCGATTTTCTGCCGGCACCCGGAAGTTTTCAAAGGTGAGTTCGCCTATAGGCGAGGCATGGGCCCCAAGCGTATCCAGGGATCGCCGGCTGACCCCCGGTTGATTCAGATCCGCGTAGAAAGCGGAAATTCCCCGGTGCTGCTGCGATCGGTCTATCGTGGCATAGATCAGGGCGGTGTCCGCGACCGGCGCATTGGAGATCCAGATCTTCGTTCCATTGAGGATGTAGTTGTTTCCCTCTCGCACGGCGGTGGTCCTCATCGCCGCCACGTCCGATCCTGCGTTAGGCTCGGTAATCGCAAAACAGCCGACACTCTCTCCCCGAATTAGCGGTGGAATCCACCTCTTCTTCTGCTCTTCAGAGCCGAAATGGAACAGTGCCAGGGCCGGACCTACCTGCATATTGATAAACACCCGCATGGCGCTGTGGACCCGGGCGATCTCCTCTGTGATGAGCGTGAGGGCGAGAAACCCCAGGCCGTTCCCGCCGTAGCTCTCCGGGATGACGGAGCCGTAAAAACCCAGCTCGCCCATTTTCGTTACCAGGTCTCTGCGGAAGGTGCGCTCTCTATCATCCTTGGCAGCGTTAGGAGCAATCTCCTTCTCGGCAAAATCTCGGGCTAAGTCCCGAACTGCCACGAGCTCTTCGGACAATTCAAAATCCATTGCTCCTCCTTCAATCAGGCAACAGGCGTTGAGTTTTTAGTTCTCAGTTTTGAGTTTTGAGTTAAATAAAAATTCAAAACTCAAAATTCAAAATTTTTTTTCAAGCAGGCCTCGTGCGATGATGAGCCTTTGAATCTCAGAGGTCCCCTCGTAAATTCTCAGGGCACGGACATCGCGGTAAAGCTGTTCCACCGGAGTTCCTACCACCACTCCCATGCCGCCGTGGATCTGCAGCGCCTGGTCCACAATCCGCTGCGCCGCCTCGGTGGCAAAGAGCTTGGCCATGGAGGATTTTTGCTTAAAATCCTTTTGATTGTGGTCGTTGGTCCAGGCGGCCTGGTAAACCAGGAGTCGGGATGCCTCGAGTTCCGTAGCCATATCGGCGAGCTTAAACTGGGTCGCCTGGAACTGCGCTAACGCCTGTCCGAACTGACGCCGTCTCTGACTGTATTGAATCGCCTCGTCTAAAGCCCTCTGCGCTATTCCAACTGCCGCCGCGCCGACCGTGCATCGGAGGGTGTCGAGGGTAGCCAAGGCGATTTTGAGTCCTTCCCCCTCCTTCCCGAGGAGTTGCGACTCCGGGATACGGCAATCCTCAAAGGCCATGACGCCCATCGGGTGGGGAGAGAGCAGGGGAGTCTTTTCCTTGAAGACAAATCCGGGGGTGCCGGCCTCTACCACAAAGGCACTGATCCCTTTTGCCTTTTTCTCAGGATCCGTCGAGGCAAAGACCGTGTACGTTTGGGCTAGCCCGGCATTGGAGATAAAACGCTTGACGCCTGTGAGGCGGTATTCCCCACCACTTTTGACTGCCCGCGTCTCCATCGAGGAGATATCCGAGCCTGCTTGTGGCTCCGTGAGGGCGAAGGCCGCAATCGCCTCCCCCCTGGCAATAGGAGGAAGATAGCGCCTCTTTTGCTCCTCACTGCCTGCCAGCGTGATCGGGTGGCTCCCCAGCGCCTGGATGGCGAACATCGTGTCAGCCAAAGCTGAGCCGCGGGCGAGCTCCTCGCGGAGAATACAAAGATCGCGGGCTTGCACGCCTTCCCTCGCTCCGCCGAATCTCTTGGGAGCCACGTAGGCAAGGAAGCCATCTTGGCCGAGGTGGCGTACGAGCTGTCGAGCTTGCTTGTCGATGTCCGCTTCTTTTTCGCTCCCCGAGAGTAAATTTTTTTCCACCCAGGAGCGTGCCTGGCTGCGCAGGAGTAAATGTTCTTCGTCGAAAAATAGATTCATGGTTGGCCCCACTGATCAGGAGCGATTAAATTGCGGCGGCCTCTTTTCGATGAAGGCCCTGTATCCTTCATGGAAGTCGTTTGTCTGCATACACCTTGCCTGGGCCGTAGCCTCCGTCTCGAGCGCCGCCTCCAGCTCCATATCTGCCTCCAAGTTGAGGATCTCCTTGGTGACGCCGAGAGCGTAAAGCGGTCCCTCTCTCAGCCGTCGCGCCAGGGAGTAGGTTTCCTCCATCAGTTTTTCATGAGGCACGACCTGGTTGGCGAGACCGATCCGAAAAGCCTCCTGGGCGTCCACAGGATCGCCGAGCAACAGAAGTTCTGCGGCCTTGCCCTGACCGACGATCTTCGGGAGCAGATAGAGTGCGCCCATGTCCGCCCCGGAGAGGCCTACCTTGACAAAGAGGAAGGCGAACTTGGCCCTGTCCGAAACCATGCGCAGGTCGCTGGCCAAAGCGAGCATCGCACCCGCCCCGGCCGCAATTCCGTTCACAGCCGCAATGATCGGTTTTTTAAGCCGGCGCATATTCTTGACCACATTGCAGGTCATGCGGGTAAAGCGGTAGAGATCCTCCGCTTTCATCTTGAGCAGCTTTGCAATGATTTCGTGCACGCTCCCGCCGGAACAGAAACCCTTGCCGGTTCCTGTGAGCACCAAGACCTTTACCGTCTCGTCGTGGGCCAAATGCTCCGTCAACTTCTCCAGCTCCTCGTAGCTCTGGAAAGTCAGGGCGTTGAGTCTGTCAGGATCATTCAGCCGCACGGAGGCAATGCCATCCTCTACCTCATAAATGAAACTGCGATACGCCATTAGAACCCCCTTGTCATGAGTGAAGCTCGTTACTCGTTGATTCGTTATTGGTTACTCGTGCGAATAACGATTAACTAAATCATCACCGCGCCGCCGTCGATGTTGATTGCCTGTCCAGTAATTCCACCAGCCGCTTTAGAAGCTAACATCAGGGCCAGTTCAGCCACCTCTGCGGGGGCGATCAGCCGATTCTGGGGCGAGCTACCCATGAAAAGCCTGAGTGCCTCCTCAACCCCCTTGCCGGTTTTTTCAGCCATTAGCTTGGCGTTGTTAAGTGTCAAGTCGGTTTCAACGTATCCAGGGCAGATGGCATTGACTGTCACGCCTGATCTTGCCATCTCTAAGGCCAAGGCGCGAGTGAGCCCCAGCACCGCGTGTTTGGAAGTGGTGTAAGCAGAGGTGTGGGAGTAGGCCACCTTAGCGACGATCGAGGCGATGTTGATGATGCGCCCCCATTTTAACGCGATCATCTCCGGCAGAAAAACCTTGCAGCAGTTGTAGGTGCCGGTCAGATTGACTCTCAAAACTTCCTCCCAGAGATGATCCGGCATTTCCAGAAAGCCCGCCGCGGGAGCTACGCCGGCATTATTGACCAAGATCTGGACTGGACCGAGCTGCTTGTTGACCGTCTCTTTGACGGCTTCGACCTCCTGTTTCTTGCTCACGTCACAGGTAAGGGGCAGGGCCTTGCCGCCGAGGTGTTGGATCTCGTCAGCCACGCTGTCCAGGGTGGCCTGGGTCCGGCCGGTGAGGACGACATGGCTGCCATGAGCAGCAAAGGCAAGGGCTATGGAGCGACCGATGCCACGACTGCCCCCTGTAACCAGGACAATTTTTCCTTTGAGGTCGTCCACTATTTCACTTGATCACCTTGTCCGCCCGCCTTACGATTTTAGATTTTGGATTTGCGATTTTGGATTCCAGAATCATCGTATCACTCTGTCTGCTCTAGCTAACACGTTCGGCGGAATCGTGAGACCGATCTGCTTCGCCGCTTTGAGGTTGATGATCAGTTCGAACTTGATCGGTTGCTCCACGGGTAAGTCAGCGGGCTTGGTGCCTTTTAGAATCTTGTCGATGTAGGTCGCGGCACGCCGGAACAAGTCGGTAATGCTCACGCCGTAGGTCATAAGCCCACCAGCTTCCACATACTCGCTGGATTGATACATAGCTGGGACACGGCTCTTTATCGCGAGTTCTGCAACCTGTGTTCGATGAGAATTGAGGACGGGGCTCGGCAGCATGAGGACTGCGTCAGCACGCCCCTTGCTTGCGTCTCGGAACGCAGTCTCAATGTCCTTGGGACCTAATACGTCTAGGTGTTGAAGCTGCACCCCTAAGGCCCCTGCGGCGAGTTTTATCTCTCTTAGCGCTTGTGCGGTGCCCGGTTGGGTCGAAGTCCCGAGGACCGCCACGCGGGAGAGCCTGGGAACGATCTCCTTCAGAAGCTCCACTTGCTTTCCGCTTATCTCCGGGGCAAGGCTGGACAATCCAGTAATGTTCCCACCAGGTCGCGCAAGGCTGGCGACGAACCCCGAGCCAACAGGATCAGTATCGTACCCCATTACGATGGGGATCGTGCTGGTCGCTTGCTTGGCAGTACGGGTTGCTGTCGGGCCAGCCGTGACGATAACATCAACCTTTAGACGGACCAGCTCGGCTGCGAGGGCGGGTAGCCGATCGGGCTTCCCCTCCGCGGATGGGTACTCAATTGTGATGTTCTGCCCTTCGATATAGCGGAGTTCGCGCAAGCCCTGCCTGAATGCTTCCAGTCGGGGTTCTTGAACAGAAGCAGAGTTGAGCATTAAGAATCCTATCCGCGGGACTTTCTTCGGTTGCTGCGCCTCGGCTAGAGGAATAGAAACGAGAATGAAACTAATCACTACGAACACAAAGAATTTTTTACTCATGGTTTTTTCCCCAATCAAAATCCAAAACCTGTCCTGAGCGAAGCCGAAGGATCGGCAATCGAAAATGCCCCTCTATGGCATTCCCAACTGGCTCGCGCAGAAATTTATGCCTCTCCCTCCTCTTCCGCTCCCTTCGGTGCTGCCGGAGCCCCGAGGCGCTTCAGTAGCTCGGCATACTCCTTTAGCTGCTTTTCCACCAATCCGTTGACCGATGAGAGTGGGTAATGGCCTTCGCTATCCCTCTGCCCGGCCGGGACGCCGGTCAGGACTTCGATTCCCTCATCGAGGGTGCTAACAGCGTAGATGTTGAACTTCCCTTGCTCGACGGCCTCGACCACGTCCCGTCGCAACATCAAATTCCTCACATTGGAGCGCGGAACGAGAACCCCTTGTTCGCCCGTCAATCCTTTGAGGCGGCAAACGTCGAAAAAGCCCTCGATCTTGTAATTGATCCCGCCGATCGCCTGGATCTCTCCGTTTTGATTCACAGAGCCAGTCACGGCGATGCCCTGTTTGATGGGAATGTCGGAGAGGCTGGAAAGAACGGCATAGAGCTCTGTCGAAGAGGCGCTGTCCCCATCGATCCCTTCATAGGACTGTTCAAAGCAGAGGCTGGCGGAAAGGGAGAGAGGACGATCCTGCGCGTATTTGGCTCCCAGGTAGCCGCTCAAGATGAGGACTCCCTTGTCGTGAGTTTTGCCGCTCAGTTTGGCTTCCCTTTCGATGTTGATGATGCCGCTGCGGCCCAAAAATGTCTTCGCCGTAATCCGTGACGGCTTGCCAAAACTGAAATCCCCCAACTGGTAAACGGCCAGCCCGTTGACCTGTCCCACGACGCCCCCGGTGACGTCCACCAGCAGGGTGCCATCGCCAATCATTTCCTGAATCCTCTTCTCGATAAGATTCAACCGGAAGGTCTTTTCCTCTAATGCCTTCTCGACATCCTCTCCAGTAACCAGGTCGTGTCCTGCCTTTTCCGCCCAGTAGTTGGACTCGATCAGCACGTCAACGATGTCGCTAAAGCGGGTTGAAAGTTTTTTTTGGTCCTCGACCAGTCTGGCGCCGTATTCGATAATTCCCGCCACGCCGCTAGGATCGAAGTGGCGGAGTCCTTCCCGTTGACAACACGCGCTGATGAAACAGGCATAGGCCACAATGTTGTCCTTAGTCCGGTCGATCTCGAAATCGAAGTCCGCCTTGACCTTGAAGGTCTCGCGGAAGTCGGGATCCGCCGTGGAGAGATAGTGGTAGAGCATGGGATCACCGATCATGATTACCTTGGTGTCCGTCGGGATGGGATCGGGCCTCACACCCTGCGGCGGGACCCAGCCAAAAAAAGCGGCAGGATCTTCAATACGCAACTCACGGTTTTTGATCACCCTTTTCAGAGCTTCCCAGACGCCGGGATTGGCGAGCACGTCGCGGTCGTAGAGGACCAGATAGCCCCCGTTGGCGCGGCTCACCGAACCCGCCTTGATCATGGTAAAGTCGGTAACGTAGCCGCCCATGATCGGCCTTTTTTCTATAACGCCGAAGAGGTTGTGGTAGGTAGGATTCGTTTCGATAACGATCGGTGGGCCCTGGGTATCGCTGTTGTCGACGAAGACATTGACCCGGTAGGGAAGGAAGGGGTCCGTGGGGGGCCCGCTCTGCTGGAACAAAGAGAGCGGTCCTGCCGCTTGGGCTCCCTCGCCGCCCTTGAAGCGCTGAAGGTTCTTCAGGATATGATCTCGCACCGCATCGAGGTAATGAATCACCTTAAGGTGGCCCTGATATTTTTCCTTGAGCTCGGATAAGGGGATGCGCACCAGATACTCCCCTGTCTCGTGGTCCAACGCCTCAAGCTTGGCCGCGATCTCCCGCTCTAATTTTTTTCCCTCCCTGAGCGTTTCCTCCACCTTCTTTTCGATCTCGCTCCGTTTCTCTTCCATCTCCTTTTTCTCTTCCGGAGAAAGGGCAAGATATTCCTCCTCCTGCATAGGTTTCCCCTTCTTTAACGGGATCAGGGCCATCCCGGAGGGGGAAAATCTTAGAGCGAAGCCGCCTTTGCGCGCCTCCTCCACAAGAGCCTCCATGACCTCTTGCTGTTGTCTCTGCGTCTTCTCAGTGATGGCTTGGCGCTGGCGCGCAAAGTCATCGCTCTCGAAAGTTTTCTTGGCTTCTCGCTGCAAGGTCTGGATTAATACTTCCATATCCCTTTTGAGAATCTTGCCCCAGCCGCGCCGGATATTTAGTGCTTGCGGTCGATCGGGATCGCTGAAGTTGTAGACGTAACACCAGTCCTCCGGGAACGGGGAGTCATCCTTAGGCGGCGCTTTTTCGGCCGTCACCTTTTTCAGGAAGGCCTTGATGATCGTGGTCTTGCCGGTCCCCGTAAGGCCGGTTACAAAGATATTGAATCCGGGCTTATTAACTCCCAGACCGAACTCGATGGCGCGCATGGCCCTTTCTTGCCCGACAAAGTCCTCTAACGGCGTCATGTCCGCGGTACATGCAAAGGGAAGAAGGGATGGATCACAGCGCCATGAAAGCCTTTCGGCGGGGAGCTGAAATAGAGAGCTCATCTGTGTCTCCTTATCGCATTCACGGAGCTTAGAATATGGCCTCGGTGATTCCAGGTCAACTCCTCTGCACGCTGTTGCCCCCCCACGGAACTCCATCTATAATCGACTTGATGTCTCTAAGGACTGTTTGCTTCCTTTTATGTGTCTATCTGTTGGGTGGTTGCGGCTCCTATCAGCCTCCTAAAATACCGTTCGTCCAGCCGATCAGTGAGGACGAGGAGGTAAAGATCAGCCGGGAATTCCGCCGGCAGGCGAAAAAAACGCTCAAGCTGGTCCAGAACCCTGAGGTTGAGCGCTACGTTAACAAAATTGGTCAGAGGCTCCTTTCCGTAATGGGTCCGCAGCCCTTTGATTACCGCTTTTTTGTGGTGGAAAATGATCAATTGAATGCCTTTGCCGTCCCCGGGGGATCCATCTATGTCCATACGGGTGTCATGGAGCGGATCGGCAGCACGGACGAGCTCGCTGGTGTTTTGGGTCACGAGATCGTTCACGTCAAAGGGCGCCATATGGCCCGCATGTCCGGCCCGGATCCTACGAACATCTTAGCGCTCCTGGGAGTTTTTTTGGGGGCGGGCGGTGCCCAGGCACAAGCCGCGGCGGCCTTGGGTCAGGCCTTGGCCGTAACGCGCCAGCTCTCTTACAACCGCCAGATAGAACAGGAAGCGGACACGCTTGGGGTCAAATATATGGCCGAGGCAGGCTATGATCCAAGGGCGGCTCTGGCCTTTCTCAAAGTCCTCGAGCAGGAGAGGGTATTGAACCCGGTCGATGTTCCTCCTTATCTGATGACACATCCGCTGACGCAGGAACGCATCGCGGGAGTGGAAGGGGTGATCCGTTCTCTCGGCTTGAAACAGCCGAAGTCGGATTTTCCAGATCCCATCAAAAAGATTCAAACCATACTGCGCTTGGAAAATCATGAATCGGATAGCGTCATAGCCGACTACGAAAAAATCCTCAGCCAGAATCCAAAAAATGCAGAGGTGATGCATCTTCTTGGGGTGGCTCACTATTATAATGGAAGGTGGGCCAAGGCCCGGGAGTACTACGAGCAGGCCAGAGCCCTTAACCCTAGGAGCCCCGGGATCGATCGAGATCTGGGTCGGCTCCATACTCAAATCGGAGAGTTTGCGCTGGCCCATCTGGCGTTCGAGCGCGCCTTGAACGCTGAGGCTAACGAGGCTCTGAATTATCTGTCCCTGGGAGAAGTGTATGAGAAGGAGTCGAATCTTCCGGAGGCCGTGAGCGCCTACATGAGGGCTTACCAGCTCTCACCTACATGGGCCTTGCCCGCGTACCACCTGGGAATAGTTTACGGCAAGCTGAATCGACTGGGGGACGCCTATTATTACCTGGCCCGTTCCCATCTTTTGCTGGATGAGGATGAAATGGCGGTCGCCGACCTTGAGCGGGCGTTGAAGGTCCTTGGGCCGAGCTCTCCCCGAGGTCAAGTCGTCCGAGAAGAGATTGAGGGGATAAAGGCGAGAAAAAGATAGCCTTATTCTCAGTTACTGGGGGCGAAGGGATAGACCTTGCCTCTAGCTGGCCTGGTAGTTCTTAGCTCCCGTTTCAACAAAAACTCTCGCAGGTAGTCTGGATCAAATCCCAAGAGGTCGCAGATGTTGTTAAACGAGAAGAGCCACTCTGTACTCTTATCCTCGATCCACTCAAGGGCGTTTTGATAAAGCTCCCTACCGGCTGTGCTCCGCGCCCTGCGATACTTTTCCAGACACTCTACCGCGTCTTTGAGGATGGCCATCATGAGTCTCTTTTCCCCTTCAAGCTGACGGGAGAGCACCCCATTCCCGTAGAATTGTGAGGGTAGGAAGGTATCCGGTTCCAGAATTCTTGCCAGAAAATCGTCGTACATATACTGACCTTTAAAGAAAGATTAGGAAATCATCTAAATAACACAGATTTTCGAAAAATTCAAGGAAAATTTTGCCAGCGGAGAAGAGACAGGCTCTAAGAAGAAATCCTAAATATATTCAACTGCTTATCGGCTCAAAGGTCGTCCATAAGCCCTGCCAGTTTGGTCTTCGCAACGTAATGGTCCCAGATCTTTTGTATCACCGGCATGCGCCTACGCCCCTTTGCTACCCGTCTGAGCTCATCATCGGTATAAAAACGGACCGGTCCCAACATCGAGGCAAAGCAAAGCCTTGTGGCGCTCTCCTCTAAATCGATGCAGGCGGCAAAGGTCCACTCAATCGAATTCCCTACGACAATGGAGCCGTGCCCGCGCAAAATCGCAGCGTCACCTGCTCCAACCGTCCGAGCAACTTCGTCCCCCTGTTCATTGGTATGGATAAGGGCAGGATCTTGATATACGGGAATGGCCCCCGGACCAAATAAGGCGCCTGGGTTAGAGGCGGGAATGAGAGGCCGATCGGCCATGCTCAAGACCACCACCATGCGGTTATGGAGGTGGGCTACACACTGGACATCTTCCCTGGCGCGGTAGGTGCGGGTATGCATTGGAAGTTCAGAGGGGAGGTTCCATTTTCCTTCCACGCGGTTGCCTTCGAGATCAAAGGCCAAGATATCTGTAGCTTTGACCTCCGCCCGACTTATAGGATGAGGGTTGACCAGGAAGCGCTTCATACCCGGGATTCTCACGCTGATGTGGCCACTGTAATCAACCAGCTCTGCAAAACAGAGCATGCGGCAGGCCATCGCCAGTTTCTTTTTGAGTTCCTCTATTTCTGACACAACGTTCTCCTTTCCATGCGGTTAATTCTCTCTCCTATAACGCTGCTTTGAAGAGAGTGTCAACGGTGGTAAAAAGAAATTCAACGACCAAGGCGGAAGGACAAGTCTGATGAATAGCGCTGAGGGCATCTGTTGGGATCTGAGCGATCTTTTTTCGTCTCATGATGATCCGAGGATCGAGGCGACGCTGAAGAGTTGCCGCGATCGAGCAGAGGGCTTCGCCCTTCGGTTCAGGGGTAAGATCTCTCGACTTGAAGGTTTGACCGCGAAAGAGCTCCTTGAGGGGCTTGAGGAATTGGAAGAGATCGAAGATGCCTTAAGCCGGGTAGCGAACTATTCCAGCCTGCTCTACGCGGCGAATTCCTTGAGGCCGGAATACCAGGATCTTGAGCAGAGAGTGGAGCAGCGAGTGACCGAGGTGAGAAACTTGCTCCTCTTTTTTGAGCTCGAATGGCTTGATCTTGACGACGAAGCGGTGGAACGATTGATCCACGATCCGACTTTGAAACCCTACAGCCATTACCTGAGGAGTCTCCGCCGTTTTCGCCCTCACCGGCTCTCCGAGCCGGAAGAGAAAGTCATTAATGAAAAGGACAATACGGGGAGAAATGCCTTCGGCCGCCTTTTTTCGGAGATGACATCGTCGCTAACTTTTTCTCTGGAAAGGGAGGGGAAGAGAGCAGAGTTAACGTTAAGCGAGGTGTTAGCGCTTCTCCACGAGCCAAACCGGGAGGTGAGGCGAAGAGCCATGGAGACGCTCTACCAAGAGCTCTCTCGTCACGGGCAGACGCTGGCTTTTATCTATGACACCCTCATCCAGGATCACTTAACGATGGATCGCCTGCGCCGCTATCCTCACCCCATGTTGGAGCGCCATCTCTCCAACGAGATTGACGGGGAGGCTGTGAGCAACATGATGCAGGTCACCGAGACCAATTACGGGATTGCGCACGACTACTTTCGCCTGAAAGCCCGGCTGCTCAAGCTCCCGCATCTTGCGCTTTACGATCAGTATGCGCCTGTGGGAAAAGAGCTAACGCCCTTTGCCTTCACTCAGGCACAGCAAGTGATCCTGGAGGCCTTTGGCGCCTTCACGCCGGTATTTCGTACGATTGCCAGCGAGTTTTTCGCCAAACATTGGATCGACGCGGAGATCCGCAAGGGCAAAAGGGGCGGGGCCTTCTGCGCCTCTCCGTCTCCTCAACTTCACCCGTACATCCTATGCAACTATACCGATAACCTGAGAGACGTTATGACCGTGGCGCATGAACTCGGCCACGGTCTCCACGGTTATCTCAGCCGCAAGCAGAGCTTTTTGAACTACGACACGCCGCTCACCACTGCGGAGACAGCGTCGGTCTTCGGCGAGATGCTGGTGTTCGACTATCTGGTGGAGCGTCAGACCGATCCTCAAGTGCAGCTCGCTCTCATCGCCGGAAAGATCGAGGATGCATTCGCCACTGTCTTTCGCCAGAATGTCCTCACCCGCTTCGAGCAGGCGGTCTTCTCAAAGCGTCAAGCCGGACGGCTGACCCCCGAGGCCATCGGCGATCTGTGGGTTGAGGCCAACGGAAACTACTATGGGGACGCAGTGGAGATGACGGAGGGATACCGCTGGGGCTGGTCCTATATTCCCCACTTCATCCACAGCCGCTTCTACTGTTACAGCTACGTGTTCGGTCAGCTTCTGGTCCTTTCCCTCTATCGGATGTATCGGGAAGAGGGAAAGAGTTTCGTCCCGAAATATCTCGCCCTTCTTGAAGCCGGAGGCTCCGATAGCCCCCAGGCGCTGCTCAAGCCGTTAGGCATCGACATCCACGATCCGAAATTTTGGCAAAAGGGGTTTGACGAGATCCGTGGGATGGTCAAAAGAATGGAAGGGCTGGTGGATAAGAGCTGAGGGTCGGCGGTTTGCACAGTGCGACATTTGTTTGTACACTTGCTTGTTAGGGAGGTGAGCGATGGAACGGTACTTAACCACGAGCGAGGCGAGGCAGAAGTTCTTAAGTCTGGTTGACGAAGTTGAGGATGGCGACCAGGTCATCATCACGAAGCGTGGAGTTCCTAAAGCGGCGATTGTCAACTTTGAAGAACTGCAGACGCTAAAAGCGGTAGCTCGCCTCTGGCAAGACCCGGAGGCGTTGCGGGCCATGCGTTCCGCATTGGATGACGTAAAGGCAGGTAGAACGCTAAGGTTTTCAGGAACACCCAATGTGGGTAAAATCCTAGCCGCCGCTCGCAAGAAAGGCCTCGTGACGGGTGCCGAGCTTTTATGATCCCTCTTTGCCGAGTTCCCTCTACCGCTCCGGCAATCTCCTCATCCATTACCGCCTGCCGCAGCCCCGAGTTGTTGAGTTTCTGAACCTCTTCTGGCCGAAAGTTTAGTTGACATAATCGTACCTTATCGGATACTGTCCGGCTCAAAATCGCGGTCCGGGCCCGGCACATGCCCCGTGAAGCTCTCTCGGTATCACGAAGGCTGCCTGCCGCTTGGTCGAGTAGGCGATTTTCGAGTTCTCAGGGGCCGGGTGTAAAAAGAAAATTCCTATCACTTAAATTTTTCCTTTGCTTGCTACCGTTTTCCGCGTAAAATAGTCATGCGTGTCGGGCGATCCAATCACATCTTAAGCTGTTTGATGCCGGTCCAGATTGGACCGCTCACCCGGATTTCTGGTCTAATGGACTCGGGCCATGTCAGCCCAGAGATTTGAGAAATGGAGCTATCCAGAATTGAGATGAAACACATAAACTCCACCCCAACCACATTGGGACACATGTCATTTTTGCGTTGGGCCGGTAGCAAGAGACAAATTATTCCGAAGCTTCACCGATACTGGTGCAAAGCTTTTGAGCGCTATATTGAACCGTTCGCTGGTTCAGCGAGTCTTTTTTTTACTATCCAACCTAAAAGTGCAATTCTTGGTGATCTCAATGCCGATCTAATTGAAACGTTGCGTGTTGTTAAGTCGTCTCCTTCGCACCTATCAATCTTACTCCGGTCATTGAGACGCGGGAAGAGAGCTTATTATGCTATTCGCCAACAAAACCCGCGGAGCCTCTTGCCTGTCGAAAGGGCCGCTCGTTTTATTTATTTAAGGAACCTCTGAACAAGCCCTCTGCGTCGTCTAAGATTGAGAAGCAGTTAAGGACAGAATCGCAGGAGGGAGATAGGGATGGTGCAACAG
>Ga0209824_10000253_pt1 | contig 36283 bp, 34 predicted proteins | sample VDWuncwatermetaG_FD_184124 | JGI IMG/M metagenome (GOLD analysis project Ga0209824, IMG submission 184124) | Wastewater microbial communities from Netherlands to study Microbial Dark Matter (Phase II) - VDW unchlorinated drinking water (SPAdes)... ...
ACCGTGGGGAGCGGAATCGACCAGAGGCCCAGCGCCGCGGGCGGCCCGGCGCTCAAAAATTTTCCCGGCGGCAAGATCACCTCTAAAGGACGGAAGCAGCCTTCATCGACCGGATGCGACGGCAGGGTCAGGGCCTTGAAGGCGACGCGCGCGGCGGCGATCCCGCCCGAGATACCGCAGTTGATCGGTCCCTTCACCTGCTCCGCGACCCCGGAGAAGTCCACGGTCATCCGGTCGCCGTGAACGCGAACGGCAACGCGGATCTCGACCGGCCTGTCCAAATCTCGGCCGTCGTTATCCAGAAACGATTCCGCTCGATACTCGCCGTCCGGAATCGCGGCCACCGCGAGGCGGGCGAGCTTCTCCGACTGGTTCCACATCGCTTCGATGCAGTCTCTAATCGTTTCGGCGCCGTAGCGATGAAAAAGCTCCGCCAGCCTCCGCTCGCCCAGGCGGCAGGCGGCCAACTGCGCGCGCAGATCCCCGAGGCACGATTCCGGGAAGCGCACGTTGTCGGCGATGATCTGCCAGGTATTCTGGTCCAACTTTCCCGCGCGGTAAACTTTGATCGAGCGGAGCTGCAGACCCTCTTCGTAAATCTCCGTGGTCTCCACTGAGCCGAAACCGACGCGGCGTCCGCCGACATCGAGCCAGTGGGCGCGCACCGCCGGAAAGGCGACCAGCTCGCCGTCGACGAAGCAGGGGCTGTAAACGACGACGTTGTTCAGGTGCTGGCCGCAGACATAGGGCGCATTCATGGCGATGGCATCGCCCGGCTCGAATCCGGAGAGGCCGAACTTCTCGATGCCGTCCACAACCGCGGCGCCCATATCCGCCAGGAAGATGGGGAGCCCGCCGGAATTCTGCGCGACCAGCTCTCCCTTGGGATCGATGATGCCGATGCAGAAATCCTGGACCTCGAAGACCATCGGGTTGTAGGCGGTCTTGCTCAGCACCGCCGCCATCTCGTTCGAGCAGGCGATGAATGCGCCGCGCACGATCTCCAGGGTTGCCGGATCGATCTTTGCCATTTTTTTCCTTTTTCCTTTTGCCTTTTAACTTATCTCATTTGCGATTCGGATCACCAATTCACCCGTGGGGACGACCTCGAGACGATCTTGCGGCAGCACTACCGCCGTCGAGGCGGCCTCCTCGATGATCGCAGGCCCTTCGAGTTTTATCCCGGGAGCGAGCCCGTCACGGCGGTAGACCGGCGTCTCCATGAAGCCGTACTGTTCCCCCATGTACACCCGGCGCTTAGTGTACGCCGGCGCGGATCGCCAGGTGTCAAGCATAGATGCATGGGCCGGTGAAAGCGATGGGCCTTTTTCAACAGCTCTGTGAACCGTAACCCTGACGGCGACAAGCTCCAGCGCTTCTTCGGGGGCGGAATGGCCGTACAGCAAACGGTGCAATTCATGGAAGCGCGCGGCAGTAGGTTCTCGATCCGTGGCCGTGAAGCCCGCGCCCGGCAGCGGAACGGTCACCGTGTACTCCTGGCCGCGATAGCGCAGATCGAGACGACAGTCGATCCCGGGCGCGGCGCCATCCGCCCCGCACTCCTGCTTGAGAGTAGCCAGTCCGTCGTTCATTAGAGTGGTCAAGGCTGACCGAATCTCTTCAGGATCGACGGCATCGAAATCACGCACCAGCGTCTGAATGTAATCATGCCGGAGATCGCAGGTGAGCATGCCCCAGGCGGAAAATTGGCCGGGCAGCAGCGGGATGATGACAGTGGGAATTTTTAATTCCCGCGCGAGCGTGCAGCCATGGAGCGGCCCGGCGCCGCCGAAGGCAACCAGGGCGAAGTCGCGCGGGTCCTGGCCGCGTTCGACTGACACCGCCCGCAAAGCGAGCGCCATGTGCGCGTTGGCGATTCTCACAATCGCCACCGCAGCTTGTTCAACATCCATTTCTAGCGGCTCGGCGACATGCTTGCGGACGGCGGCTACAGCCGCCTCTCGGTTAAGCGCCATCTCCCCGCCAAGAAATGATTCTTCGCCGAGACGGCCCAATATAAGGTTGGCATCGGTCACTGTCGGCTTGGTTCCGCCCCGGCCATAGCATGCCGGTCCGGGCGCTGCGCCGGCGCTGACCGGACCGACTTTCAGACCTCCCGCGGCGTCGAGCCAGGCGATGCTCCCGCCGCCCGATCCGACTTCGACGATATCGACGACCGGCAGCATAACGGGCTGGCCGCTGTTATAGCCGCCGATGAAGTAATGGCTGGCGATTTCCGCATGGCCGTTCCTGGTCAGACTCGTTTTCGCCGTGGTTCCGCCCATGTCGAAGGCAATGGCCTGAAGATGGCCGAGCGCGTGGGCCACTCTGGCGGCGCCGATGACTCCCGCCACCGGGCCCGACTCCATCATCCTGACCGGCGTCTGGATGGCGCTCTCCAACGACATCACCCCTCCGCCCGATTGCATGACGAGAACTTCTCCTTTGAAGCCCTGCCGGCCCAGACGCTCTTGCAGAGAGTCGAGATAGCGCGCGACGACCGGTCCGACGTAGGCGTTGACCGCGGTGGTCGAGGTCCGTTCGTACTCCCGGTACTCGCGCATGATGTGATGGGAGAGCGTGACGTACGCTTCCGGATAAACCGAGGCGATGATCCCGCCGAGCGCCTCTTCATGCGCCGGGTTGGCGTAACTGTGGAGCAGGCAGACGGCGATCGCTTCGACTCCGGCGTTTTTAAGCTCGGCGACCACCGCCGCCGCTTCCGCTCGATTGAGCGGCGTGTGGATCTCCCCGCGCGCGGTCATCCGCTCCGTCACCTCGCGCCTGAGGCTGCGCGGCGCGAGCGGGACGGGGCGCTCGAAGAAGAGATTGTAGGCGTCGGGCCGGTTCGACCGGCCGATCTCGTAAACGTCACGAAAGCCGCGCGTCGTGATCAGGGCGGTCTTGACGCCTTTGCGCTCGACCACGGTATTGATGGCGATCGTCGAGCCGTGGAGGAAAAGGAATGTCCGTTTAAGATCGACGGCCGCCTTGGCTACAGCGCTCATGACGCCTTCGGCGTGATCCTGCGGCGTGGTCAGGACCTTGGAGACGGCGACGCGCCCGTCACCGTCTTGAGCTACCAGATCGGTGAAGGTGCCGCCGATGTCTACCGCTACGCGTTGCATGGTTCAATCATTATCGGATGAATTCGGCCACCGTGCCGCAAGGCGGTCACTTGTAGAGTTGGTCGATCCAGCCTTCCTTGACCAGTTTTTCCAAGGGACCATTGTCTCTGAAATAATCCGGCTTGCCCAAGAACTCTTTGGGCACAGGACGCCTAAGGGAGAGTTCTTTGAGGACAATCTCTATCCCTTTGTCCGGAACGTACGGGACGGGTTTGAAGAGGCGGGTGTAGACTTCGGCCGTCTTTTTTACGAACACGAGGTCTACTTCTCTATGCCACTTGATCATAACCCGCTCGCTGACGGTGGGGTCTCGTTTGAGCAGACGAATGGCTTCTACGTAAGCCTTCAGGAATCGCTCCACCACTGCGGGATTGTTTTTGATGAAGCTGCGGCTCCCGGCGACACACGATGAGGGATAGGGAAAATCAGGCGTCGATAGGTCCAGTAGGACCGGCCATCCCATTTGTATCAAGGGAAAGGTGTCCCGGAAGGGCAACGCAGCGGCCGCAACTCTGCCGCCCCGCATGGCCGCGACGATTTCTCCTCCCGCCCCCAATTGAAGAATCGTCATGTCCTTTTCCGGGTCTAAGCCTACGGACCTCAAAGCCGAGCGTAGATAAAAGTGAGTCGTTGAGCCCAAACGAGTCACGGCAGTGGTTTTGCCCTTAAGCGCTGCAACGCTTTTGATCTCAGGTCGGGCGACAAAGTAGACGGCGTCGGTGTCCGCGGGGCAAGCCAAAAGAGAGACGTCTCCCCCGTCAATCCGCGCTGCAACCGCCGATTCGGCTCCAGCTCCGGAAAACTGCAGGCTCCCGCTCATAATGGCAGTCGTGATAAGCACACCGCCCCTGATATAAATGACCTCCACGTCGAATCCATACTTCGCGAATAGGCCGCTATCTTTGGCAACCAATACCGGGAGATGCATCAGGGACGTCGTGACTCCATAACGGATTCGCATCGGCTCCTGACCTGCGGCGGGACCGGCGGAAATTGCAAAGATGAGCCACGCGATCCAAATTGAAACCCTGCCGAGAGATCTCAAACTCATTCGCGCTATCCGAAGTGTTTCTTTTCCACGGCGACGGAATCGTACGGCACATACCGGTTTACCCCAGGATTTCTGATCTGGGGCGCTTCTCCCTCGTCAAAGAGCGGCACGGCCCCTTCGCCCGCCCTTTCGCCGATGAGGCCCGGCGCGTGAGCCTCCGCCACGACCGTATTTTTGTCGGCGCGGTTCCAGGCCCAGTGGACCTTGCTGGCAGGAATTCTCTGGAAGTCGCCCTGCTTGCAATGAAAAGCCTTATCTTCGACGAAGAACCATATCTCGCCTTCGAGGACGTAATTGATCTGCTCCGACTCGTGGACGTGGGGCCTGGTGTGATAGCCCGGCGCCCTTGACGCGACCATCAAGCTGCACTCGTTCCCGTATCCCTTTCTTGAGATCATCGAGCCCTCGCCCTCGCTCCCGGTTCGGATTCCCTTGCGCTCCGGTACGCTCTCGCTTTTTACATGAAGCGGCATCTTTCTTCTCCTTTCCTCTAAGCCAGGCAAGTTAACATTGCCCCGCCAAAACTGTCAACGAACACAGGGGAGCGGGCGAAGCTGGGGTGAGACCATGTTTCATCCTTCCTCCCTCATACTTCATCCTTGTCTGTCGCCTGTTGCCTTCTTAGTGATTTTGCCCTATTTTACGCGAAACTAACTTCGGCTGGGTCGCCCGATCCGGTCACATCTTTGATTCCGCATCATCGCCCGGACTGGATTGTTTGGCCGAGTTTTCCTGTTTGTCTGGTGTGACGCTCGCCCAGATACTAAGGCTCGCAACGCTCATTCCCCCTAGCAGAAATGCGAGTAAAGAAACCAGAGCTGTTAGCGGATCTCGCAATGACTTGACTTTTAGTGATATCATACCGAGTACAAACGATGGCTGTGCAAAAACACCTTAACAACGCTCCGATAACAGAAGCAATTCTCGATATCCGTTTAAAATTGCCTGCAGATGTTAAGAGCAGTGTGTTACTGTCTGCTCATTCACAAATAGGAGAGCAATATCCCAACAAACAAGAAAGGAGAAAATGGGAAGGTCAAATAGTAATAGATCAAAGTCAGGTGCCTCAGACTAAGACGGTGGTTGAGGAGGTTGATGGATATCTGTTCTCTTCTCGAGATAATAAGCAAATAGTACAGTTTCGTTTGGATGGGTTTACCTTCAACAAACTAAAGCCTTATGAGAACTGGGAGAGCTTTCGTGATGAAGGGAGGCGGTTGTGGAACGTGTTTGTGGAAACCGTTTCGCCGGAGCAGATTTCCAGAATCGCCCTACGATACATTAATCACTTGTTCATACCTGGACCTCTTATCGACTTCGATGATTATTTAACAGCTGGGCCTGTTGTTCCTGAAAACCTGCCCCAGGGAGTTAGTAGTTTCTTGACACGGGTTGTCATTCACGAGCCAACAACCAAAGCATCGGTTATCATCACACAGGCTTTGGAAAAAATTGTCCAACCTGATATTATTCCGATAATCTTGGACATAGATGTTATCAAGGAAAGTCAGTTCGAAGTAGATTATGAAGAGATGTGGGAATCTTTTGAGAAACTACGGGACTTTAAGAACCGTGTATTCTTTGAGAGTATTACAGACAAAACACTGGAGTTATTCGAATGACTATTGCTGTAGTAAAGACTGATAATGTTAGTTACCTGTACCCTTCCTCAAACATGGGGCACGGTCAAGAGGCGGCTAAAATCGAGGCGCTGCTAGACGAAATACTGAACCACGTTAGACAGTCTGGTCCATTTCAGCTTACGGACGAATCTCTTTTTGAAATATACAAGGAACATTCCGAAGCGAACTGGGACGGTGAAGGGGCCAGGCCTGTTACCAAAGACGCGTATATTGAAGCACGAGAGTTTCTACGTTTATTGCCTTGTACTGTTCCGACACCGGAAATAGTACCTGAACCAACAGGCGAGATTGCTATGGAATGGTATAAACGAATGGACCAAGTATTTATAGTCAGTTTTGCTGGCAGAGGCATGATCACCTTTGCGGGTATGTTTGGTCAAATCGCTACAATTCACGGTACCGAGTCTTTTGAAGATTTTATACCAACCATTACGCTTGAAAGTATTCGGCGACTGTTTCCCCTACAAACTTAGATATGGCTCCCTTGGCGACCGAGGAACCTATTACTCGGCTTATCCGCGACAGGAACTATTATCGGGTTGACCGAACATTGCGGCATTCTGCATTCATGCCTTGGCGGCAGGATATTCAAGTTTCTGTCTTTCGTATTTACGATTTAGGCAGCAATGAGATTTGGGAACTTGGTAATCTCCACGTTGTAATATCACGCGGACAACAACTGTTGGGGCGGGCTGACTTAAAAGTTTCAGATGTAACCGACATTGGCTTACAAGTTATTCCAGATGAGCCTCCCCCTAGACATGCCAATATAACAGCGTGGCCAGAAGACAACTCTAAACATAAGTTACTCGCCGCACAGCTGGCTGCAAAGGCCAGCCTGCATTTGACTTCAGATGCAACATAGATTGTAGCGACTGAAGCCATACCAACGCAGTCGGGGTTAGATCCATAATCAATCTGGCGAATCTTTCGTGAACCGCAAGCGGCGACGAATCTAAAATTCAGAGCGCCCGGGGCTTCCGACTCGGGCCAGAATACCTAAGAGTTTTCTCTTTTCGTTTCAGCGTCTCTCCTAAGTTGATCTCATAGATCTCTTCCTCCTCTTTCCTTGGTGCTTGACAAGTAGACGGCCACAATTGTTAAATCCCTCTAGCTCAATTAACGAAGGGGAAGGAAGGCAAAAATGATTCGGAAAGCCTCTCTTGTTTTTCTACTTTGGCTGGCGCTGCTCGGAAATTCGTTCGCGCAAGAAAATTACCTGACCGCTTACGGCGGCTTCGCGGGGTTTCAGGCGCCGGTTTGGGCCGCCAAGGACCTGGGGCTTCTAACGAAATATGGCCTCACCGGCGACGTGGTCATGGTCCCCGGCTCGACCCGCGAGATCCAGGCCTTACTGGGGGGCAGTGTGCACTTCGCCCAGGTGGACGCCGCCACCACCATCAACGCGATCCAGCAGGGGGGAGATCTTGTGATGATTTCCGGCTCCCTCAATACCTTTCCTTTCAGCTTTGTGACGCAGAAAGAGATTCGCAAGCCGGAGGATCTCGTCGGAAAAAAGATCGGCATCGTCGGCTTCGGCGGGGCCAACGAGCTCGCCGTGGTCCTGGCGCTCAAAGAGTGGAACGTCCCGCGCCAGTCGGTCACTATCGTCCAGAGCGGCGGGGCGGCAACCCGGCTCGTGGCGCTCTCGGCGAAGGCGCTCGACGCGACCGTGCTTGCTCATCCTGAGCTCGGCGAGGCTGTCAGGATGGGCATGAACGTTCTCGCCCACATGAGCGAGATGAAAACGGCGGCGTATCCCATGAACGCCATCGTCGTGCGCCGCTCATTTCTCGAAAAGAACCGGGATGCGGTGAAGCGTTTTCAGCAAGCCTACGCCGAGGCCACCTACCAGTTTATGAACAACAAGGATAAGGGACTGGCCGTGTTGGCCAAGCGGCTCCAGCAGAGAAACCCCAAGGCGGTGGAGGAGACTTACCAATATTTTGCGTCGAGTTTCTCCTTCCCGACGCGGGTGTTGCAGCAGGGGCTGCGCAATACGCTGGAGATGATCGCTCAACGAACGCCTGGGGCCAAGGCGGACGCCAACCTAGGCAGGTATCTGGATGAGAGCACGATCGACGAGTTGGAAAGAGAGGGTTTTTTTAAGAGGCTTGCGGAGCGCTCTCCGGCAAAGTAGGTCGAAAGATTCTTTCCTAGTCGGCCGGTATGATGCTTTCACAGACGAGATGGACGACCGCCTGGCGCTTCTCTTCCTTGACCACCTTCATCGCCTTGGCTAAAGCCGACGGCACTTCCTTGGGTTCGGTCACCCAGACGCCGTAGCCGCCGTAGGCCTGGACGAACATTTCGTAGGCGGGCTGGACGGTGAATCGGGTCAATGGAAAATGCTCGGTCCGCACCGCCCAACCCTTGGGATGGACGGCTCGAGTCGCCTTCTGCGGCGAATTCCAGCCGCCGTTGTCGCAGACAATGACCAGGATCGGCAGCTGCTGCATGGCGGAGACCATGTGGCAGGCGCTGGGGACGCTGAAGATATAGCTGCCATCTCCAACCACGGCGACGACCGTCTTGTCCGGCGCGGCCAGCTTGACCCCGAGCGCGGCGCCCACTCCCCAGCCCAGGGAGCCCGCCGGCGAGTTGCAGAAATAATTCCCGGGCCGCCGAAGCTCGCAGTGGCGCAAGTTGAGATCATATTCATTGATGATCATCAGCTCCTCGGCCTGAAACTGGTTGAGGCAATGGGTTGCCCACTCTAAAGTGATCTTGGCGTCCTCTCCCTTGCGCAGGGCCTCCTGCTGCCGGTTCTCCCGCTGCCGCTCGTGTTCCTGCCGCAATCGCTCGAAGCGCGCGGCGATCTTTGCTTCTTTGCCGGGGCGGAGTTGGGCGAGCGCCTGGCGCAAAAGGCGCATGGCAATTTCAGGCCCGGCCACGAGCGCCGTCTCCGCGGGAAATCCCCAGATCGGGTAACGGTGGTGCAGCGGGTCCACCCCGATGTGGACCACGCGCGCCTTGGGATTGAGTTTATGCTGGGAAGGGATCCACGGCACATCGCATTCAATGACGAGAATGAGATCCGCGTCGGAGAGAGAGGGTCCGGGCTCGAATCCTAGATGCAACGGATGGTCGGTGGGGAAATTCGCGTATTGGGGGACCGGGAACTCGATCACCGGCAAGGCAAAGAGCTCCGCCAGCTGGGTGAGCGAGGCGACGGCCTGCGGCTCCCGTCCCAGGTTGCGCGTGATGATGAGAGGATGCTCCGCCCGGGCGATGGCCCCGGCGAGCTCCTGAATTTTTTCCGGATCCGGATAAGGCGCCCCCGCAGGCGAAAGCGGGCTATCCGTAACCACGATCTCGCTCTGGGCCTCGGCCAGAATCTCGCGCGGCAGAGTCAGATAGACCGGCCCCTGCGGCTCGCTCATGGCGAGGGTCAAGGCGCGCCGCACCACCGTTTCCAATTGGGAGAAATTTCTCAGCTCATAGTCCCATTTGACGTACTCGCGCACCATGGCGCCCTGATCGAACGATTCCTGCGCCCAGTGGATATAGGTGTCGCGATTTCCGGCGACGCCCTGTTCGGTGATGGGGGTCCTGCCCGCTGAAAGCAGCAGAGGGATGTTCGACCGGGACGCATTGATCAGCGCCCCCAGGGCATTGGCCGTTCCCACGGTGGTGTGCACCATGACCGCCTGGGGCTTGCCGGTGACCATGGTGTAGCCGTGCGCCATGCTCACGGCGCAGTATTCGTGCGGCACCGCGATCGGCCGCGGAGCGGTTTTCCCTTCTACCGCGAATTTCGCGAAGGCGTCGATAATCGAAGCGAAGTCGGTTCCGGGGTTGCCGAAGAAATATTCCACCCCGAGGAGCCGCAAAAGCTCGAGGTAGGCCTGCGCGCTGTTTTCCACCTGAAGTTTAGTCATGCCGCCCCTTCCGCCATTCAGAACCTGTTCGATAACAGATGGGAGGACAAAATTCCAGGGCAAAGGAAGGTCTCTAATGGCCGCTGTAAACTCTTTCAGGACAACGCCAGAACAGCGCCGCGGAGCGGAGAGAGCCGGACCTTACGGACCTGCTTGCAGTTCCTTTCCCTGCATAATAGATTGCGTGCAAAGGAGGGCCGATCATGTTAGCGAGAATCCAGCATGTGGCGATCATGAGTGAGAACTTTCTCCGGGAGACGAAATTTTTCGAGGCGGCCTTCGGCATGAAGAGGTCAAAATCCGTGGCTGAGGAGGAGGCGCGGGCCGTCAAAATGAACTACGGCTTGAGCATCGGCGACGGTTATGTCGGGATGACCGTCATCGGGAGAAAACCGGGCTACCTATGCGGCCTGCACCACTTCGGGATCGACGTTGACGATGTTGAGCTCGCCTGCGCCCGCATACGGGAACGATATCCGGCCATTAAAGTTTTGAAGCGCCCGTCCAACCGCCCCTTTGCCTCCCTCGGCGCGCACGATCCCGAGGGCAATATCTTCGACCTTACGCAGGAGGGGATGGAAAACAAAAAAGGGGTCTATGTCGAGACCGGCGGCGAGCAGAAGCGGCGCATCAGCCATATCAAATTGCGCGTCGTTCATCCCGATGCGATCGCGCGCTTTTATCTGGATATTTTCGAATTTGAGCAGGAGGAAAAGGCCTTGGAAGACCCGAACTACTATCTCACGGACGGCAAGGTTACCCTGGTCATTGCGCCCTGGGATATAACCGACTACGACGGCGCGGGGCTCGAGAGACCGGGATTGGAGCATATCGGCTTCAAGGTCGAAAGCGTGGACGCGGTGAAGAGGGATCTGGATGCGCTCAGAAAAGCCGATCCGGAGATGCGCGAGCGGACCGTGGCCGTGGTGTCCGAGGGCCAGCGCCGGGTGGAGATTATCGCCGGCTGCCGTCACGGGAGGCATCAGTTATCCGATCCGGACGGGATCTTCATCGACATTTCCGAGTAAACGGTTCTTCGCTATGGCGAAAAAGAGGGAGGAGAGTCATGCCACCTGACCGTTCCCAAGCCGCTGCTTCTTTCGACGCCAAGGCGCGCTCTCTCAGGGAGGCAATGAAGGAGCAGAATCTCTCAGCCTTGCTTTTTTATTCGACCGGACAGCTGAGCATGCTCGAGGTCAATCCCATCCTCTGGATATCCGGCGTCTTGCCGATGGGACCGGATACGGCCGTTCTCCTCACGAACTCCGGCGCTGCCGCGATGGTTATCAGTCTTCCGTGGGACCAGGGAAGGGTGCGCGAGCGGAGTTGGATCAAAGACATCCGAGTCGCGGATCGTTTCGTTGAAACCATCGAGGAGCTGGTTGCCGAAAAGGGGCTTGTAGGGAATCTTGGGATCGTCGGCTGGGCCTTCATGCCCGCGGCGATCTACAAAGATTTTGAGAAGACGTTCGGCGGCAGGCTCCAGGTCGCGGATTCCATCCTCGGCTCTCTTGCGCGCTTCCCCGGTCGTGAAGCCCTTCCGGCGCTGGAGCGCGCGGCGAAGATCGCCGACATCGGCTTCTCGACTATCCTCGCAAAGGCGAAGGTCGGCATGCCGGAGCACGAGCTGGCGGCGGAGGTGGAATATGCCATGCGCTCCCAGGGCGCCGAGGATAATTTTGGCATGGTGACCGCGTCCGATCACGGTCACTGCGCCCACCCCCCTTCGGACCGCCGGATTCAGCCCGGCGACATCGTCATCGCGGAGATCACCCCGGCCATTGAAGGCCACTTCGTGCAGCTTTGCCGCACGGCGGTCATCGGGCCAGTATCTCCTCTTCTGCGCGAGAAGTTTGCGATCGTCGAAGAGGCGATGGAAAAGAGTCTGGACCGGGTTCGCCCCGGAAAGAAAGTAGGCGAGGTTTCCCGCGTGATGAACGAGGTCTTTTCCGCGTACGGCTATGAGAAGTACTGCCGTCCCCCTTACATGCGCGTCAGAGGCCACGGCTTGGGCTTCTTGTCAATCCCGTTTGCCGAGATCGTCGACGAAAATGAGGCGATTATCGAGCCCGGCATGAGTTTCGTGGTCCATCCGAACCAATACCTTCCCGAAACAGGTTACCTCATGTTGGGAGATACCGTCTGGGTGGAGCCTGACGGCCCTCGGCGGCTGACTCAGACACCCATGAAACTTTTCTCAATCGAGATCTGAACGTGATGGACACATTGCATACGGTATTGAACCGGGGCTGCAGCCTGTGGGATCGGAAGAAGATCCCGGAGACGGAGTTCCGCCGGCGCCTAGGCCTCGTCAGGGAAGGGATGCGGGAACGGGGCGTCGATCTTCTGCTGGTTTACGGTGACTCCCGGCGCTACGGCAACTTGGCCTTTGTCAGCCACTTCATGCCCAAGAATCGCGGCGCTTTGGCGGTGATTCCTTTGGAGGGAGAGGCGGCGCTGGTTGTCCAGGAGCCCAGCCGGAACAATCCATTCTCGAAGAGCCTAACCTGGATCGATGAGGTCCACTCGGTAGGAAAATTCTCGCAGGGTTTAGGCGAGGCTCTTAAAAACCGGGATCTCAAGCCGAGAAAGGTAGGGCTCGTAGCTGTCGAGGAGCAGCTCAATATTTGCGAGTGGGATGGGCTGGTAAGGCTGCTTGAAGGGGCGGAGTTTTGTGATTTGAGCGGCCATCTGAGCTCGCTCCGTCTGGTCAAGTCCCCCTCCGAGCTGGCCTTACTGCGCGAGACAAGTCGGATTTTGGAGCAGGCCCTCTCTCTGTTTGGAAAAGAGGTCAGGCCGGGGCAAAAAGAATACGAGATCATGGCCATAGTCGAGAGGGAAGCGCGCCGCCAAGGGGTTGAGGATTTTAGATTTTTAATTGCGCGCTCCTCCCAGCCCCAAGTGGGTCTTCGGCCGGCAGGCCCCTCGCCCATTCAAAGAGGAGAGGCCCTTCTGGTCTCGGTGGCGGCCTCTTACCAGCGTTATTGGGCGGAGCTGGGTCGGACTTTTTGTCTGGGAAGAGCGCCCGAAGAATCAGTAAAGAGCTATGGCCTGGCGAAAAATATTTTCCGCAGGCTTGTGGCAAGCATCAAGGTCGGCGCCTCTGTCGCGACCGCAGTCGAGTGGCTGAAGGAGATTCCCGCTGCGCCGGTCAGGGATTCCTTGCAAGCATACGGCTTGGGCAATGGCGTTGGGCTGGATTTAACCGAGGCGCCCCTTTTGGGTCGAGAGAACGCGGTTAAAATCCAACCCGGCATGACGCTCACGCTGCGCGTCTGTCTGGCCGGCAAGGAATGCGGGCATGGTCTCATCTCCCAGCCTTTCCTGGTGACGGAGACTGGACTTCAGTCTCTCGTGCAGCCGGTGGAGGAGATGGTATTAATTAAAAGTTAAGTTGGATGCCCGATTTAAGCAGCAGAAGAGCGATCGAAGAGCATCAGGTCGAGAGACTGCGGCAGATACTCCAGGATATTCTTGAGACGAATGAGTTCTACCGGAGTAAGCTATTAGGAAATAGCCTGCCGAAAATCGACTCGTTGGACGGTCTGAAGCTTTTGCCCTTCACCACGAAGAGCGAACTGGTCGAGGACCAACTCAAACATCCCCCTTTCGGCACGGATCTGACATATCCTTTAGAAAAGTACATCCACATTCATCAAACCTCCGGCACCACTGGAAAACCGATGTACTGGCTCGATACCGAGGAGTCCTGGAATTGGTGGGCGGAGTGCTGGAAGGTTATTTTTCAGGCGGCCGGGGTTCATTCGGGCGATCGCATTTACTTTGCTTTTTCCTTCGGGCCATTCATCGGTTTTTGGAGCGGCTGGGAGGGAGCGCGCAAGCTCGGCGCCATGGCGATCTCAGGCGGAGGGCAATCCACCTCTCAGCGAATCAAGGCGATCGTGGATTATCAGGCTACGGTGGTCGTCTGTACGCCTACTTACGCGCTGCACATGGCGTCTGAGGCGAGAAAAGCCGGCATCGATTTGGTGAAGGGATCGTCAGTGAGAATCACAATCCATGCTGGAGAACCGGGTGCGAGCATCCCGAGCACGAAGAGAAAGATCGAAGAGGAATGGGGGGCCAAATGCTACGACCACCCCGGCGCGACCGAGGTAGGCGCCTATGGATTCGAGTGCGAGCCCCAACCCGGCGGCGTCCATCTGAATGAGCGTGAATTCATCGCCGAGGTGATCGACCCGAAAAGCGGTGCCGCGGTCCGCGAGGGAGAACGGGGCGAGCTGGTCATAACCAACCTCGGCAGGATCGGGAGCCCGGTGATCCGTTACCGCACCGGCGACCTGGTTCAACCAAGCTATCAGCCCTGTCTGTGCGGCCGAACCTTTATGCTTTTGCAGGGTGGAGTACTGGGTCGGGTTGATGATATGATTGTGGTGCGCGGCGTCAATGTCTTTCCCAGCGCCATCGAGAACATCATGAGGGGGTTTCCGGAGATCGAGGAGTTCCGCGTGGAGGCTATTCAGCGAGAGGCCCTTCCGGAGTTGAAGCTGACTTTAGAGCCCAGGCCAGAATGTGCTTCCGTCAAGGGACTCGAAGAGAAAGTGGTGCAGAGGTGTCGGGAATCCATTGGGCTTCGCCCGCAGGTGGAGCTGGTTTCCCCGGGGACGTTGCCGAGGTTCGAGCTCAAGGCGAGAAGATTTTTCAAATCGTAGGATGAAGATGAGAAAGGGTAAAAAGAACGGAGCGGAGGCGGGGCTGAAGAAGCGGCTCTTGCGCCTCCGGGTCAACGGAGAGATCAAAGAGGTGGCCACCGAGACCAGCAAGACGCTGTTGGAGGTGCTGCGCGAGGATCTCGGCCTCACCGGCACCAAGCACGGCTGCGAGCTGGGAGAGTGCGGCACCTGCACGGTCCTGATGGACAACGAGCCGGTCCTTTCCTGTCTGGTGTTGGGCGTGGAGTCCGAAGAGAGCGACATCGTTACGGTCGAGGGACTGGCGCGGAACGGGAAGCCCCATCCGCTGCAAAGGGCGTTCGCGGATTTGGGAGCGACGCAATGCGGCTACTGCATCCCCGGAATGCTGCTCACGGCCAAAGCGCTTTTTGATAAAAACCCCCATCCGAGCCGCGAGCAGATCCGCGCGGCGCTGTCCGGCAACCTCTGCCGCTGCACAGGCTACAGCAAGATTATCGATGCGGTGGAGCTTGCCGCCGGAAGCGGGGCGGCCCGATGAGAACCAAACCTTTTTCCGTCATAGGGAAGCCGCTCCCGAAGGTCGACGCTATGGCCAAATGCGTCGGCGAGACGCGTTACGCCGACGATCTCGATCTCCCGCGCATGATTTTTGCGAAATTGCTGCGCAGCCCGCATCCCCATGCAAAAGTTCGCGGGATCAGGACGGACAAGGCGGTTGCGCTGGAGGGGGTCTATGCGGTGATCACGGGAGCCGATCTGCCAGAAAAGTTCGGCATCATGCCCTCGACTCAGGACGAGGAGGCATTGGCGATTGAAAAGGTGAGGTATGCGGGCGACCCTGTGGCCGCCGTGGCGGCTTCCAGTGAAGCGGTCGCGGAAAAGGCGCTGAACCTTATCGAGACGGACTATGAGATCCTCAAGCCTATCCTCTCTATCGAAGAGGCGCTTGGGGCGACGGAAGAGAGCGACCGCATTCATGCCTGGAATCGGCGCGCCAATATCCAAAAGGCGGCCTCCTTCGAGTTCGGCGACGTGCCTCAGGGCTTTGCGCGGGCCGATCGGGTATTCGAGGACACCTTTTTCTTTCAAGGCAACACCCACCTCCCGATGGAGCAGTACTGCGCCGTAGCCCAGTACGGGCCGCAGGACAAATTGACGCTCTGGTCTTCGACCCAGACGCCCCACTATCTCCATCGCGCGCTGGCGAAAGTCCTGGGGATGCCCATGAGCCGCATCCGCGTGATCGCCACGCCGGTCGGCGGCGGCTTCGGCGGCAAGAGCGACCCCTTCTCGCACGAGATCTGCGTGGCCAAGCTCTCCATGATCACCGGCAGGCCGGTCAAGATCACGCTGACAAGAGAAGAATCCTTCTATGTCCACCGCGGCAGACATCCGGTCAAGATGTGGATCAAGACCGGAGTGAAAAACGACGGCACCCTCCAGGCGATGCATTTCAAGTCATTCCTGGATGGCGGCGGATACAGCAGCTATGGATTGGCGACGGTTTACTACACGGGCGCGCTGCAGACCGTGACCTACAAGCTCCCCGCCTATAAATTCGAGGGCGTCCGGGTCTTTACCAACAAGCCCCCTTGCGGACCGAAGCGGGGACATGGCACGCCGCAGCCGCGCTTTGCGATGGAGGTCCAGCTGGACAAGATCGCCGAGAAGCTCGGCCTCGATCCCATCGACTTAAGGCTCAAACAGCTCGTCGAGCCGAATTCCGTCACCGTGAACGGCCTTAGGATCAGCACCACCGGGCTCGGAGAATGCATCGAAAAAGTGGCGGCGAAGGCGGAATGGAAGAAAAAGTTTCGCCAGCTTCCCTACGGCCGCGGCGTCGGCTTTGCCGCCAGCTCCTACATCAGCGGCGCGGGGCTTCCCATCTACTGGAACGAGATGCCGCACTCCGGCGTGCAGATCAGGCTGGATCGCGGCGGAGGAATCACTGTCTTTTGCGGCTCTATAGACATCGGGCAGGGCTCCGATTCCGTTCTGGCTTTCGCGGTGGCGGAAGAGTTCGGCGTGGATCCCGCCGACATCCGGGTGGTGACCGCGGACACGGACTTGACGCCTGTCGACTTGGGCAGCTACTCGAGCCGCGTCACGGTGATGACGGGGAATGCCGCTATCCAGGCATGCCGGAAGCTCAAAGAGATCCTCTTTCAAGTCGCCAGTGAGCTTCTCGAAGTGCCGCCGAACGACCTCGAGATGGCCGAGGGGCAGATCCGCAGTCAGAGTCATCCCGAAGCGGCGATCAGTTTCACCGAGTGTGTCGAAAAGGCGGAGGCGAAGTTTGGCACCCTGGGCGCCACCGGGAGCTATAGCCCGCCGAAACACCCGGCGAATTACAAAGGCTCCGGGGTCGGGCCCACGCCGGCTTACAGCTACTCGGCCTCCATCGTGGAGCTTCGCTGCGATTCTGAAACCGCAGAGATCAAGGTCGAAAAAATTTGGATCGCGCACGATTGCGGTCGAGCCTTTAATCCCTTGCTGGTCGAGGGACAGGTGGAGGGAAGCGTCTACATGGCATTGGGAGAGGTCTTGATGGAGGAGCAGGTTTTTAGAAAGAACGGGCTGCACAAATACCCCTCCATTCTTGAATATAAGAGCCCGACCACCCTCGAAACTCCCGAGATCGAGACGATTCTCGTAGAGACCAACGATCCAGAAGGCCCCTTCGGCGCTAAGGAGGCAGGTCAGGGTCCGCTCTTGCCCGTGATCCCTGCTGTGGCGAATGCCCTCTATGATGCCATCGGTGTGAGAATCGATGAGATACCGATCACGCCGGATAAAATTCTGCGCGCCCTGGAAGGACGGCTGAAACCCGTCTCCGTCCCCTCCTTCGATTTTCCTCCACCCATCAAATGGCAGCCGGGAGAGGGAGTTCAAGTTGGACAGAAGAGTTAAAGTTGACCCGAAAATAATTGCTAAGAGTACAGTCGAAAACTCCCTCTCCCATTCAATGGGAGAGGGCAGGGTGAGGGCTGATCGCAAAGTCACCTCCCTCACCTCTGAGTCCTCTCCCTCCAGTGGAGGGAGAGGAAGCTATCTTAAGCGGAGCAGGTCTTTTAAGATACGTAGGGATTTTCGGATCGGGGTTAGCCGATGCTTAGATTACCCGATTTCAATTACATAAGACCGAAGTCGCTCAAGGAGGCGGCGCGCGCGCTGGCGGATCTGGGAGCTGAGGCGATGGTCGTCGCGGGCGGGACCGACGTTTACCCGAAGATGAAGCGCGGTCAATTTACGCCCCGCTCTCTGGTCTCTCTCAGATCTCTTCCGGAAATAAGGGGGATTCGTCCGGGGGGTAAGGAAGGGATGTGGATCGGAGCGGGCGAAACTTTGACGCAGGTATCGCAGCACCCGGCGGTGAATAAGCGCTTTCCGGCCCTCGCCCATGCCGCCGGCTCCGTCTCAACGCCTCAGCTCCGTAACATGGGGACCATCGGCGGCAATGTCTTTGTCGATACCAGGTGCAACTATTACGATCAGACTTTTTTTTGGCGCGAGGCGGCCGGTTTTTGCATAAAGAAGGATGGAGATATCTGTCTGGTGGCGCCGAAGAGCAAGCTCTGCCTGGCGATCTTTTCATCGGACACGGCGCCTGTCTTGTGCAGCCTGGGCGCCGTTGCCATTCTGTCCGGTGCCGACGGTCTGCGCCGGCTTCCCTTCGATCAGTGCTATCGTAATGACGGGATCAACTTTCTCGCCAAGCGGAGCCATGAGATTCTCCGGGCCATTCTGATTCCGCGCGCGGCCTTTGGCGAGCGCAATGTCTATCTCAAGCTCCGCCGCCGGGGCTCTTTTGACTTCCCGGTTCTCGGCGTGGCCGCCGCCATGCAGCTTGATAAGGAAGGCACTTGCCTTTCCGCCAAGGTGGTTCTTACCGCTGTTTCTTCAGCCCCGGTGGTGGTCGATGGCGCGCCGCAAATGCTGGTCGGCAAAAAGGTCACCCTGGAAACGATCGAGGCGGCGGCGGAGGCCGCAGTAAAAGTCTCCCACCCGGTGGACAACGCCGATCTGGACTACTGGTACCGCAAGCGCATGACGAAAGTTTACACAAAGAGGGCCCTGGCGCTGTTGGCCGGTTTGCAGTTAGAGCCGGAAAAAGGCTCAGGTGAAGCCGCATGGGCAAAAACCTAAGAGGTTTTCTCCATCAACTCGAGGCCCGGCTGCCGAACGATCTCATTCGTGTCGAGCGGACCGTTTCCCCGGCCCGCTTTGAGGTCACCGCTCTTCTCCAGCACCTGGAGAACGAGAGGAAATTTCCCGCGCTGCTTTTTGAAAAGCCGCTCAACCTCAAAGGCGAGCCCTCTCCGTTCCCGCTGCTGAGCAACCTGTTCGCCACCCGGCGCCGCTGCGCGTTGGCGTTGGGAATGGAGCCGGACGATGAAGGGCTCCCTTTGAGCCTGGAGTATGCGCGGCGCGAGGAGATGCTGATTCCTCCTGTGGTCATTCCGACCCGAGAAGCCTCGGTTAAAGAGATCGTCAAGCGCGGAGACGAGGCGAACCTTTATGATCTTCCGATCGTGCGCCATCACGCGATGGATCCCGCTCCCTATTTGGACATGACCCCGGTCATGAAGGATCCTGAAGGCGGCTTTTACAACGTCGCTTTTCTGCGCAACATGGTGAAAGGGCCAAGACGGCTCGGCATCCATATGTCTCCCAGGCACAACTGGCAGATCCATCGGAAGAACGAGGAAAAGAAGCGGCCCACCCCGGTCGCCATCGTCGTGAGCCATCACCCGGCCTTCTACCTGGGCGCCTTGAATGTCTCTCCTTTCGGCGTCGACGACTATGCCCGTATCGGAGCGATCATGGGGGCGCCGCTCCGGCTCACGGCCTCTGAGAGCTGGGGAGAGGATTTTATGGTGCCGGCGGATGCGGAGATGGTGATTGAGGGGCATGTGCTTCCTAATATAAAGGAGGCGGAAGGCCCCTTTGGGGAATTCACGGGCTATTATGGTCCGCAACGGCTCCGTCCCGTCATTGAGGTCACGGCAATCACCCACCGGCGCGATGCCATTTTTCAGCACATCTTCACCGGCCACCGCGATACCTGGGTCCTCGGCGGAATCCCGAAAGAGGGAAGTCTCTTCAATCTGATTCGCGGCGTTGTGCCGACCACGAAGGCGGTCCACTTTCCCATCTCGGGCTCCTGTCGATTCAACTGCTACATCTCCATCGACAAAAAGGTCGACGGCGAGACCAAGCAGGCCGCTCTCGCGGCGCTGGGGGGGTGCGACTTCGTCAAGCATGTCGTCGTGGTGGATGCTGATATCAATATCTATAACGAAGAAGAGGTCCTGTGGGCCGTGGCCACGCGCGTGCAGGCGGACCAGGACGTGGACATCATTAAAAACGTCAAAGGGAACACGCTCGATCCGTCGCAGACCGATGAGATCATGACGGCGAAGATGATCATCGACGCGACCCGGCCGGCGCAGAGGCTCTATGCCGCCCGGGTAGAGGTGCCTAAAGAGGCCTTGGCTAAAACCCGATTAGAGGACTTTATCCCGCGGGCGGATCTTGACCGGCTGTCCAAGGGCTGAGGCGGGCAGGAGCGCAATCATGGCAAAAATTTTCTGGGTCACTTGTCCCAAATGCCAGGGAGAATTTTACTGTCACTGGCAGGAGTTCAGGCACAAGAAAGCGCCACTGCTCTGCCCCTACTGCAGCCATCGCTTTTTGGATGAGGAAAGCCCAAAGATTGTAGAGTGAGATTACTTTAGTCGTTGTATGTCCCAGGAGCTGCGCAGCTATCTAGATCTCATCCGGCGCCAAAATCCGGAGGATCTCCTTGTCATCTCCAAAGAGGTGGACCCCGCTTACGAGCTTACGGCCATTGTGGTCAAGCTCGAGCAAGAGGCCAAGCGGCGTCCCATCGTGCTCTTTGAGAAGGTTAAGGGGACGAAGTTCCCGGTTTTAACGAATCTCCATGCGAGCCGCTCGCGGCTTGCCCTGGCTATGAACGTCCAGCCTGAAGAGATGCAAAGGGCTTACCTCCGGGCCATGGAAAAACCGATCCCGCCCAAGATTGTCTCGAAGGCGCCGGTGAAGGAAGTGGTCCTTACAGGCAAGCAGTTGAATCTTTACGACCTACCCCAGATCATCCATCACGAGGGGGATGCCGGCCCCTACTTTACCGCAGCGATCTCATTCGCCAAGGACCCGTCCGATGACACGTGGAACTGCGCTTATAACCGGCTCATGATCAAAGGCCGCGACGCGACATCCATCCATCTCACCTCGGCAAAACACCTGTGGGAGTTTTATCGCCGGGCTGAGGCTCAGGGGCAGCCCCTGCCCGTAGCCTTTGCCTTTGGGGTTCATCCGGCGATTGCTCTGGGCGCTCTCGCTATCGGCTCCATCGATGAGGATGAGCGCGCGATCATGGGAGGTTTGTTGCGCGAGCCTCTTGAGTTGATCCAGTGTGAAACTTCAGAGCTATTGGTTCCCGCTCACGCCGAGATGGTCATTGAGGCTGAGATTTTGCCTAAGGAACGGACAGCAGAGGGACCTTTTGGAGAATTTACCGGCTACAGTCTTGGAGAGCGGCAGCGAGAGGTTGTGAGAGTGCGCGCCATTACTCATCGCAAGGGCGCCATCTTTCAGGATATTTCTGTGGCCCACCTGGATCATCTCTTGCTCTCTACGATTCCCATCGAGGCGAATCTTTACCGGGCCGTGCGCTCCATGGTTCCGTCGGTGAAAGCGGTGCGCGTGCCTGCGCCATTTACCTGCTACGTCTCCATTGAGCAGCGTGTTCCCGGCCAGGCCAAAAATGCGATTCTGGCCGTGCTCGGCGCCGATCTCTACATGAAGCGCGTAGTGGTGGTCGACCATGACGTGGATGTTTTTAATGACCGGCAGGTCAATTGGGCCATTGCGACCCGCTGCCAGCCTGATCGCGATATCACGATCATCACCAATGCGCGCGGCTCGGATCTGGATCCTTCGACCAAAGAAGATGGTTACACAGCCAAATGGGGGGTTGACGCCACGGCCAAGCCATCGCTCGCCGCGTACGTCCCGCGCAACCAGATCCCTGCCAAAGTCTGGAAACGGATCAATCTCAAAGATTTTTCCTCGTAAGGCCGTGGACGAAAATTTCGTCTGTCACCTGGAATCCAACGCGCGCCGGTTCACAGGCAAAACCGCTCTCGTCTGGGAGGGCGGCAGCCTCACATGGTCCGAGCTCGACGGCCTCGCGTCGGGGTTTGCTCGATATCTTTCAGGAAATGGCGTGAGAGCGGGAGACAGGGTCGCTATCGTTGTCCCAAACCGGCCGGACTTTGTTATCGCTTTCTTGGGTGTTCTCAAGCTCGGAGCGACACCAGCTCCCTTGAATCCTCTTCTCAAGTCAGAGGAGCTTGCGGCCTTCACAGAGGATCTCAGACCGAGACTGATTGTGAATGAAGTAAAAGCTGAGCCCGGCGTTTGGGATACGCCGAGTCATGCCAGCGCCCCTGCGTTGATTCTCTACACTTCGGGAAGCACCGGACGGCCGAAGGGAGCCGTTTTCAGTCACAGCGCCTTGACCTTTGCCAATCGCTCCTGGGGAGAGCCGGTTATGGGGCTCACGCCTGAGGACAGAGTGCTGGCAGCACTCCCATTGGCCCACTCGCTCGGCCTCAACGGCGCTCTTCTGGCGCCGCTTTTATTCGGCGCCACGGTCGCGCTGGTTGAACGCTTTACGCCTGAGGCGGTCTTTGACGCGATCCAAAGAGATCGCGTGACAGTCTTTCCCGGCGTCGCCACAGTCTTCCGCCGGTTGCTCAACTCGCCGGCATTTTCGGATGCTGACTTCTCGAGCCTACGTCATGCGGTCTCGGGCGCCGCGCCCTGCCCGTGGGAGTTGGCGGTGGAGTGGAATGAAAAAACAAAAACCAGGATTGTCCGCGGTTACGGGATGACGGAGCTGTTCCGTCCCATCTCCTACCGCCCCGATGATCCGACCGACATTCCCGATGCGGTCGGGAGAGCCGTGCCGGGTGTAGAGCTACGGATCGCGGGCGATGGCGGGGCGACAAGCCGCGGCGACACGGGCGAACTCTTAATCAAATCCCCTGCCGCCATGGATGGCTACCTGGGCGATCCCGAGGAGACGCGGTCGGTCCTGGAAGACGGCTGGTTCAAGACCGGCGATCTCGCCACTGTTTCTCCGGAAGGTTACGTCCGGATCGTCGGCAGGAGGCGGGAGAGAATCCTCAGAGGCGGCTATTCCATTTTTCCCCAGGAGGTCGAGGCGGTTCTGCTTTCCCATCCGGCGGTCGCCGAGGCCGCAGTGGTCGGGGTTCCGAGTCCTGACCTGGGCGAAGAGGTCGCAGCCTTCGTTAGTCTGAAGCCCACGGCACGGATCACGGCGGAAGAGTTGCTCGAGCACTGCAAGGCGCGGCTCGCCCGCTTCAAATATCCACGGCAGGTGAACATCATGAAGGAACTTCCGAAGGGGGCGACGGGGAAGATCCTCAAGTCGGAGCTTGCGAAGGGACAGTTTTAGGATGGATTGTACAAGCCCCAATCGATCAAAATTCATCCTTTCTCCTAGCTCCCTCATCCTTTGCGAGGTGCTTAGTCCCCTCCGGAGCCAGGGAAGCGGAAGATCGGCTTTATCGTCGAAGAAAGGGCGGGAAAATACGGGAGGCCAGAAATCAGATCGAGGCGTTAAGATGCTTGATCGCTAGGGGGAAAAACCTGGATCAGAGAAGATTGTTTAGATTGTCGTGTCTGATCCTAATGGTTCCGTTTGCAGCGGCCTAAGAGGTCAAAAAGGTCTGTCTGACCCAGCACCTGGGCGATGCCACTGGTAGGAGCGTTTTTCGCGGTGGCATGGCTAGTTGCCCGCTGGGTCGGTTTCTGAAGGAAGTGCGCTGATGGGTGAGCAGAGTTACAAACAGGGCTCCCAAAGGTTTGGGATCGGCCTCGGACTTCTCTCCGGTCTCGTTGGGATGCTCTGTTGTGTGACCCCGGCCGTGCTTGTCCTTTTTGGTTTGACCACGGCGACCGTGGCAGTCAGCCTCGCCACCCGATGGTATGCCGAATACGCCTGGTCTCTTCGTGGCGTCGCGCTGCTCCTAGCCATTGCTGGGATTGTGCTTCACCTCAGAAGGGCGCAATGCCTGCTCCCTTCGAGGCGCGCGTGCAAACCTTAGCCTCATCGTGACGACCGTGGTTGTCGGAGTGCTCGCCTACGGTGCCCTCTATTGGTTTACGACCTGGCTCGGGAAATTAGCCGGCTACTGATTGGCATTCAGCTATGGATTTTCTTTCCTGTCTCCGATAAAAAGAAAGGCTTGCCCGGAAGCCCTTGATCGGCAAGGGGATAATCGTGGGCTCAATCCAAAAGCGGCCTTGCAAAAGGAGGATTTTGAAAATGCCGTACATCAAAACTATCGATGAGTCTGAGGCGACAGGCCAACTTAAGGAGATTTATGATAGAAGAAAAGACCACCACTCGGGCAAGGTCTCCAACATCGCCAAGCTCTTTAGCCTTCGGCCGGACCTGCTAGAAGCCCAACACAAATTTTCCCGGGCGATTCAGTTTGGTGGCTCCAGTCTAGGAGTCAAAAGGGAGGAGATGATCTCCGTTCTAGTCGGATCTCTCCTTAAGTGTAGCTATTGAACAGTTGCTCACGGAGAGTTTCTCCGTAAAGAGCTGGATGGAGATTATGACCTGGTCATGAAAATCGCGCATGATTACCGGAATGCGGGTCTGGATGAAAAAGATGCGGCTATGCTGGAGTACGCTGAGAAAATCACCCTTAATCCCAATCAAGTGAGCAAGAAAAATATCGAGCGGCTGCGCCGGGTGGGCTGGAACGACAGAGATATTCTCGATATCGCTGCAGTGACCAGCTACAGGAATTTTATTACCCGGATGGCTGATGCCTTGGGCGTGGGACTCACCGAAGATTATAAGAATCTGCGCAAGGACTATGTCCAATCTTTGATGGTAGGGAAGCAGTTGCTATAGAAGAGACTGGGTTTTTTGACCATTGGTGATTTCCTTTTAGCAGATGATTGAAGGGTTTGCCGATGGGACGGAAGGGCTTTAGGATCAAATAAATAGGCTTCATACCTGGAGGTTATTATGGATCCCTATAACCACCACTCTTATGGGCAGTGCGATGTCGATGCGCCCAACTTTCGTTCTGTGGCACAAGCGGGAACGAAGGCGCCGGATTTTACCCTAGCAGACCTCGATGGCAGGAGGGTTTCCCTGACAGATTTTAAGGGGAAAAAGCATGTGCTCTTGGAATTTGGCAGCATTACCTGACCTCCCTTTGTGGGGGAGGCTCCCTCACTCACCGAACTCCGAGAAAAATATCGTTCGAAGGGCTTTGAATTTTTTATCGTTTATGTCCGGGAGGCCCATCCTGGAGAGAACTTCCCACACCACGCTTCCCTTGAGCAAAAGCTGGCGCACGCCAGAAAGCTGCGGGATCTGGAGAAGGTTAGGCTCCCGATCCTTGTGGACGACCTGCAAGGAACGACGCACAAGGCCTACGGTCTCCTTCCCAACATGGTCTATCTGATCAACCGCGAGGGAGTCGTGGTTTACAAGTCGGATTGGACCGACGCAGTGGAACTGGATGACATGTGCAAAAGTCTTATTCGCCTCGATGAGATGAGAGTGCAGCAGATACCCATTATCCGCCAAGGCGTCTCCGAAAGGCTCCATTGGATACCTATGGAGCCGGCGCTGCGCGAGCGGGTCTATCGCCGCTCCGGAGAAAAGGCGATTCGAGACTATTTGAACGCGAAGGGTCACCTTCCCTACGCCACTGATGCGGAGAAGGCCAGATTGGGACGATCCTAATTTTTTTTTGGCTTTGGTAGAGGCGACTCATCGAATCTGGGCGAAGAGCGATGGAGCACAAACAACCATTAAAAGTGGAATTGGTTGGACTGTCCCCCGGTCTTTTATAGCTGTTGCGCAAAATGCCAGATTTTAGATTACTTTAAGCTCGCCGGGATCGACTACGTCTCCGATCAAATATCTCATTATCCAAAAGAGCTCCTAATGCAGCAGAGGAAACTAGGCGAGGTATATGCTCGTTTGCTGGAGGACTTCGGTGGACGCGTGGTTCCCGTAGCCGTAGGGCTCGTGTCATTGAGAGGATTATGGCTCTCTTTAAAGCATAAGGCTGGTAAGGGCTTTTCCATAGTAATCGATGGAAAGCGGGTGTTAGCTGGTGACCTGCCTTACGAGACGATTAAGTGTGCCATTGAAGAGAATCTCGCCAAATCTTGAAGCGCGTTATGCTCGCTGGCCATTTCGAGACACTTTACCTTCGTAGGGCAAAGAGCTCTGTCTCTGGATAATGGTCTACCCAGCCGAACCAGAATGAAGGTGTTGTGGGCATGGTCTCAAGTTTTTTATCTTTTAATGGTCCTTCAAGGGCTCTGCCGCTAAGTCCTTCCCAGACTGAAGCAGTTCCATCATCAACTAGGAAAAGCCCTTTTTTCCCCTGGAGTTGAGTTCTCCGGAAAGAATGAATTTTTCCCTCCATCTTGCGCTTAAAGATTACGCCTGTCGCACTCTCCGCGTCGAAGACGATGAGGAGGGGAACTCCTTCAAACGCATCGTTCACAACTGACTCGCGACTGAGTACTGAGAAAGGATAGGCCTTGGCTTTGTCATTGAGAACTAACCCTAGGACATATTCTTTAGGATAAATTCTTTTATCCAGCAGGCGGGGGGGAATAATACCGGTATCCGGGGAGCTATAGTAAGATTCGTAGGGATCACGAAGGGAGCCAAAGAAGGAATTTCTGCCGCTGGTTAGAACTCTGGACCGAGGGGAGAGCGTTTTCCATGTGTCCCAATGAGTAAACATATAGGGGAGAGATTTGAGCCTTTCTCCCTTCATGGGCCCGGTTACAGCTGCCCCGACCAGGTGGCTCCAAAGGCTCTCTGTCTGATGGTCGTACATGATCAGAGAATTAGCATGGAGTTTACCTGAGACCCCAAAGGTCAGCTCCTTGCCTCTGATCCTACGGTCATACACGATGGCCGTATAGCAGAGCGGTCACCAAGTTACGGCAATCGGTATGCCGCCGACCTTATCGTTGACGATTTCGTGGCGGCTCAATGTAGCGACGGGGTAGGCCCGGCTGTCCCCATTGAATTCCAAGCCGACTACAAAATTTTTCCCTTTCAGCCAGGAAGCTTTTCTTCCCTCATCAAAAGAGGGGGAGAGGATGGCAGGAATGGCGTCTTTTGGAAGAACGGTAACGATCTCCTCTGGACGGAGATCTGCTGAAAAAGCCGCCGCCACATAGACAACAGTCCAGAGAAGAGAAAAAGAAAATATCCGGCGCAAGAAAGTCACCGCAATCCTTCGAATAGATAACGATGACCTAATGAAAAAGTTCCCTCAAAAGGCTAAGAAAGTTTTCTTAGTGCTTGCAAGATCTGCTCATTGCTCGGCCGTTTTCTATAATCCACCTCGATATACTTCCAGCGTACCAACCCCTGTTTGTCGATGACATAGGTGGCCGGATGGGGCCATCCCTTTCCGTCCGGATTAAAGATCCCGTAACGATCAATGACTTTGTGATTTTTATCTTCAAGCAGGGGAAAATCGAATTCTCCGGGGAATCTTTCTTGCAGCTTCTGGACAAACATTTTAGACTCGTCATGAGTGTCAATACTGACCGCCAGGATCTGGATCTTTTCCTTCTCTTCTTTGGTCAAAAGGCTCTTCAGCTTCCCGAGCTGTTCTGTGCAGTAGGGTCACCAGTGACCGCGGTAAAAAACCAGGACGACGTTCTTCTTGCCCTGGAAGTCGGAGAGGGAAATTCTCTTCCCATCCATGTTCTCCAGAGTGAAGTCGGGTGCCTGATCTCCGGCCTTAACCCTTTCCAGGTCGGTGGGTATTAGGTGGGTTCCGTCCTTGGGACCTAACTGTCCGTAGGCCGGCAGAATTGGCAAAAAAAGGAAAAGAGCTACCGCTATGAAGCGCCTTCGCAGCATATGTCCTCCTTTGTCTTATCTAACTCCCATAGCCCTTCTTTGGTTCCTGCACCTTGGATCTCCCATTGCCTAGATGGCAGCGGCGGTTTCCCAGAAGCAATGAGTGCCTAAAGACGGAGAGCTTGAAGAGCTTTTAGGAGCGTCGGATATTTGAAAGCATACCCTAACCTTTGAGCCTGTGTTGGCAGCACCCGTTGCCCCGTGAGGAGCATATCCGCCATCTCTCCCAAAAGCAGGCGTAAGGCGAAGGCGGGCACCGGAGCCCATGAGGGCCGGTTTACAGCGTCACCCAACGTTTTGCAGAATTCCTGCATGGTCACAGGATTGGGAGCAGTGGCGTTGATAGCTCCATGGGCGTCGCGATGTTCCAGCAAGAAGAGGATCAAGCCAATCTCATCATCCATTTGAATCCATGACATCCACTGGCTTCCACTCCCAAGAGGTCCACCCATAAAAAGCTTAAATGGAAGGGCCATCTTGGCTAGTGCCCCGCCGCCTTTTCTCAGGACGATGCCCGTCCGCAGCCTGATCACGCGCAGTCCGTAGTCCTCCGCTCTGATGGCCTCTTTTTCCCACGCAATGCAGACCCGCGAGAGGAAATCGCTCCCGGGCCCGGCATCCTCTATCAGCGTCTCGTCTCCACGGGGACCGTAATATCCCACGGCGGACGCGTTGAGCAAAAATTTCGGTTTCTCTTTCGCCTTGCCGATGGCCGTGACCAAGGCGCGGGTCGTATCGATCCGGCTTGAGGCTATTTTCTGCTTCTGCCTTTCGGTCCACCTCTTAGCGATGGGCTCTCCTGCCAGGTTGATGACACCATCGCTGCCGTTGATGGCTTCTTCCCAGGACCCCGGAGAGCCTGGGTTCCAGCTCAGCCATTTTTTGTTGGGTGAGGTGGCGGCCGGTAATGCTGAGCGAGTGAGGAGGGTGAGGAAGTGGCCAAGCTCCAACAGTCTGCTGCACAGGGCCGCGCCTATAAAACCGGTTCCGCCGGCTACTACAAGCCTCATCGCGATGCCTCCTCTGAGTGTGGCGTCTTAACTAAGTGGGTTTTGGGTGCTATGTTGGTTGAGATCAAACTATTTCCCGACCCGAGTGTCAAGATGAAGCTGGACAATGGAAAAGGGGCGCGACGTAGGGTGGTCGTTAGCGGCATGGGGGTGGTTAGCCCGAATGGTATAGGGACGGAAGCCTTTTGGCAGGCCACCCGCAGCGGCGTTAGCGGCGTCGGTACGATTGCGCTGTTCGATCCTACACCTCTTCCTTGTCAGATTGCCGGCGAGGTGAGAGACTTCCGGCCGGAGGATTATTTCCCGCCGAAGGAGCTTAGGCGCGTTGCCCGTTCTGTTCCTCTGGTCATCGCAGCTACCAAGGAGGCATTGCGCTCCGCCCGAATGGACTTCGAGGCCATGACCTTAGAGGAGAGGCGCTCCTGGGGAGTGATTCTCGGCAGCGGCGGCGGGATGCCTGACTTTATCGAGCAGCAGTACCGGCTCTATTTCAGCGAGCAGTTGCGGAAGGTTAGCGCCTATAATATCTCCAGCTCCACCATTGGGACTCTTTCCAGCGAGCTTTCTCTTTACTTTGGCCTGAAAGGGCCGAGTCATGTTATTTCCACCGGCTGCACCAGCTCCACGGATGCCATCGGTTATGCCTTCAATCTAATTCGCTTTGGTCTCGCGGACCATCTCGTTACGGGCGGCGTGGACGCGACCATCACTCCGGCTATCATGCATGGTTTTTGTATCATGCGCGCCGTATCCTCATCTTACAATCAGGAGCCGCAGCGTGCCTCGCGGCCTTTCGATCGCCACCGCGACGGTTTCGTTCTAGCAGAGGGGGCCTGGATACTAGTTCTGGAAGAAAGGGAGAGCGCTCTCTCGCGCGGGGCGCCGATCTACAGCGAGGTTCTGGGTTATGGTTCTACCTGCGACGCCTACCACATGGTGCGCTTGAATCCGGACGGGGAGGAGCCGGCTCGGGCGATGACTCTAGCCATTCAGGATGGCGGGATCGCCAAGGATGAAATCGGCTACATCTCCTTGCATGGGACCTCTACGGTTTTGAACGATAAGACCGAGACTCAGGCGACCAGACTCTGCTTTGGCCCGCGGGCCTACGAGATTCCGATGAGCTCGATCAAGTCGATGATCGGCCATCCTCAAGGCGCATCCGGGGCAGCGGGAGTATTGGCGACCATCCTTGGGATCAACGAAGGCTTTCTTCCTCCTACGATCAACTACGAGGAGCCTGACCCTGAATGTGACTTAAACTACATTCCCAATCATGGGCTTGCCAAGGAGGTAGAGGTTGCGCTCTGCAACTGCATCGCCTTCGGATCTAAGAATTCGGCCCTGGTGATTGCTCGTGGCGACGGACGATGAAAAGGAGTCAGGAAAAAGAGATGATGGATCTGCCGGGAAATCCCGCGGATCTCTTGGAGGAAGATCTGAGCAATTTGCGGCTCCTCAACCGCGCGCTTGGAGGTTGCCGCTGTGTGCTGGGGTGTTTGGAGCATCTGGTGGATGGAAAGGAATCCGGCGGCTTTTCTCTCCTCGATGTCGGGACCGGAAGCGGCGATATCCCTATAGCTATAGTGCGATGGGCTAAAGGGAGGGGAGTCCCCGTAAGAATCGTGGCTCTGGAGCCGAATCCGATCACTGTGGCGGTAGCGCAGCGGCTGACAAGAGATGTCCCGGAGATATCCGTTGTGCGCGGCGATGCTCTTCACCCGCCCTTTTCTCCAGCCTCCTTTGATTTTGTCCTCTCATCTCAGCTCCTCCATCACTTCTCCGAGGAGGAGATCGTAGATTTATTGAGGGCATCGTCTCGCTTGGCCCGAAGGGCCATCTTGGTAAGCGATCTCGTCCGTCATCCGCTGGCCTATTTTGGGATCTCTCTCCTGACACGCCTTTTCACACGCAACGAGATGACCCGCACCGATGCCCCGCTCTCCGTTCGGAGGGCTTTGACCCTCGCCGAGTGGAGGGAGCTCTTTGCCCAGGCGGCTATCGGAGAGTTTCGCCTCTTTTCCGTTTTCCCGTTTCGTCTCTTAGCCTTCTTTCCATTGGGAGGATGAGCGTGGCGCGTTTTGACGTAGCCGTGATTGGTGCTGGCCCGGCCGGTTCGTCATCCGCAATCTCTCTGGCGCGAAGGGGCCACTCGGTTACCCTCGTTGACAAATCTTTTTTCCCGCGCGAGAAGCTCTGCGGCGATTTTTTGAACCCTATCAACTGGCCGATCTTCGAAGAGTTGGGTGTTGCCGGTGAACTGCTCTCCCTGGAGCACGAAGAGGTCACAGCCTTCCGTATCTCGGCCTGTTCGGGAAGGGAAATCGCGATCCATTTTCCTTTTCAGAATGGACAGCGTCCTTTCGGCTTAGGGCTGAGCCGTTTCTATTTGGACAATCTCCTGCTGAGGCGGGCAGCGAAGGAGGGGGCCAAGATCAGGCAGGGTCAGAGGGTCACGGATCTTAGGCGAGAGAGAAACGGATGGACCATGACGGTGGGGAGGGATCGGTTGCGTTCGACTGTCCTGATCGGTGCTGATGGGCGGAACTCCTGGGTGGCCCATCGCCTGGGTTTGGCCCGGCGCGAAGAGAATGGCTGTAGCTCCCTCGCCTTTCAGCTCCGCCTGCGCGGCGTGGAGGGGATAAGGGGAGAGGTTCAGATCCATCTCTTTCCCGGAGGCTACGCCGGCGTGATCGGTTTGGGTGGAGATGCGGCGAATCTTTGCTTCACCGTGGAAAGGAGCAGGATCAAGGGAGAGCTATCCCGTGCGACCCTCTTCGGCAATTTCTTGTACAAGAATCTTCGGCTCAGGGAGCTGCTTCGTCGAAGCGAGATCGTTGGAAAAATCAGCTCCGCCTATCCGGTCTATTTCTCTCCGCGGCACCCTTATGGGGATGGCCTTCTCCTGGTGGGGGATGCCGCCCGGGTGACAGAGCCGGTGACAGGGGAGGGGGTCTACTTTGCCTTAAAGAGCGGTGAATTGGCGGCCAAGAGCCTCGAGATAGCCTTTAGCAAGGGGAACTTCTCAGCCCGAGAGCTCTCCAGCTCTCAGCTCCTCTGCCAGAGAGCCTTCTCCCCGCGCCAGAGGGTTAATGGCATGATCCGCGCCCTGATCCGCCACTCCTTTATCCTTCACCCCCTCATCCATCTCTCCTCCAAGACTTCCGCCCCCCTCTTTCGCCCCATAGTCAATTTTATAGTGGGGCAAAATTGATCATGGCTTGGGGCCTTTCAGGGGCCTCAGGTTTCTTGGAGTTTGCTTGTAAATTAGCGAATTTTATGTAGAATAGGAAAACTTTTAGCCAATAAAACGAAGGGCCATTCTGTTCCATGAGTCCCAAGAATAACGGCGGGTTCACAATACTTGAGCTGATTGTGAACGTCGCCATCATCGGCATTCTCGCCGCTATCGCTATTCCTGCCTATACAACCTTTAGAGACAAGGCCAAGATTGCGCAAGCCAAGTCTGATCTACACACCATCCAACTTGCGATTGAGCAGCTTGCCAATGACACAGAGAAGTGGCCTGGTCCCCAAGATGTTGGTGTGACAGCGGATGCGGAGGTCTGGGATCTCAACGCGTCCAATGCTGGGCTGGTCAGTACAAATGGCGGTTTTCCCAAGTGGCAGGGACCCTATTTGAAATCCGTCCCCAAGGATCCCTGGGGGATGGACTATTTCTTTGATCCGGACTACTACGTCGGCGGGACGAAGTACGCGGCCATCGGCTCCTTTGGCCCCAATAAGTGTTGTCAAAACACATACGACTCCGATAACGTGTATTTGATTCTCCCCACCCAATAGCGGAGAGCATCCTGCAGCTCTGTTGGGTTTCCCCTTATCGGTTGTAATGGGATTGTTCTATGAGAGAGTGGATAGATAAGTTCGGGGCACTTTTTTCATCGATTTTTGCCTCGATCTGCTGATTTGGCCCCCTGCTGGCAGCTAGTTCTGGCTTTGCTGCTCTGGGGGCCCTCGCCAGTCTGGCGATTTATAGACCGTACTTTATCGGATTGGCCGGTTTGGCGTTGGTCTATTCCTTTCTCACTGCTTTTTGGAAAAAGTACCGGTCGGGAACTTTACACCCTAAGAATTACGAATTTGGCAAGGAGGAGATCGTTTTACTAGCGACAACCCTTCTGGTATTTCTGGCGATTTTTTTGCCTTACCTGAGAGGGGTTGCTCCGGGAGATAGTGGTCGGGGCTACGAGGGGAGAGGCTCCATCCTACAGGTAGATCAGGACGAAAAGCGGATTACGCTGAATCACGGAGAGATCAAGGACTTAATGCCCGCCATGACTATGGATTACGATGCGGAGTCGCCTGAACTTTTACGCGGGTTAAAAGCAGGCGACGTGGTTCGCTTCAGACTGAGTCCTCGGGGTTTCGACTTCGTTGTGGTGGAGATCCAGAAGGAGAAAAAGCGATAGAGCAGATCTTTCTGATTCGTCTGTCGGCAAGAGAGGATCACTATGTTGGATGTTGAAACGTTGCTGAGTTTGGGCCTGCCCAATCATTTGATATCCGTTTGGCAGGTTTTTCTCTATGTCGCCATCATGGTCCCCTGTTTGCTTTTTCAGCGAACCAAACTCTGTCTGCTGGTTACCTATTTATTTACGTATTACTTGGCCTTCTTAATCTACTGGGGAGATTTCATTGCATCGGCAGGCTCCATGGTGCCGTTCGCGATCTACGCCCTCAGCGGTCTCGCCATCGTGGTGCTATTTGTCGCGGCCTCCTTTTCCGAACGGGCGCAGATGAAGCAGAACCAGGGGAGCTAGTCTCAAAAAATATTCAGCGTATTGAAAAACCATCTTCTCAGGCCGGTCAAAAAGGTCCCAGCGGAGAGTTTCGGGTCTCGGGTTTGGAGTTTCGGGTTTAACTTGAAACTAGGAACTCGAAACTTGCAACTGCGAAAGCGCAGATGGGTCTTTTTCAACGGCCTGATACTATTTTGTCCCCATTTCCTGATTCACCTCGCGCTGGAGGGAGAAATCAAAGACCTTAGAAGCCGGGACCGGCTTGGGGAGACCGAGGAGTTGGGCCTCCATCTGTAAATATTCGCTCACCTCATCCTCGGTGGGAATGCCGTCGGTTGTAAAGGCAGGGCGGGAGAGCCGGTAAGATTCCAGAGCGACGGGAAACTCCACCTTTAAATATCTGGCCAAAATCTCGCTCGAGCCCTTCTCGCTTTCCCAAAAGTAGCGGTTGGCCTTGGCCCTCGCCCGGAGGATCCGCTTCAGTAAGTCTCGTTTTTCTGTCAGGAGCTTTGTCGTCACTGCGATGCCGTTTTGCAGGCTGGGAAACTCCTCGACCGCGCTGCCAAGGATCCTCATTTTAAACTTATCTCGCGCCGTAATAACCGTCGGAGGAGAAAGCGCGGCCACCTGGATGGCGCCGCTGACCAATGCCTGAAGCTGCGCCGGGACATCCCCGGCCACAATGACCGTGATATCCTTTTCCGGATCGAGACCTCCCTTGCGCAAGAGCCGGGCTGCGGCGACGTGCTGCGCGCCGCCAAAGGTCGTGGTGCCGAGATTTTTTCCTTTAAGGGCTTTGATCGAGCTGAATTCTGGCCGCGCCACGAGCCAGAACAGAGGCCGCTTGAGGTTAACCACCAGAACCTTGAACGGAACATCGCTGCGCTCGATGGCGCGAATCACCGTTCCGACGCCAGCAATGCCGTGAACCTCTCCCGTTAAAGCGGCCGCAATGGCGACGTTTCCCCTGACCTGCACGAGCTGCACATCCAGCCCCTCTTCGCGGAAGAAACCCTTATCTTGGGCGATAAAAAGATCGATGGAGACAATGCTGCGGCTGGGGTAAGTGATCGTGATCTTCTGGAGAGGGGCCTGGGGCCAAGCGATGGAAGGAAAGGCCGCTGCCAGGAGCACAAAACCCAGAAGCATCTCTAAGACCAAGCCGGATGTTTTTTTTCTCATTGTCTGCCTCTCCCTCATTCAAGGAGCCTGAGACTCGAAGCTCCGAGACTAAGATTTTTCTCTTGTTATTACAACAAAAACGAATAAAATTACTGGTTCAGATTACGCGAGCCATTTTGCCGATGAGAGAGAAGTTCACCCCTGCCGAGGAAAAAAGTCTCACACCGTTTTTCACCAATCTTAACGAGCCAATCTTTGGGCTCAAACTGCCCCAGGAAGTCGCCGGTGCCCTCTTTTCTCGCTACAGCCGCTCGACCAAGAGTCTGCGCCGCACTTTTTTAGACGAGTTCTTGGGGGATCCGGAGCTCGCCTTGGGAGAGTTGCTCGGTGGAACAGCGCCGGCAAGCGATCAAAGCGCCGCCCTGAAAAAGGCCCGGGCGTTTTACGACCGGGTTCTCGTAGGCTACGGCGATGACTCCGTGGCACAGCTCGGCGGGGCCCACGTCGCCTGCGAGAGGATCTCCAATGTGGCGGCGAAGATTTTGGAGGATGCGCGCATCGGCATCGCCCCGCTTGAGAAGTCGACCCGCTATGTCCGCTTCGATCAGAGGGACGAGAATGGAGACTACCTGTTCTATCGAGAGCCCAGGATCATGGCCTCGCCCCACCGGGCGGCCTATTTGGAGACATTAAATCTTCTCTTTGAGACCTACTCGCGCCAGATGGAGCTGGTGATCGAGTTCGTGAAGAGGTCGCTTCCTATAGAGGAGATCGAACTCAGGCACCCGCAGAGCGGTAAGGCATTGAGCTACCAGGAGGCTCAAAGAGACGAGAAGCTCAAAAAATGGGCTGAGACTGCCTATCGATCGACGGTCAGGGCACAGGCCTGCGATATTCTCCGCGGCTATCTGCCGGCGGCGACTCTCACCAATGTGGGTTTCTTTGGTGTTGGCCAGGCCTTTGAATATCTCCTTACCAAGCTCTATTCCCATGAGTTGACCGAAGCGAAAAATTTGGCTGCAGCTATCCGTCAAGAACTCAGCAAGCTGATTCCATCGTTTGTTAAGCGGGCGCAGTTCAGCGACTATCTGGCTGAGAGCACAAGGGCCACCCGCGCTCTCAGCGCTCAGTTGTTAAAGGAGCTGCCGGTCCAGCCGGGCGACGCGGTGACTTTGGTGGACTATGACCGGGAAGCGGAAGAAAAAGTCGTTGCCGCGATTCTCTACCCACATTCCCGCCACCCTCTGGCGCAGCTAAGGAAAATGGCGGCGAAAATGACGCAGAAGCAGCAGCGAAAAATCCTGGATGAGTATCTGAAACAGCGGCGCCACCGCAGAGACAAGCCCGGGCGGGCCTTGGAGCAGGTTTATTATACCTTCGATGTTCTCGGCAATCTGGGACTCTATCGGGATCTGCATCGCCATCGAATTCTCACCCAGGAAAGGCAGGACTTCACGACCATCCACGGCTACGACATACCGCCGGAGATCGAAGAGGCTGGCTTCAAATCTGATTTTGTTTCCTGCATGGAGAAGGCCGCAGACTTATACGAGAAGATCCACCGTGATCTTCCCCTCGAGGCCCAGTACGTGGTCCCGTTTGCCTATAAGATCCGCTGGTACATGACGATGAACCTGCGGGAGGCGGTCCATATCGGTGAGCTTCGCACCATGCCCCAGGGACATCCAGACTATCGCCTCATCGTGCAGGAGATGTGGCGCAAGATCCAGGAGGTTCATCCGACGCTGGCGGAGTATGCCAAGTTCATCGACTGGAAGAGCTACCGTCTGGGAAGGCTACAGTCTGAAATGAGAACCGAATACAAGAGGTCCCTCACGTGATGGTGGGATTTCTGTCCACTATTTTTTTTCTTCTTTGGGGTTCCCCTGCCTCAGGCCAGATGCTCAAGCTGCGCTCTGCCTATTCTACGATAGCCATGGGGCAGTCGCTGATATGGGTAACGAAAGAGGCGGGGGTGTTTGAGAGGCATGGGCTTGATCTGGATCTTTTGTTTATTATCAGTTCCACCACGGTCACGCAGGCGT
>Ga0209824_10000254_pt1 | contig 36214 bp, 28 predicted proteins | sample VDWuncwatermetaG_FD_184124 | JGI IMG/M metagenome (GOLD analysis project Ga0209824, IMG submission 184124) | Wastewater microbial communities from Netherlands to study Microbial Dark Matter (Phase II) - VDW unchlorinated drinking water (SPAdes)... ...
GCCGCGTGCTGAGGCGGAAGATCGCGACGCGTTCGTCGGCGTCGAAGTGGTCCCATCCGTCGGCGAGGTCGATCGGGCTGATCTCGCGCAGGCACGTGCGCGCGGATACGAAGTCGCGCGCGTCGAGCAGCTCCTTGAGGTCGGCGAGATAGATCTGCAGCGTCTTCACGCGAACATCTTAACAAAAGACTTCGCGCGCCGCTCTCATGATATTATTTGTTAGATAACCTCTTGACAAATATTAGGAAAGCTGTTATACATTCGGAGCTTGCCGCGCCAGCCGCTCTTTAGGAGGTCATGCCGATGATCGCCAAGGACCTGATGCCCTGGATGTTCGTGAAGAGAACCGCTACCTGGACGCCCTACGTCAAGATCCGCTCCGAGGCCCCTCGCCTCGAGCCGGTTCTGGCCGCGCGTCCGGCGCGCAAGCAACGTAGGACTCCGCGTGGGTAGGCTTTACCGCCCGGTCAAGCGCACGACCGCGACCCCGGTCTATACGATTGGGGCGGCGTCGCGCCTGACGGGCATCCCGATCTGGACCCTGCGCTGGATCGAGCGCCACGGCCTGCTGCGGCCCTCCCGCACGCAGGGACGCCAACGCCTGTATACCGACGTCGACTTGACCCGCCTTCGCGATGTGCGGGGATTGATGGAGAAGAAGGTCAATCTCGCGGGCATCCGCGTGATCCTCAGCCTGCGCGCCTGACGGCACGCTGATGCGGGGGACGTCCGCCGACCGATATCCGCCGCGGACGCGCGGCATTGAGCCGCGCTCGGGTCTAGCGCGACCGCATGAGCAATTTGGTCGCGCGACCCACGCCGCGTCGGACATCGGTCGGCGGCCGTCTCCTCACCCTGCGTGAGCGCTGGCGCGCGGACTTTCCTTAGTAAGAGCGTCACGCAGCTGTTACATCACCGCCGATTTTGGCGAGTCGTGCGGCGTTCGCGTGGAAAGGGCGGCGGGGCGATGTCCCTCGGGGCGTGGGTCGCGCGACCGCGATGCTCAAGGGTCGCGCAAGACCCGAGCGAGGCTCAATGCCGAGCGTCCCCGAGGGATATCGCCCCGCCGCCCGTCCCACATCAGCGTTCCCGCGCGCGAAGTCCTAATAATTACGACCCCAATGGGCCCGTTGGATGGTGGGTCTTAATCATGGGCCCGTTTGGGCCCTCAGTCCCTATTGATTTAGATCAACCATCCATATAATTGAGCCTGTCCTTATATAGATGATTGCTGCGCGTTGTAGTGGTACTCAGGAGAGAGAACCAATGACATCGTTGCGTACGACTAAGAAACTGAAGTCCGCCGTGGCCGTGATCGTGAGCGTCGCGCTGTGCGTCGCCACCGCCGTGACTCCGGTCGCCGCGCAGGTCCGCACGGGCAGCGCCTCGGGCGGCGCCGCGCCCACGGGAGCGAGCTTCAATCCCGCGACCGCTGGCGGCGTGCGATCTCTTCCAGTTTCCTTCCTCGGTTCCGCGAACCTCACGCCGGCTCTCTCCCCGGCCATGGCTCCGACCGCTCTCGCGCTCCCTCGTCCCGCCGCGGCGAAGGCCGACGAACACCAGCCAGCTCATCATCCTGTGGCGCCCATTGCGCCGGAGTCCGACGTCGCTCCCGCGCAATCCGATGCGGGCCCGCGCTGGGTGAAGCCCGCGCCGAAGCACGAGGCGGCGGAAGGCGGACCGCGTTGGGTCAAGCCCGCCGCGAAGCAGGCGGCGGACGGCGGTCCCAGATGGGTCGCGCCCGCGAAGGGCGGCATCCGCGCGACGCTCGCCAAGTACCTCCCGTTCCTCGGCCGCGCCGGCGATGAGAACTTCGACGGCGCCGCGCGGCGCGAAGGCTCCGTCGCGGACTCCGCCGTCACCGCGAAGGAGCACGGGCACCCCCACGCCGCCGGGCTCTCGAAGCCCTCGGCCCGGGCCGCCGAGATCATCAACGACAACGCGATTCCGACCCCCGAGGCCGCGCGCCGCGTGGGAGAGATCCGCGCCAAGCAGGGCACGCCGCTCTGGGCGAAGGTCGTAGCACCTCTCTCCGTCGTCGCCGCCGTCGCCGTCGCGATCCAGTTCGGCGCCGTGCCGGTCCTTACGCTCGCCGTCGGGCTCGTGATCTCGGTGCTGGCCCACGAGGTCGCGCATATCGCCGTCCTCCACCGCCTCGGCGACCGCACCGCCGAACACGCGCACTCCCACAGCCTCAATCCCTTCGTTCATATCGACGCGGTCAAGACCGTGATCGTGCCGGCGGTGTCGCTGGCGCTGTCGAGCGTCTTCCTGCCGTTCCCGCTCCTCCTCGGCGCGGGCAAGCCCGTGGACGCGGACTTCAACAACCTGCGCTCGCCGTTCGGCGGACCCCGCTCGGCGCGCAACGCCTTCTGGGTCGCCGCGGCCGGTCCCGCGACGAACCTCCTGCTCGCCGGCGTCGCCTTCGGCGCCGCGGCGCTGCTGCCCGCGGGCGGCGTTCTCGCCCTCGTGGCGGCGGGCCTGTGGAAGATGAACCTGGCACTCGCCGCGTTCAACATGCTTCCTCTGCCTCAGCTCGACGGCGGAAAAATTCTGGCGAGCGTCCTGCCGGAGCGGTTTTACGCCAAGTGGGTGTTCAATCCGAAGGTGGAGCGCGGCTATCAAGGCGTCTTCCGGCGCCTCTACGAGGGTCCGTCGAACGTCCTGACCTGGGTCGCGGACTTCATGGGCGTGCGCACGCAGAAGGGCGTCAACACCTTGGCCAACACCGTGACCTTCACGGCGCTGGCCGCCTTCTACGCGGCGGCGTACTTCAACTTCGCGCTGGCCCTGCCCCTGCTCTTCCTCGCACTGCCCTGCTCGTACGACTACTGGTGCATTCGCGAGAAGGTCCGCTCCGAGGCCGCCGTGCAGGACCTCATGGAGCTCATGAGCCAGTGGAGCGCGGTGATCGTGCAGATCGCCGAGGACCTCGGCCTCGACAGCGAGGTTTCCGCCTACGAGACCGAGCACGCGATGAAGAACGCGCTCGAGACGCTCGTCGACGAGATGATGGCCAAGGAAGAGTTCCGCGGCCTCACCGACGACCAGAAGCTCGAGGCTCTGATGAAGGAGTACCCGGATAAGGCCGCCGAGTTCCTCAAGGACAAGGCCATGCCCGAGGACTCCCTCGAGAAGATCAAGGCCGTGCTCGCCGACCCGCGAAACGGGCCGTTCTATGAGCGTCTGAAGAAATGGTTCAAGGAGCACGAGATCTTCGCCCGTTGGGACAACAAGCACCAGCAGGGCAAGCTGAAGGACGCGATCAAGGCGGCGGACAAGGAGAAGAGCCAGGGCGGAGGCAGCCTCGACCTGCCCGAGAACCTCGTCACCCGCGGGGTGAACGCCGTGGTCCGCTTCCTTTCAACCGCCAAGATCGGCCTGACCTTAGGCGATCCGGCTCCCGTGGACGCGATGAGCAAGGTGGAGGCTTCCGAGGCTCTCTCGGCCGCGGTGATCTCCGTCGACCTCGCCGCTAACGCGAACGATGCCGACATCGCCCGCGTGTTCGCGGGGCTCGACCATGAGGCGACCGCCGCTTCCGAGGGCTACTACCGCGTCACGATCGCCAACCGGACCGACGGACACATGATCGCCCGCCGCCTGGCCCAGGACCCGGCCGTCAGCCGCGTCGTCGTCAACCCAGCGATCCGCGAGGCCATGAACCTGCCCGTGCCGGAGCCCGTTTCGGCCAACGCGGAACTGCGCCGCACGGACTGGACCGAAAAGATCAAGCTCAACAACGGCTACCCGCAGGCGCGCGTGCGCGCCGTGTTCGCCAGCCACGCCGCCGCGATGCGCGCGTTCCGCTCCTTGGCGTCGCCGAAGGAGTTGAAGGGGCAGACGGTCGTGGAGACGACCCTGCGCTCCCCGGCCGAGGCGGCCGAGCTCGCCCGCGCTCTCGCCGATGAGGCCGGGGTCAAGACGGTCGTCGTGTCGAGCTTCGTCCACAATCTGCTTGTGACCCGCGGACGCGCCCGTGCCGAGGCGCCCGCCGCGCCGGCGCCGGCCGCCGAGCCGAGCCAGACCGAGCTTCCGCTTTCGCCCGTCTCCGCGGCGGTGCCCGCGCTCGTGGAGGGGGAGACCCCCTTCGCGCCCGCCCGCACCTCCGGCGAGGGCAAGCGCGTGGCCTCCGATGACTCCCTGCCCGGCAACGTCATCGTCGTGGAGTTCCGCGACCCCATGACCGAGGGTGAGTTCGGCAACTTCATGCTCGACATGATGGAAGACCTGCCCGCGGCGCGCTCGCGCGAGACGACCAACGACTCCTATGGCGCCGGCCTCGTCACGGCCGTGAAGCTGACCTTCGGGTCCGACGCGGACGCCCTCGACGCCGCGCGGTTCTTCCGCGCCGTGCCGGCGACCCACAGCGTGCGCGCTCACCGCGCGGTCGTCGCCGCGTTCGGCGAAGCGTCCGCCGCCGACGCGCTCGCCAAGATCCGCGGGGACAACCCGACCTACACCAAGGTCGAGGCGCTCTTCCACGCCGTTGACGAGGCCGCCGCCCGCGCCTTCATCGCGACTCTCGGTCATGACTCCGTGTCCGTGTCCCGGGACGGGATGGGCCGGATCGTCTACGAGCTGCTGATGGACTCCTCGGCCGTCGCGAACATGGCCCTGCGCGTCGCGCGCAGCGCCCTCGTCCTGTCGGTCAGCGTCAACCAGGACGCGATGGCCGAGCTGAACGCCCGCGGCGCCGCCGCCCCGGCCCCGTCGCCCGTCGTCGCGCCCGTGGTCGCGCCCGTCCCGGCGCCGCCCGTGAAGCCGACCTTGCCCGCGAAGGTGTCGAGCCACGGCAAGGCCGAGTTCGCCGTCAACGCGATTCTCGTGAAATTCCCGGTGGGCGTCTCCGAGTCAGACATCGCCTCGACCTTGTCGCGCCTCGGCCAGCCCACGGTGCACCACCACGGCGACATGTACACCTTCCTCGTGCCGACCTCGGCGCGCGCCGCCGAAATGGCGGCCCTGCTCGCCGCCGAGCCGTCCATCGAGGCGGTCAAGGTTCACCCCAACATCGCCGCCAAGATCACCGAGGACGAGGCGCCGTACGCCGACGCCGTGAACTACGACCACCAGCGCGCGATCCTCGTTGAGTTCCGCGAGGGCACGACCGAGGAGGCGATCAAGGACTACGCCGAGGTCCGCCGGCTCGAGCTGCACTATCTCAACTTCCGCGGCTCCGAGCGCTCGGCCCTGCTCGGCGTGCCGCCGGCGGGCGATCTGCAGGCCACTTTGCAGATGCTCGTCGACGAGACCGCCGCGGCGCATTCCGCGGCGGCTTCGGTTCGCCCGTTCCAGGAGCAGCCCGGCGCCCCCGAGCTGAAGCCGTCTGAGGCGGCCGTCGCCGCCGCGGTCGAGCCCGAGCCCGCGGCCGCCGTTGTGCGCCGCGACCCGGCCCAGGCCTGGCAGGAGTACCTCCAAAACATCATCCTCAGCGACGGCAAGAGCAAGCTGACCGACAAGCAGGTCCAGCTCCTCACCGTCATGCTCAAGCCGCTCGCGCGCCAGCCCGACGAGAAGCGCCCGCCCATCGTCGGACGCGGCGAAGAGATCAAGCGCATGCTGCCGATCGTGACCTCCCCTCGCGGGATGCGCAACTCGGTCATCCTCATCGGCGAGGCCGGCGTGGGCAAGACGGCCGTGCCCGAGGGCCTGGCCGAGATGATCGAGGACGCCGAAGCCGCGACGGCCGCGGACGCGAACGCGTTCCTGCAGTTCGAGCGGCTCAAGGGCCGCTGGCTCGTCGAGCTCGACATCAACAAGATCCTGACCCAGGACGATCCCGTCGGCATGCTGTCGGCGATCCTCGACCTGCTGCCGCGCCTGAACAAAGGCGCGCCGTCCCGCGGCAACGACATCATCGTCCTGATGGACGAAATCCAGAAGTTCTTCCTCGACAACTCGGGGCAGAAGATCGCCAACGTGCTCAAGGGGCCGCTGCGCGACGGCAAGATCTCCGTCATCGCGACGACGACCCGCTCCGAGTTCAAGAAGTTCATCGAAGGCGACGACGCGTTCCGCCGCCGCTTCGAGAAGATCGACGTCGAGGAGCCGACGGTCGCGCAGACGACCTCGATCCTCCGCGCGATGAAGTCCTATCTGCAGGCGCTGCACGACGCCGTGATCCCCGACCAGGCCTTGGTCGACGCGGCGAAGCTCACCGACCAGTTCGACAAGACGAACTTCAACCCGGACAAGTCCATCAAGGCCGTGCAGGACGCCGCCGAGCTGTCCCGCCCGGACAACCTGCGCGCCGCGATCACGCTCGACCTGCGCGAGACCTGGGGCGAGCTCGTCGTCGCCGTCAACGAGGCGCGCCAGGCGCTGATCGACAAGGGCATCGCGTCGATCCTGGCCCTCCCCGTCGACCATTACAACAAGATCGCCGGCCTCGTGAAGAAGGCCGAGTCGCTCTACGCCGAGCGCGAGGCCGTCTCCACGGGCTCGGGCAAGGTCACGACCGAGGTCGTGAAGCGGGTCATCGCCGCCAAGACCGGCATCGCCTCCGGCCAGCTCAACCTCGGCGAGGACGACGCCGCCCGCTACACGAGAATGGAGGAGGAGATCGGCAAGCGCGTGGTCAACCAGGGCCCGGCGCTCACGGCCATCGCCAACGCGGTGCGCCGCAACAAGGCCGGCCTCTCCAACCCGAACCGGCCGATGGGCAAGTTCCTGCTCACCGGCCCCACCGGCGTCGGCAAGACCTATCTCGCCAAGGAGCTCGCGCGCTTCCTGTTCAACGACCCCGAGGCCATGGTCCGCATGGACATGTCCGAGTACATGGAGGAGCACACGGCGCAGCGCCTCACCGGCTCGCCTCCCGGCTACGTCGGCTACGGCGAGGGCGGCCAGCTCACCGAGGCCGTCCGCAAGAAGCCCTACTCCGTCCTTCTCTTCGACGAGGTCGAGAAAGCCCATCCGAAGGTGTTCGACGTCCTGCTCCAGATCCTGGACGACGGCCGCCTCACCGACGGCCAGGGCCGCACGGTGGACTTCAAGAACACGGTCATCATCATGACCTCCAACGCCGGCATGTCCGGCGTGGACGGCGAGAAGTACGCGAAGCTGCTGGCGAAGATCGACGCGCACAACGCGGCGCTCGCCGCGGGCAAGGCCGACCCGGGCGCGAAGGCGCTGCCCACCGTCGACGAGGTCAACAAGCTGTGGGACGAGGAGATCGACCTGATGGTCGGCCAGGCCCTCAAGGAGCGCTTCCGCCCCGAGTTCCTCAACCGCCTCGACGAGGACCCGACCTCGAAGAACAAGTGGATCCGCGTGAACCGCCTGCGCCCCGAGGACATCGCCAAGATCGCGTCCATCCAGCTCAAGGAGTTCCAGAACTTGCTGGCCGACCGCCACGACACCGACATCCAGTTCGACCAGTCGGCGGTGGACTTCCTCTCCGTCGAAGGGTACTCGCCCTTGTACGGCGCGCGCCCGATGACGGCCGCGATCGAGAAGAACATCATCGACCCGCTCGCTCAGTGGATCCTTAAAGAGGCCGAGGCGGGCAAGAACGACATTCGCGGCGCCCTCATCAAGGTGTCATACGCGGAAGGAAAGATCGTTTTCGCGGCGAGCAAGAAGCCCGAGAAGAACACGGCCCGCACGACGGTCCAGGGCGCGTCCGAGGCCGTCGCGGCCGAGCTGTTCTCGCTCATCGAGCGCCTCACCGGCACGGGCGAGGGGGAGGAGCCGGACGAGAACCTCTTCGACCAGCTGATGCGCAGGGCGCGTCCGGTTGCGGAAAAATCAACGGAGAATGCCGCCAACGCAACCGCTTCCCGAACGAAGGCCTTCCTGACGCCGGGAATGGGCCTGGGCGTGAGCGGCTCGGCCGTCACCGCCGAGCACAATAACTCCAAGAAGAAGGACGCGGCCGTTCGCGGGGTCATCGCCTCGGTCAACGAGCGCGCCGCCGCCGCTGGCTGGAGCTCCGAGGTCCGCGAGGCCCTCGAGGCTCCCGCCGCCGGACAAGGCGAGGGTTGGCTCAAGCAGGTCGTCAAGCTCATGAAGGAGCAGGCGACGAAGTCCGGCGCGGCGTCGCCGGTCGGCATCGGCGCGAGCGTGGACTCGGACGCGATCCGGCTCGTCGTCGGCGGCGCTTACGAGCTTTCGGCCGACGATCAGAAGTCCCTCCTGATGCACTTCAGCGGCGCGCCGCCCGTCTCCTATCTCGCGGCGCAGCAGAAGGCGGACAACCTCAACCTGAGCGCCCGCCTCCTGTGGGACCACAACCTGCTCGACCTCTACCGCCGCCTGTCGGCGATCCCGGGCGCCCGCATGGGCTTTAAGACCGGCCCCGAGGGCACCTCGATCTGGCTCGAGATCAAGCGCGAGCCGTCCTCGCCCGCGGCGCTGACGCCGAAGGTCGCCGCGGCCTCGACGCCGGCGGCGCTGACCGGAACGCCGCATCAGCAGCGGGAGATGGCCAAGACCCGCGAGCTGATGATGCGGGTCATCGACCAGTCGCGCATGTCGGAGAACCAGCGCGACGGCCACGCGATCCGTATCGCCGCGGCCGAGGGCTTCGCCATGCTGGCGCAGCCGTCGGACGCGGCGATCGCTCGCGAGTGGATCGGCGCCAAGAAGTGGGGCGAAGCCGTCGTCGATGAGAAGGGCGACAGCGAATATTCCTCGGCCGCGCCCAAGATCCAGGTCGGCGCCGAGTGGCCGCTGGCGATGACCGCGGCCCTCATCCTCGAGAGGTTCGGCGGCGCCGAGGACGTGGCTCTGCTCGAAAACATGGCCCGGCGCGTTACCGGCTCCTCTCACTACGAGGTGCCCGTTCACAACGCGCTGGTGCAGGCGCTCTCCGCTATCTACGCGCGCCTCGGCCTCGGCGCGACGCGCAAGGCCCTGAGCCGGGCATCCCAGATCAAGGGCGGCCGCTCGACCGACATCGCCGAGGCCGCCAAGCGCGCCCTCGGCACGGTCGGCATGCCCGCCGACCTCGACGACGCCAAGACCGACGCCGACGCCTACCTCGCGATCATGAAGCGCCTCGGCCGCACCGCCGAGCTTCAGCGCATCTTCCGTGACACGACCTTCTGGGGCACGAACACCAACGACTCCGTGCGCCAGGCCGCCCTCAAGCTGGCCGGCGAGACGGAGACCGGCGAGGAAGCCCTCGACCGCCTCAAGAGCATGATGAAGACGCAGTCGAGCTATTCGCGCACGGCGTTCGAGATGTCTCGCGCGTGGGCCCAGATCGTCTCCCGCGACGGCCTGACGCGCGGCCTCGGCGACGCGATCAAACGCTACCTCGATGCGCGCGGCGTGAAGGACTACAGCTCAGGCTCGTCCTGGACCGTTTTGTACGCCTATGTCCTCACCGCCCAGCTGGCCGGCGGCGCCGACGCTCTCGGGCCGCTCGAGGAGCTCATGAGCGCGACGCCGAGCGACATCGCCAGCGTCAACGAGCAGGCCTACTTCAACTCGCCCGAGGCGTGGGCCAAGGTCCTGGTCCGCTCCGGCAAGTTCGAGGAGTACTCCCGCTCGCAGGGCCTCGACGAGAAGGGCGCGCCGCGCCCGTCCAAGCTCCAGGAGATGCTGACGAACCAGACTCGCCCGATGCTGGCTGCCGCCGCGCTGCGCGCCATCGCCTACGCTCGCGACCCGAACTTCGCGCGCCGCTCGGCCGAACCGAAGGGCGATCTTCCCGACATCCACCCCGACGCCCCTTCCTCGTCCTCGTCCAGCAGCGGCCCCCGCGGCCCCAGCAACCCGCGCTTCCAGGACGGTCGCTGGCCGCCCTTCGGCGGCGGCCACATGTTCTAGCCGCGAATACTGTCCGAACGGCGGGCCCGTCCTCTTTTTAGGACGGTATTATAGGTCGGCGCGGAGCCGGCGGAGCTCGGCGAGGTAGCGGTGGGTGCGGACCGCGGCCGATTTGGGGGCGGCGGCGTCGGAGAGGGCCGCGTCGAGGGACTTGGCGGCCTCTTCCTTAAGCCCCATGGCCTTGAGAATTTTCGCCTCGAGGCCGACGGCGCGCAGCCAATTGTCGCCGTATCCGCTCTTGACCGCGGCGCGGGCCGAGATCAGCGCGGCGGCGTATTCCTTCTGTTCGTACAAGAGCCGCGCGTAGCCTTGCTGGAAGGTGAACTCGTCAGGGTAGGCTCCGACGAGAGAGTCGTAGAGGGAGCGCGCCTCGTCGAGGCGGCCGGCCTTCTGCAGGCAGTAGGCGCGCTCTAAATTGGCGCCGCGCGCCACCTTGAGCTTGGAGGCCTTCGCGTCGGCGCCGTAGGCGTCGGCGGCGGCGGACCAGGCGGCCTTCGCTTCGGCCGCTCTTCCGAGCGTCTCGAGCAGGGAAGCCTCGGTCGAGCGCATGTCGCCGGGAACGTAGCCGTGCTCGCTGAGCTTGGGATCGGCGGCCCAGCGCGCGACGGAGGCGAGAGCCTCCGCCGTCAGCGACTCGGCGGCGGGCTTATCGCGCTCGACGAGGTCGGCGACCCAGCCCGCGAACTCGATCGAGCCCTTGAACTCGGCGGTCAGGGCCTTGAGCGCGGAGAGCATGGCGGGCGCGTCGTCATCCTTCTTCGCGAGGGCCTTGCGCGCTTGCAGGGCTTCGAGGCGCGCGGCCGGTGCGTCGGCGGCCGCCGCGAGGGCCTCCGCCGGCTCGGAGCGCTCCAGGCGCCAGCGGGCGACCCGGGCGCGGCGCGCGCCGTCCTCGGTGGGGCTCGACTTGGCTACGGCCAAGGCCGCGACCTCTATGGGCTCGCTCAGCAGGGTCTTGGATTCTTTCAGGAACGCGGCGAGGGCTTCGGGCGAGCGATAGCCGACCGCGCGATTAACCTCCTGGCCGCGCTCGTCGAGGACGAGCAAGGTCGGGTACCCGCCGACCTTGAATCGCGCCTTCCAATCCCAGGACAGCTCCGCGTCGGCGTCGAGCGCGAGCAGAACGAAGCCCTCGGACGCTTTCTGAAACGTCTCGGTGGGATAGACGCCTTCTTCCAGCATGTTGCAGGGCGGGCACCAGATCCCGTAGAAGTGAATGAACAGGGGCTCACGGGCGCGGCGCGCGAAGGTCATCGCCTTGCCGGGCTCGTTGACGAGGAAGCCGGCGGCGAAAGGGTGGGGCTTGGGCGCGACCTTGACGCGCTCGGAGTCCTTCTTCTTGCCGGAGACGGCGACGGTGAAGCGCTCCTGGCGGCAGAAGGTCTTGGCGTCGTCGCAGACGCTCGCGACGACCTCGACCTCGCCCGACGCGCCGAGCCGGCAGCGGAACACGCGCGGCGTGACCTCGTCGGCGCGGTTCTTCCCGCACTTTTGGGGGGCCTCGGCGTTAAAGTGATGACCGGCGATGGGCTTGAGCTCGATGCGCTCGTTGAGAATGGCCTTCGTTGGGCGCGACAGGACCAGATTTTCGGCGCCCGCGGGGACGGCCGCTAGAATCAGTAGGAGGGAGAGCATGCCTATTTCATCCTCCGTGTCTTGGCGACCGCCTTGAGCGAATCCTCGAGCGCGCCGAGGAAGACGTCGAGCTGGGCGCGGCTGATCGTCAGCGCGGGCTCAAGGCGCAGGACGCGGGCGTTGATGTAGGTGCCGCTGATCAGGATGCTGCGGCCGAAGAGCTGCTTGGCGACCTCGTAGCCGAGGTCGTTGTCCATGAACTCCATGCCGAGCATGAGGCCGCGGCCGCGAGCGAGCTTGAGGATCTTGGGGTACTTCGCGGCGAGGGCGTTGAGCTGCTTGAGCATGTAGACGCCCTTCTCGCCGGCCTGACGGGGGAGATCCTCGTCGAGCAGGACGTTGATCGTGGCGATCGCGGCGGCGCAGGCGGGGGGATTGCCGCCGAAGGTGGTCGTGTGCAGGAACGGGTTGTCGATGTAGCGCTCCCAGGTCTTGGCCGTGCCGACGACCGCGCCGATGGGCATGATGCCGCCGCCGAATCCCTTGCCGAGGGCCATCAGGTCGGGCACGACGCCGTCGTGCTCGCAGGCGAACATCTTCCCGGTGCGGCCCATGCCGGACTGGATCTCGTCGAGGATGAGCATCGCGCCGAACTTGTCGCACAGCTCTCGGGCGGCGGCCAGGTAGCCGGGAGGGGCGACGACGATGCCGCCCTCGCCCAGGATCGGCTCGAGGACGACGGCGGCCACGCGGTCTCCTGAAAAATCGCAGGATTCCATCATCGTCTTGAGCGCGTCCACGTTGCCGAACGGGACATGCGACCAGTTGAGCAAGGGCAGGAAGGGCTCCCGAAAGACGGCCTTGGAGGTGCCGCCGAGCGCGCCCATGCTCTTGCCGTGAAAGCCCCCGATCGCGCCGATGAACTTGTGCCGGCCCGTCGTGAGGACGGCCATCTTCAGGCAGCCCTCGACGGACTCCGTGCCGGAGTTGGTGAGGAAGGCGTATTGAAGATCGCCAGGGGTGATCAGCGAGACGAGATGGGCGAGGTAGGTGCGAAGGGGATCGATGAGCTCCTGGGAATGGATGCCCTGCCGGTTGAGCTGGTCCATGACGGCCTTGAGAACCTTCGGATGGCGGTGGCCGGTGACGTAGACGCCGAAGCCGCCGAGCATGTCGATGAATTCCTTGCCGTTGATGTCCCGGAAAACCGCGCCTTCGTCTTCCCACTCGACGGCGGTGTAGTCCGTGCTCACGGACTTCCGGTATTTCAAGAAGCCCTCGTTGACGTGGTCGACCCAGTACTTGACCGACTCTCCGATCACCTGCTTCTTCTCGGCGGGGCTGAGCTTCTTTTTGCCGATGATGTCGAGCACCCACGCGGATTTTTTCTTGGCTTCCTTTAGATTCTGTCCCATGGGTTTGGCTCTCCTAAGATAATCTCGGCCGCTTCTCGACGGCCAGACGCGCCTCGGCCCAGCGCGAGAGGCGTACGAACGGCAGGCCGATGAGCACGTACATCAAGGCGGTGAGGACGCCGATGCCCAGGTAGTCGTAGGTCGACGCGGCGAGCATCCCGTAAACGCGGGTCAGCTCGACCATCGTGATCACGGACACGAGGGAGGAGTCCTTGAGCAGGGCGATGAAGTCGTTCGTCGTCGGCGGCAGGACGACGCGCAGGGCCTGCGGTATGATGATGTGGCGCAGGGCCTGCCAGCGCGTCATGCCGAGCGCTAGCGCCGCTTCCATCTGCGCGTGGGGGATGGCCTGTATGCCGGCGCGGTACACCTCGGCCTCGTAGGCCGAGTAGTTGATCGCCAGGCCGAGGACGGCGGCGGTGAAGGGCTGGAGCTTGATGCCGATCGTGGGCAGGCCGTAGAAGATGAAGAACAGCTGAATCAGGAGCGGGCTGCCTCGGATGAACTCGACCCACACCGTCGCGAGCAGGGCCGCCGGTTTGGGGCCGTACAGCTTCGTCAGCGCGAGGGCCAGGCCCATGAGGATGGCAAAGGCCATCGACAACAGGGAGAGCTGGACGGTGGTCACGGCGCCCTTGGCGAGGAAGGGAACATAGCTGGCGTACTTCGAGAACGAGGCTCGCCAGCCGAGCTTGACGCCGCGCGCGGCGAGGTAGGCCTCGAGCTCGGTCGGCTCGGCATGTTGGCCGGGCTTGTCGTCTGTAAAAGCCGCAGCCATCACGGGGTTCCAGATGCCCCAGCGCTCGTAAATCTCGCGCAGCTTCCCGGATTTCATCAGCCGCGCGATCGCCGCGTTGACCTGCGCCAGGAGCTTGGCGTCGCCTTTGCGGATGGCCACGCCGTAGGCCATGCGGCCGAACTGGCCGGGGAGGTTTTTTAATCTCTCGTCGATGCCGTAGTACACCGCGGCCGGGTGGTCCATGAGCACCGCGTCGATGCGGCCGTTGGCGAGGTCGTCGTAGAGCATCGTCTGCGTGTCGTAGCCGACGACGGTGATGCCTCCCGCCTCGGCCAGCAGGCGTTCGGCCAAGGCGCCCTTGAGCGTCCCGGCGCGGCGGCCCTTGAGGTCGGCGAGGGAGGCGACGCCGAAGTCCTTCTTGGCGACCGTCAGCGCCTCATAGGTCAGGTAATAGGGATCGGAAAACTCGACCTCGGCCTTGCGGTCCTCGGTGATCTCGAGGCCGTTGATGACGACGTCGTAGTTGCCGCGCTTGAGGCCGGGGACCAGGCTGTCCCACTGATTCTGCACGAACTCCGGCTTGAGGCCGAGCTCGGCGGCCAGGGCTTCGGCGAGATCGGCCTCGAAGCCCACGGTCTTCGCCGGATTCTTGGGGTCCTGGAAGACGAAGGGTGCGCCGCCCGAGGAGTCGCCGCCCCAACGCAAGGTCTTGGCGGGGGCCGCGTGGGCGCCGAGCGCGCAGACCAGCAAAAGGATCGAGATCTTCATGGGGCGAACTTGCTCATGTACTTGATTGTGCGCGGGTCCTTAGGACTACCGAAAAGCACCGAGGGCGGACCCTTTTCTACGATGAGGCCCTCCTCCATGAATACGATCTCGCGCGCGACCTCGCGGGCGAAGCGCGTCTCGTGGGTGACCACGATCTGGGTCATGCCCTCGGCGTCGAGCTTGCGCATCACGTCGAAGACCTCGTCGACGAGCCAGGGGTCGAGGGCCGAGGTGGGCTCGTCGTAGAGCATGACCTTGGGCGCCATCGCGAGCGCGCGCGCGATGGCGGCGCGCTGCTGCTGGCCGCCCGACATCTGGGACGGGTAATGGCGGGCGTGCCCGGCGAGCCCGACCTTCTCGAGCAAGGGAAGTGCGATCGCCTCGGCCTGCGCGCGCGTCATGCCCTTGACGATCATGGGCGCGGCGACGAGGTTGCCGAGCAGGTCGAGATGGGGGAAGAGGTTGAAGCTCTGAAAGACCATGCCGAAGTTCGCGCGCAGGGCCCGGGTCTGCCGGTCATCGGGGCCTGTTTTTAGCACGAGGTCGCCGAAGGCGATCTCGCCCTCGTCGAACGACTCGAGGCCGTTGAGGCAGCGCAGCAAGGTGGACTTGCCGCAGCCGGAGCGCCCCACGATGACGATCAGCTCGCCCGGGTCGGCCGTGAAATCGACGCCCTTGAGCACCTGTTGACCGTGGAAGGTTTTACGCAGACCTTTGGCGACGAGCACGCCGTATTTTAGCCTTTTCCGCGGTACGGGCTAGTGCTTTTCGTTCTTGCCGCGAAGGAGGGACATGGCGATGATCGGCTCGTCGTCCACGGCGGCGGCCATCGCGCGCCATTCCCCGGAGGTGCGGGGAAAGTGGGGGCGGAAATTGGTCGGGGCGTGGCGCGCGCCGAGCATAGTCAGCCCCAAAGCCAAGGTCCCGCGGCCCATCTCGCGCGACGCGGCGTAGAAGCCCTCCGCGTCGCCGGCCTTGTAGGCCTTGGTCCCGTTTAAGAGGGCCTTGCCGATCGTGTAGCCGCCGAACGCCGCGCCGAGCGCCAGCAGGCCGTAGATGGCCACGGGGGCGACCGTCACGAGCGCGATCGAGGCCGCGGCGACGGCCAGGCCCTTCCAGGTGAACACCGCCGCGATCGTCTGCCCAGCGCCCTTGAGGACCTCGACGCCCGCCTTCTTCCACGAGATCGGCGCGGGCGCCGGCTTCGCCGGAGCGGGCGGGGGGGCGGCCTTGAGGCGCGGCGCGGAAGCGGTGAAAGCGACCCGCGCGGCGGGGGCCGCGGCGAACGGGCCCGCGGCGACCGCCGAGGCTTGGGCGCTTCGGCTTCCATCGTAGAACCGGTCCTGGCCCGAGCGTTCGAGCGGCCGAGGCGCGCCGTCGAGGCGGGCGCGGATGGCGTCGGTGCGGGCGCGGAAATTGAGGGCGGACGGGGGCGGCGCGGCGACGGGCGTAGAGGCGGCGGCGTCCGCGCGGACCGCGAGGCGCTTTCCCCAAACGGCCTCGAGCGACCGCAGCAGAGCCTCGCGCTCGGCGAGGGGAAGATTCGTTTTCCACGAAGGAGCCGTAAACGCCAGCTCATTACCGGCGCGGGCCGGAGCCTCGAACAAGCGCTTGACCGCGGCCTCGGTGCGGGCGACGGCGGCAGGGGGTAGCGGGCCCGGGGAAACCGTCAGATGCATGGCGGCGGAGCCCGGAACGGCGAGGAGCAGGACCAACGAGAAGCCGCGTTTCATGTCCATGATTTAAGTATGGGACCGGCGGGCCCAGCCCGGAAGGGCCGCGGGTCCCGGGCCTCGGTAGGTCCAAAGACCTAGAACGGGGGGTTGAGGCATGCTAAAATCGATTTCGCCTCGTGATGACCTTCACCGCCGCCCTGGCCTTGCTGTCTGTGCTCGCCGCCCCGCTCCGGGCCGAAGGCCTGACCGTTTCCTCCTACACGGCCGCGGCCCTGGCCTCCTCCCCCGAGGTACGCTCGGCCGAGGACGCCTATCGCGCGGCCGACGCCGCGCTCAAGGGTCAGGCCGCGGCGCTGGTCCTGCCGACCTTGTCCTTCTCGTTCACGGAGTATCCCTACGGCCACGATCCGTTCCGCTCGTACCGCTACAACCACGGCCGCTTCGCCGTGCGCGAGGGGCAGGCCGTCACGGCGGCGAACTGGAACCTGTTCAACAGCTTCGAGGATCTGCAGAAGACGCGCGCCGCCGCGATGGCCCGTCGCGCGGCGAAAAATGCCTGGACCGCGGCCCGTCAGGACCGCGCCTTCGCGGCGATCAACGCGTTCTACGACCTCGACGCGAAGACCGAACTGCTCGGCGTGGCCCAGCAGAACCTGACCGACCAGAAGCGTCAGTACGACCAGTCCCTCGACCTCTATAAGAACGGGATGAAGAGCCTCGCGGATCTCCTCAAGAGCGAGACCGACTGGCGCTCCTCCGAGCTGCGCATCATCGCGGCCGAGGCGGAGCGCAAGCGGTCCTTGGTGGCGTTCAACGCCTTGCTCGACCGCGGCGCCTTCGATGAGGCGGCGCTGACCCTCGATCTCAAGGCCGGCGCCACCGACCTGCCGCTCGTGGAGCCCGACTTCGTTCGCGCCCTCGACGCCCGCCCCGAGGTGGCGGAGGCGCGCGAGGACCTGGCCCGCGCGCGCGTCGCCGTGCAGCAGGCCATGCAGGGCATTCTCCCGAATCTCAAGGTGGACGCGACCTGGACCAAGACGCGCTATGCCGCCGGCTCGGGCACGACTTTCCCCAACCCGAATCACCAGATCGGCCTCGCGCTGACCTTGCCCATCGGCTTCAACGGATTTACGCAGGCGTTCGGGGTCTCCGCGGCGAAAGCGCGGCTGCGCCGCTCGGAGGCCGCGCGCGACGCGGCCTTGCGCACCGTGAAGACCGAGGTGTACGGCGCCTACATCAACCTCGAGAAGGTGTCCCGCTCTTATACCGTCGCGGTCTTGAAAGAGGAAATCGCGGCGAAGTCCTTCGAGCTGGTGGAGCGGCAGTACCGTCAGGGCGCGGCCGACGCGATCCGCATGAACCAGGCGCAGAACGACTACCTGAGCGCCCGCGTCGAGCGCGCTCTCGCCCTGCGCGACATTTTTATCGACCGCGCCCGTTATCGGCGCGCGGTGGGAGACCCGTTATGGTGAAGTCATCGCCGAAGGCGATCGCCGTGGCCGTCGTCGCGGCAATGGCGGTCAGCGTCGTGGGCTGGAAAAAGTACAAGGGCGACGGCGCGGACGCAGGCCCCGGCAGCGTGACGGTCACGCGCGGCGACATCGAGGTGCATTTCATGGACTCGGGCGAGCTGACGCCGAAGACCTTCGTCGACGTCGCCAGCAAGGTCTCCGGCCGCGTCATCGAGCTGTTCGTGGACGAGGGGGCGCGCGTCAAAAAGGGCGAGAAGCTCGCCATCATCCAGCCCGGCCGCACCGAGGCCGAGGCCTACGTCCCCACGACCTTGACCTCGCCCATCGACGGCGTCGTCATGCGCTACCAGGACCGCGGCTCGAGCAACTCCCAGGAGGGCAAGCTCTCCAAGCTCGGCGACTACGTTACCGGCCTCATGGAGTCCCAGACGCCGACCTACCTGCTCACCGTCGCCGATCTCTCCCGGCTCGTCGTGAAGATGAAAATCTCGGAGATGGATATTTTAAAGCTGCGCGAGGGCATGGACGTGAAGGTCACCGTCGACGCCCTGCCCGGCCAGGACTATCCGTCCAAGGTCACCTTGGTCTCGCCCCAGGCCGAGAAGGACAGCAACAACCTCAAGAGCTTCAAGGTCGAGGTGACTTTGCTCAAGAGCGACACGCGCTTGAAGCCGGGAATGACCGCCCGCGTCGACGGCCTTTTGGACTCAAGAAAGAAAGTGCTGAAGGTGTCATTGTCCGGAGTTTTCGAAGAAGGCGGCAAGGAATTCGCCTACCTGATCGCCGCCGGCGCGAAGCCGGTGAAGACTCCGCTCAAGCTCGGTCTTCGTTCGGAGATGGACGTCGAGGTCCTTGAAGGCGTTAAAGAAGGCGACAAGCTCTTGACCGAAAAGCCGGACGAAAAGCCCAAGTCGTGAACGCCATCTCCGTTGACGGTCTGACGCGCACCTACCTCGGCGGCTATCAAGCGCTCAAAGGCGTGTCTTTTTCCGTCGCCAAGGGCGACTTCACCGCGATCATGGGCCCGTCCGGCTGCGGCAAATCGACTTTGCTCAACATCCTCGGCCTCCTCGATCGTCCTACAGGCGGGAAGTATCTCCTGGAAGGCGCCGAGACCGCCCGGCTCGACGACGCCGAAATCACCGCGCTGCGCCGCTCCCGCATCGGCTTCGTCTTCCAGGCCTTCAACCTTCTTCCCCGCCTCTCGGCCCTCGAAAACGTCGCTTTGCCGATGGCCTACGCGGGCGCCGAGGTGGACGAGCGCCGCGCGCGCGCCCGCGAGCTCCTGACCCGCGTCGGCCTCGGCGCCAAGGTCGAGAACACGCCGCTTCAGCTTTCCGGAGGCGAGCGCCAGCGCGTCGGCATCGCGCGCGCGCTCGCGAACAAGCCGGCGCTCCTGCTGGCCGACGAGCCCACCGGCAACCTCGACTCGAAATCCTCCGTCGAGATCCTGGCCCTCTTCAAAGAGCTCAACGCCGAAGGCATGACCGTCGTCCTCGTCACCCACGACCCGGCGATCGGCGCGGCGGCGGGCAAGGTGATCCGTATTAAAGACGGGCTGCTCGCGTGAACCTGCGCGAGGCGTTTCGCGCCGGCTCGCGCGAGATCATCGCGAACAAGTTCCGCTCCGCGCTCTCCTTTACCGCCGTCTCCGTCGGCGTCGCCTCCTTGCTCTACACCATGGCGCAGACGCGCGGCATGGAGGAAGCCCTCGAGAAAAACCTGGAGCTGATGGGGCCGGGGCGGATGACGGTCGAGGCCAAGCAAAACTACGTTTCAAAAGGCCTTTCCTCCGGCCTGACCTACTCCGATGTTCTCGCCCTTCGCCGCGAGCTGCCCGACCTCTACATGGTCGAGCCGCGCTCCGCTTACAGCTCGACCCTCGTCGCCGGCCGCAGCAAGATCGACGACGTAGACGTCTGGGGCACCACCCCGGATTTCCGCCGCCGCGACTGGGTCTACCGGCTCCGCGGCCGCTTCCTCAACGAGTGGGACGTCGAGAATCGGGCCCGCGTCGTCGTTCTCATCGAGCCGGCCGGCTGGGTCAAGAAGCCCTTCTGGGCCAAGTTCTGGATGCACGACGACCCCTACGACGACTTCGCCAAGCGCCACGATCTTCTCGGTGAGAGTGTCCGGCTTGAGAACTCGATCTTCACCGTCGTCGGCGTGCTGACCCCTCCGGCGCGCGACAAGGACCCCCGTTGGGAGAGCTGGAACACGGCCAACGCCCTCGTGCCGATCACCGTCTTCCAGCAGAGCTTCACGCGCTTCTCGAACAACCCCGACTCCGTCGACGAAATCCGCATCGACACCGGCGACGTGAAGACCTTGGCTGCGCGCCGCAAGCAGATTTCGGCCATCCTCACGCGCCGCCACCGCGGCGAGGAGGACTTCGAGATCCGGGACGAGCGCGAGGCCATCGAGGCCAAGATGGAAGACATGAAGAAGATGGTGAAGGCGGGCCTGGCGCTCGGCATCGTGGCCCTGCTCGCGGGCGGCATCGGCATCATGAACGTGACGCTCGCCACGATCTTCGCGCGCGTGCGCGAGATCGGCATCCGCCGCGCCATAGGCGCCGGCCGCTCCGACATCCTGGCCCAATTCCTCCTGGAGGCGGCGCTCCTCGGGGCGGCGGGGGGAGTCGCGGGCGTGGCGCTCGGGCTCGTCGGCGTCCAATGGCTCTCCGGCCTCGCCGGCTCGCGCGAGATCGCCAAGATCACGTGGCTGCACTGCGCCGAGGGCATCGCGCTCGCCTCGCTCGTCAGCGCCGCCTTCGCCTTCATCCCCGCCTACCGGGCCTCCCGGCTCGACCCCGTCGAGGCGTTGAAAGCCGAATGAAGCTCGCGGAACTCGGCCGCTCGGCGCTCGTCGAAATCCGCGCCCACAAAACGCGCTCCGCGATGACGAGCCTCTCCCTCTCCATCGGGATCGCGGCGATGCTGTTCACCTTCTCGCAAACCGCCGACATGCTGCGCCGCTACGAGCAGGCCGTGCTCCTCGCGGGCCCGGGGCGCATCGAGGTCACCAAGAAGCAGAGCTACGTGTCGAAGGGCCTCTCCCTGGGCCTGACCTACGACGACGCCCTCGAGCTCCGCCGCCAGTACCCCGACCTGCACATGGTCTCGCCCATGATCACGAGCTGGGGCACGCGCATGCGCCTGGACTCCTTCAAAAACGACGGCATCCGAGCCCGCGGCATCACGCCCGAATGGGCCAAGCGCGACTGGGTGTACACCCTGCGCGGCCGCATGATCAACGAGCGTGACCTGTCCGACGCGGCTCGCGTGTGCGTCTTCATCGAGACGGGCGGCTGGATCAAGAAGCCGTACTGGGCCCGCTACTGGCCCGAGCAGGCCCTGACCAAGCACATCTCGCGGCGCGACCCGCTCGGCCGCCGAATACTGCTCGGCGACCATATCTTCACCGTGGTCGGCGTCATCAAGGAACCGCCGCGCGACAAGGATCCGCGCTGGTTCGGCCGCTCCTGGGGCGGCCAGGGCGTGGCCCTCGTCCCGGCGACCTCCTACCAGCGCTTCCTCACCCCAAGCTACCAGAAAAATCCCGAGGTCATCGAGTCGATCAGCGTGGACACCGGCGACGCCGCCAACGCCGCGGCCTACATCCGCCGCATAAAGGTCCTGCTCAAGGCCCGCCACCGCGGCGAGGAGGACTTCGAGGTAAAGGACTACCGCGAGATCATGCAAAGCGCGCTCGCGCAGATGAAGGAGTTCGTGATCTCGATCCTCATCATCGGCATCGTCGCCATCCTGGCCTCGGGCATCGGCATCATGAACGTGACGCTTGCCACCATATTCTCGCGCGTGCGCGAGATCGGAATACGCCGCGCCTTAGGGGCGACCCGCTCGGATATCGTCTGGCAGTTCGTCAGCGAGGCGATGATGCTGGGCGTCATCGGCGGGATCGGGGGGACGGGCCTGGGCGTCCTGGGAATCTGGTACCTGGCCCCGAAGCAGGAGCGGATGCTCGAGATCTCGTTGATCCATGTCGCGGGGGCGCTCTTCATCGCGCTCGGGACCGGCTTTCTGTTCGCGCTGTATCCGGCGTGGAAGGCGTCGCGCTTCGATCCCGTCGAGGCGCTGCACTACGAGTAGGGTTTCGTTGAGTTATCCCCAGAGGCGGTCCCAACTGTTGTCAACAACAGCCGAGCGGGCGCTTGTGGATAACACGTATCCTGTCCGAGGCTGCTAGTGCCTTTCGCCCGCCTGCCGCCCGCCATGCCGGGGCGCGACAGCGTCGCCCGATTTGGCGATCCGGTTGGCCCATTGGGCCTCGAAGCGCGCCTGCGAGACGTCCATAGCGGTCTTGAGGGAGCCGGACTCGAGCATGCGCTGATCCTTGGCGGGCAGGAGCTTGCCCAGGGCCCGCCTGCCGCCCGGGAACACCTCGAGGATGCCGGAGAGGGCGCGGGCGTAGCCGGCGGGCTCGTGCAGGCGGGTCCAGCCGTCGAGTAGGCAGCGCACGGCCTCGGCGACGTCCTCCGGTGTCAGCGCCGGGTGCCGGCCGATCTTGCGGCCCCAGTCGTCGAAAAAGGGCCCGACCGGCAGCAAAAGATCCGCGGCGCGCCGCAGCCCTTTTGCGGCACGAAGCGGGTAATGGCGGTGGTTGTCGGCGCCCATGTGCTTCTGATGGATAATCCCCGCGGGTCCGAGCCGCCCGTCGAAGAGAGGCGAACCAGGCTTGGCGGCGTCGTAGAGGGCCGCGCGCAGCGCGTCATTGCCTTTGAGCTCCCACTGGTCGACGACCCGGTCGAGGTCTCCGAAGTTATGGGCGATCAGGGCCGAGGCCTTGAGCAGCTCGACGCCGCCGCCGCAGGCCGCGTAGGCGCGATCTTCCCGCGCGGCTTCCCGCAGCATCGTCTCCAGAACGACGGTCGAGAAGGCCGGCTTGGCCTCGAGGCAGGCGGCATAGGCGCCGACGGCGACGGAGAACCAGGTGCCTTCGTGCGTCGAGATCCTCGTTTCTCCGGCGCCGGAGATCTTCGCGGTGACGGGCGCGTAGTCCCAGCTGAGCGCCTCGAGGACGAGCTTGGCCTGCTCCTCGACGAGGCCGGGCTGGACGTCCTGCCAGTGCTTCCAGCGGATGCCGTTGTCGACGTCGGTCGGCAAGAAGCTTCCGGCCGTGGCCCAGTGCGCGCACAGGCACAGCTCGTAATACTCGAGAGCGTTGAGCTCGCGCCCGTCGTAGGAGCGCAAGACGCGCAGGTAGCGGCCGGCAGGGCCTTCCGGCTCGGGCCCCTCGAACAGAAACGGCGCCGCCATCCGGACCTGCTCGATGAGGAGGGTCGGGACGATCGCCACTAAAAGGGGTTGTCGGCGTCGGCGAGCAGCGGAAGCTCGGCGTCCTTGGGCGTGACGAGCGCCTCGGACGCGGAGATGGGCCACTTGATACCGAGCGCGGGGTCGTTCCATCGGATGCCGCGGTCCACTTCCTTGGTCCAGTAGTCCGTGACCTTGTAGGCCATGTCGGCGACGTCGGTGAGCGCGCAGAAGCCGTGCGCGAAGCCGGCGGGCACCCAGAACATGCGGTTGCCGGAGTCGTCGAGCTCGATGGCGGCGGAATTCCCGAAGGTCGGCGACTTTTTGCGCAGGTCCACGACCGCGTCGAGGACGCGGCCGCGCGTGCAGCGCACAAGCTTGCCGATCGCCTTCGGCGGAACCTGGTAGTGGAGGCCGCGCACGACGCCTTTCCTGGAGCGCGAGAGGTTGTCCTGGAGCAGGGGTGGCAGGCCGGCCTTGGCCCAGTCGTCGGCGCGGAAGGACTCCATGAAGAAGCCGCGCTCGTCCGCGTGCGACTTGCCTTCAACGAGGAGGAGGCCGTCGATGCCGCCGTAGGGGGTGAAATTGAAGGGCATGCCCTATCTTACCGATTTAGTGCGCGAGATTAAACGGCGAGCAGGCCGCGGATGGCGTCGTTCAAAGCCTCGAGGCGGACGGGCTTGCGCAGGAACACGGCGGCGCCGAGGGCCTTGATATCGTTCTCGAAGAAGCCGGCGCCGGTCGGAAAAGCAGTCAGCACGATGATCGGGATGCGCCGCGTCGCCTCGTTCGTTTTGAGGAGAGTGATGATTTCCCGGCCGGTGAGCCCCGGCAGCATCATGTCGAGCAGGATCAGATCGGGGAGGAGGGACAAAGCCATGTCGTGGCCCTCGGGGCCGGTGTAGGCGTAGTGGACCTCGTAGCCGCGGCCGTTGAGGGCCGAGGAGATCTGGGCCTGGAAGTCCGGGTCGTCTTCGATGCTGAGGATGCGAGGCATTCGATTTCTCCCGGCGGGCCGGCGGGCAGCACGACGGTGAAGGAGGAGCCGCGTCCCGGGACGCTGTCCGCGGTGATCCCGCCGCCGTGCCGCTCGACGATCTTGTGGCAGATGGCCAGCCCCATGCCGGTCCCCGGATAGTCCTTGGCGGAGTGCAGGCGCTGGAAAGGCTGGAAGATGCGGCCGGCGAATTTCATCGCGAAGCCGACCCCGTTGTCCGACACCCGGAGCTCGCAGCGGCCGCCGCCGGCCGGGCGGCCGCTCACGCGGATCTCCGGGGGGAGGCCGGGGCGGCGGAACTTAAGCGCGTTGCCGATCAGATTCTGCAGGAGCTGGCGCATCTGGTTCGGATCGCCCATGACGACCGGCAAGCCCTCGACGCGCACCGTACCGTCCGCACGGGCGAGCGGCTCCTCCAGGTCGCCGAGCACGTCGGCCGCGACGAGCGCGAGGTCCACCGCCCGGTGGGGCTCGGCGTGGGTCGCGACGCGGGCCAGGCTGAGGAGCGCGTCGATGAGGTCCTGCATGCCGCTCAGCGAGCGGTCGAGGCGCCGCATGAAATCCTTGTCGGTCTCGTCGAGGCGGCCCGCCAGGCGGCTCTTGAGCTGCTCGGCGAACGCCGACGCCTTGCGCAGGGGAGCCTGGAGGTCGTGCGAGGCGACGTAGGCGAACTGGGTGAGCTCGGTGTTCGAGCGCGCGAGCTCGGCCGTGCGCTTCTCGAGGGCCTGTTGGCTGCGGACCAGCGCGTCCTCGGCCTTGCGGCGCGCCGTGATGTTCTCGAAGACAAGCCCGACCAGGGGCGCGCCGAGGGGGAAGACCTTGATCGAGAAGTGCCCGCCGGGAACGCGCTTGGTGCTGATGAAATCGTCGACCTCGACGCCGCGATTGTGCCGGAGCGCCTCGGCGCAGGCCCGGGTCAGCGCGCTGTCTCGGAGCTCGGGGGCGAAGTCGAGCAGCAGGCGGCCCGCGACGTTCTCCGCCCTCGACCCGCTCAGCATCTGTCCGATCGTGTTCATCTCGACGATGCGCCAGGTTTCCGGCTTTCCCGAATCCTCGAGGCGCACCACGGCGATGCCGACCGGGAGCTCTCCGACGATCCGCCGGTAGAGCCGGATGCGCTGGCCGTCCCGGACGCGGCGCTGCGCGAGCAGGGCGCGCAGCAGGTAGGCCGTCAGGGCCGCAAGCGCGAAGGCAAGAGCGGACATCGTATAGTCTGACCGGGCCGCTGCCCCGGGACAAGGTCCGCGCTGTCAGCGAGGTCAGCCGGGACCTAAACGGTGAGCTGGTAGCCGTCGCGGGTCGTCGAAAGCCGGTAGGCCTCCGCGCCGAGGTCCTCGCGCAGGCGTTGGACGGTCTTTTCGAGATCGTTCTTGGTCCCGTTGGGTCCCCAGATCTTCTCGACGAGCTGCTGCCACGGCACCTCGCCGCCCTGCTGGAGGAGATGGAAAAGCACCTCGAAGCGCTTGGGCGCGAGATTGGCGACCATGTGCTCGCCGATCCAGACGGACTTGGTTTCCGCGACGAGACGCGCCGCGCCGCGCGTCCAGACCGTGACGGGGGCCTTGGCCTTGCGCGAGGACAGCAGCCGCTTGATCGTCTTGATGAGCGGATCGAGCTGAATGGGCTTGCGCAGGTACTCGATGACGCCGAGGGACTTGATCTCGCTCTCGAAGAAGGACGCCTCGGCGGGATAGGCGGTCATGACGATGATCGGGATATCGCGAGTCGCCTTGTTCTTTTTCAGGAGCTTGATGACCTCGAGGCCGTTGAGGCCCGGGAGCATCATGTCGAGGAGGATCAGATCGGGGTCGAGGGACAGCGCCTTCTCGTGGCCCTCGGGGCCGGTGAAGGCATAGTGCACCTCAAGCCCCTGGTTTCGCAAGGCGAGCGAAATCAGGTGCTGGAACTCGGGATCGTCCTCGACGCTGAGGATTCGCGGCATCGCAGGTCAGGGTAGCATTCCCTCATTTTCTCCGCAACGGCGGGGCATTTCGGGCCAGCAGGTCTTCGATTCGGCTCAGCAGGATCTCGCGTTCCACCGGCTTGGTCAAATAGGCGGAGGCGCCCGCCTCCTGCCCCATCAGAAAGACCTCGTCCGACCCCACGCCGGTCAGGAACAGGATCGGCATCGCGGCGTAGCGGGGGAGGGAGCGCACGGTTTCGCAGAGCTTGAAGCCGCTGGCGCCCGGCATCTTGACGTCCGTGATCAGCAGGTCGGGGGGCGACGCCTTATTTCTGTCCGCGTCGAGCCAGGCCTCGGCGCAGTCGTAGCTGAGAACGTCGTAGCGCGCACGCAGCACGACGCCGAGCACGGCGCGGAAATCGGCGTCGTCGTCGATGACGACGATGCGGGGGCGGGTCGCGGCGTTCATGGCGATGCGCCTCCCGTCTCCAGCGCCCGAAGCAGATCGGCCTCCTCGAAGGGCTTGAGCAGGACCTGGTTGACCCCTTCGGCGTGGGCGCGTTTCCCGAGATCGGGGGATAGCCAGGCGGTCATGACGATCACCTTGGCTCCCTTGGTCCGCGCGTCCTCCCGCAGGCGGCGGCAGAGCTGCCAGCCGTCGAGCCCGGGCATGGCGAGATCGATGAGCGCGACATCGGGGCGGAACTCCATCGCCCGCTCGAGCCCGGAGGCGCCATCGTAGGCGACCGCGACCTCATAGCGGCCCGCCGCGGTCAGCCGCGTCGCAAGCGGGCCGACGAGATCGCGCTCGTCGTCGACGATCAGGATTTTCTTAAGCGCGAGCTTTGGCATGGGAGCCCTCCTCGCGCAGCGGCGCCGCGGCCTCGGCCGCGATCGGGAGGGTGAAGCGGAAGCACGCGCCCTGGCCGGCCGGCACGTTCTCCGCCCAGATGCGGCCGCCGTTGAGGGCCATGATCTCGCGGCAAATCGCGAGGCCGAGCCCGGTCCCTTTGTAGCCTTCCCCGCCCTTGGGCCGGTCGAGCTGGATGAACTTGTCGAAGAGCTCCGCGAGACGGGCCTTCTGAATTCCGGGGCCGTCGTCGGTGACGGCGACCTCGACCTCGCCGGAGTTCGCGGACGCGCGAACCGTGACGCTCCGGCGCGCGTAGCGCAGGGCGTTGTCGAGCAAGTTCCCCAGGACCTGCGCGATCATGTCGGAGTCCGCCATCACGCTCGGCAGCTTCTTCGGTGCGTCGAAGCGGATGTCGGCCGCCTTGTCGCGGTTGGCCAGGCGCATGCCGAGTTCTACCTCCTCGATCAGAGCTCGCGGATCGAAAGGCTGGCGGTTGACGCGCGCGCGCCGCGACTCGAGCCGCGTGAGATCGAGGAAGTTGTTGAGCAGGCGAGTGAGGCGTCCGACATGCCGGTCGGCGATGCCGACCAGGTCGGCCTGCTCCTTTGTCAGCGGGCCGGCCAGATCGTCGCGCATGGTCCCCACGACGGCTTTGATGACGGAGAGAGGCGTGCGCAGCTCGTGGGCCACGGTGCTCAGCAGCTGGTCCTTCAGCTGATCGGAGTTGCGCCGCTCGCTGACCTCGGCGCGGACCTGCGCGAGCTTCTTGAGCTCGCTGACGTCGCGGATCGTGGCGACCCACGCGGGGTAGCCCTTCCATTCGATCTCGGCCACCCTCATCTCGGCCGTGAGCGTCTCGCCGGACTTGCCGGGCAGCTTGAGCTCCATGGCCCGGTCGGGCGTCAGCGTGTAATCGAAGAGCCGGCCGACGAACTGCTCCCATTTCTTCCCGAACAGGCCAAGGGCCGCCGCGTTCGCGTATCGCACCATGCGGCTGCGGTCCACGATGACCATCCCGTCGGGCGAACCGTCGATGAGCTTCTCCATCTGCCGGAACAGGCGGTCGCGCGCGAGCGCGAAGCCGATCGCGTGCCGCAGCCGTCCGGCGTCGAGCTTGCTCTTGGGGAGGAAGTCCTGGGCGCCCGCGGCGATCGCCTCGAGGCCGAGGTCGTCTTGGGCGAGGTTGGTAAGCACGACGACGGGCAGCCCCGGCGCCTTCGCCCGCACCTTGAGCAACGTTCCAAGCCCTTGGCTGTCCGGCAGCATCAGATCGAGCAGCACGATGTCATATTCCTGGCGGGACAGGAGATCGAGCCCGCCCTGAAGGCTGACCGTGTTCTCGAGGAGATATTTGAGCGTCTCGCCGCAGGCCTCGTTGATGTACACGCTCATCAGCATCGTGTAGTCGGGGTCGTCCTCGATGAGGAGCACTCTGACTCGTTGTTCCATGGAGAATTCTGCCTTCCCGGGGGCCTACTCAAGTGTGCCGTCACGGGAACGATTGTTACAAGGCGGCCGTTGTCAGCGGAGTCAGGTGGGCTGTATAATGCGCCCATGACGCCGAAGCGCCGTATCCTGCTGGTCGACGATGAAGCCGACAACCGGCTCGTTTTCGGCGACGTCCTGGCGGCCGACGGGTACGCCGTCAAACGCGTCTCGAGCGCGCGCGCGGGGTTCGACGCGGCGGTCGCCTCGGTGCCCGATCTCGTGCTGTCCGACGTCTCGATGCCTGGCGGCGACGGGCTCTCTTTGCTCGCGAGGCTGCGCGCCGACAAGCGTACCGCGCGCGTGCCCGTCGTGCTCATGTCCGGCGTGTTCAAGGATTCCGACGACCTGGCCGAGGGGCTCGACTCGGGGGCCGACGACTACATCCCCAAGCCGGTCTCGCCGGCCCTGATGCGAGCCAAGATCGCCGCGGTCCTGCGCCGCTTCGAGGCTCCCGCCGAGCTCGGCGAGCAGCTCAAGACGCACGGCCTCGTCATCGACGTGGCCGCGCGCACGGTGACGGCGGGGGGGCGGCGGATCGCCCTGACGCGCAAGGAGTTCGATCTCCTGACGACCTTCCTGCGCAAGCCCGGCCGCGTGCTGAGCGTGCCCTTCCTTCTCGAGACGGTCTGGGGCTACGATCCCGTTGACTACTCCGACCCGCACACGATCGGCGTGCACGTGTCCACCCTCAGGCGCAAGATCGGCGCGAAGCTCGCTAAGCGCATCGTCGCGGTGACCGGGCTCGGCTACCGCTTCGACGCCTGATCAGGCCGACAGCTTTTCCTCGGGCCCTTCCCAGCGGGGGAGTGCGAACGAGAGGCGCGAACCTCGGCCGGGCCCGCCGTCGATCTCGAGCGCGGCCCCGTGAGCGTCGAGGATCTTCTTGACCAAGGTCAGCCCCTCGCCGAACCTCGGCGAGGCGGCCGTGGTTCAGCGCGCGGCCGCCCAGCTCCCAATCTCGGCGCCACTCGCCCGCGCCGGCGGAGGCGAAGAACACAAAAACCGGCGCCAGGCATCGGGTGCGCCGCATGCTCCATGGGAGCCCTTTGGAAGAAGCGCCTCCGAATTTGGGGGGGATTTGATCGGCGTTTGATAGCGTCGGGGCAGGCGGGAGGGAAACATGAGGACATTATGGATCGCGCTGGCGCTCGCGGCGGCGGCCGCGCCGGCCTCGGCCGCGAGCGTTTTCAGGGAGGCGGGCGCCGGGGTCGTGGCCGGCGATCCGATCGGCGGCACGGCGAAGCTATGGTTCGACGACGACTACGCGGTCGATCTCGGCGTCGGCTTCAGCGGCGACACCGTGCTGTGGGGCGATTTCCTCTACCACGCGTGGAATCTGCTGCCTCAGCCGGAGGAGGGCAAGCTCGGGGTATATTTCGGCGCGGGGCCGCGCCTTGAGACCGCCGACGATACGGAGTTCGGCGTGCGCACGATCGCGGGGCTGTCCTGGCGGATTACGCGTCAGCCGATCGAGTTCTTCGTCGAAGCGGGGCCGGTCTTCCGCATGACGCAGGGCGGGGGCGTGGACGCAGACGGCGGGATCGGACTGAGGCTGTACCTGGGCTCGAGCCGTTAGGCGACGGCCGCCGCTTCCTTGCGCCAGTACGCCTGCCCCTCGGGGGGCAGGGTATACACGGGATCGAGGTATTCGTAGCGGCGCGTGAGCGCCTCCTCGTCGTCGGCCTCGATGCCGGTGCGGTAGGACTTCGTCCAGTAGGAGATGCCCTTGACCTTGTCGTAGTCGGCGAGCTGATGGATCCAGCGCTTGCCGACGTAGGGCACGTCCACGGTGACGCGCGGCGTCGCGAAGCCGGGGAGGTAGCCCATGATGTCGTGCTGGAGCTGCATGCCCTCGGCGATCGACAGGCGCCAGTGCTCGGAGTTCGGGATCATGTCGGCCATGTAGAAGTAGTACGGCATGATCTTCGCGTGGTCGAGCAGCATGAAGCACAGCTCGAGGAGATCCTGCTGCGTGGTGTTCACGCCTCGCAGCAGAACGCCTTGGTTTCGCACATCCCGGAACCCCATCTCGAGCAGCTTGCGCACGGCCTTGCCGACGAGCGGCGTCACCTGCTGGGCGTGGTTGACGTGGGTGTGGACGGCGATGTCGATGCCGCGATCCCACGCGCGCTTGGAGACGCGTTCGAGGCCTTTTAAGACCTCGTCCTGAAGGAAGTGCTGGGGCAGCCCCTGAAGCCCCTTGGTGGCCAGACGAATGTCCTTGATGTTGGGGATGTCCATCAGCTCCATCAGGAACGCCTCGAGCTGGGCGATCGGTACGTTGGCCACGTCTCCACCGGAGACGACCACGTCGCGCACGGATGGCGTCTTGCGCAAATAGTCGAGCATCGCCGCGTAGCGGTCCTTGGGCTGGCCCTCGAACTTGTGCTTCTGCACCTGGGGGACGGAGTTGCCGACCAAGTCCATTCGCGTGCAATGCCCGCAGTACTGCGGGCAGGTCGCGATCATCTCGGCCAGCACCTTGGTCGGGTAGCGGTGGGTGAGGCCTTCGCTCGCCCACATCTCGGACTCGTGCAGGCTGTCGCGGCTCGCCTTCGGGTGGTTGGGCCACACCGGATGGCGGTCGGAGACGATTGGGACCATGTAGCGGCGGACGGGATCGTTCTTGAGGTCCTTCTCGTTCATCGTGTTGAGCATCTGCGGGGGGATCAAGAGCGACATCGTCGCCTTCTCGTTCTGATCCTTGACGATTTCTTCCGCCAGCTCATCGGTCAAAAACGGGCCGAACGCGTCCTTCAAATCCTTTAGGTTCTTGGCCGAGTGCTGGCGCTGCCACAGCGCCGATTCCCACTGCTCCTTGGTGACGCCCTTATACCCGGGCAGGCGCGTCCAATCCGGCTCCCGGTACTCCCGCTTGAGGGGGTACTGGAACGGCTGGCGCGACGCGTCCGCTTTGACTTTCTTGGCCATGCCCCATTCTAGCAAAACCCCCGATTTAAGGTGTCAGGCCTAACGGTAATGACAGTATTTGGGGGGAGCTCGATGCAACTTTTTAGGGGGGCAATCGTATGATAGGCATGGGAAGAAGACCACGAATTCATTTCAACGGCGCCGTCTACCACGTGATGGCCAGGGGCGTCGACGGCCGCGCAACGTTCATTGACGATCATGATCGCCTCCAATTCTTATCCGCGCTGAATCGAATCTGCAGTGAATCGTCCGCGGAAGTTTACGCCTACTGCTTAATGGGCAATCATTTCCATCTCGCGATCCAGGTCGGACCGATCGGTCTGCCCGCGATCATGCAGCGGCTCCTCACAAGCTATGCGACGGCTTTCAACAGCCGGCATTGTAGGAGCGGGCATCTGTTCGGCGCCCGTTACAAGGCGATAATCTGTCGTGACGCTGCGTATCTGGCCGTCCTCATTCGGTATATCCATCAAAATCCCGTACGGGCGAGGCTTGTCGCCGCGGCGCGTGAGTGGCCCCGGTCCAGCTGCAGGCAGCTTGAACGTGAAATCGACGAGGCGATCCCAACCGGATTCAATCCGTGGCAAGCTCCGAAAGAACCGGCCCGTCTGATCCGGTTCATCGAAACACCCCAATTGGCGATTGATGAGATCGCCATTCGCGTGCAATCGCGGATGGGAATCACGCTGAAGGAGATGCGTTCTAACATGCGGCGACGAGATGTCATCGCCGCACGCCGGGCGCTGACGGTGGAAGCCATCAGAAATGGGCACCCCTTGCATACGATCGCGGATTGGCTGCAAACGTCGCCGACGTCGGTGACGCGCTATTCCAAGGGAAATACTGTCACTACCGTTAGGCCTGACACCTAATTCTGTAGAATCGGGGAATGTTAAAGGGGAAAACGGCGGTGGTGACGGGGTCGACGAGCGGGATCGGTCTGGGGATCGCCAACGCGTTGGCGGCGCAGGGCGCGGAGGTCATGATCAACGGCTTCGGTGAGCCAAAGCAGATCGATGAGATCCGCCTCGGCCTCGAGCGGCTGTCCGGCGCGCGCGCCTTCTACCACGACGCCGACATGAGCAAGCCGGGCGAGGTCGCCGCCTTGGTCCTCGACGCGGAGCGGCTTCTCGGCAAGGTCGATATCCTGGTCAACAACGCCGGCATCCAGCACGTCTCCCCGATCGAGGACTTCCCGGCGGAGAAATGGGATATGGTGCTCGCCATCAATTTGACCTCGAGCTTCCACACGATCCGCGCGGCTCTGCCAGGCATGCGGAAGCGCGGCTGGGGCAGGATCATCAATATCGCCTCGTCCCACGGCCTCGTCGCCTCGGTCAACAAGGCGGCCTACGTCGCCGCCAAGCACGGCCTGGTCGGCCTGACGAAGACGGTCGCGCTCGAGACCGCCGCGACCGGCATCACCTGCAACGCCATCTGCCCCGGCTGGGTACTGACGCCGCTCGTGCAAAAGCAGATCGACGCGCTGGCGACCCGCGACCGCATGACGATCGAGGACGCCAAGAAGATGCTGCTCGCCGAGAAGCAACCGTCCCGCGATTTCGCGACGCCGGAGCAGATCGGCGGCATCGCGGTGTTTCTGTGCTCGGACGCGGCGGCTCAGATGCGCGGCGGCGCGCTCACCGTGGACGGCGGCTGGACGGCGCAGTAGCGCTCCAGGGGCCCGGGTCGGGGATGACGCCCACGGAGTAAATCATGGGCGGAATGCCTTTGACGGCGACGAGCACCTTTCGTCCTCCCTCGCCGTGCCACGCGCCTTCGTCCATGGCGGTGATCTCTCCCAGAATGTTTTTCTCGGCCAGGGCGCGGCCGCCGGCGGAGAAAGCCAAGATCCAGCCGTTCTTGGTTCCCACCAGAATCTCGCGGCGGCCGTCGCTGTCGAGGTCCGCGGAAACGAGGGCGGAGACGCTCGTCCAACCCAGGTCGACCTGCCACGCCGGCTCGAGCCCGCGCTTGCCTAGGCGCGAGACCTTCAAGATCTGTCGGTCGTTCGGATACACGTGGCCGACGGTCACCAACCGCGGGCCCTCGCCAAGGTCGGCGAGGTGGGCGAAGGCGGCCTCGCTCCAGGCCAGGGGCGTGCTGAGAAACACCTTCCCCGCCGCGGTGATCCCGGTGAGCGCGCTGCTCTTGAAGTCCGCTCCCATGCCGGCGACGAGGACGCCGGAGCGACCCTCTTCCAGGCGCCCGGCCGCGACGGCGGAGACGGAATGAAAGCCGCCCTTGCTCCACAGCCTCTTGCCGTCGGCGCTAAACGCGGAGATGCTGTTTTCCCTCCAGGAACGAACGATGACTTCGTCCTGGCCGTCGCCGTCAAGATCCCCGGCGGCGAGGCGGTCGATGTCCGCGGCGAGCGGGATCGCCGGCTCGCCCATAAGGCCGAGAATCACCGCTTCGCCGGCGCTGAGAGCCGCGATCCGATCCTTGGCGCCGCGCAGAGCGCTGATGTCCTGGACCCTGAGACCCATGCTCGACACGGTGACTCCGGCGGCATCGAAGCGGTGCAGCATGACACCGGACTCCTTGGTAAATTCGAGCACGAGCGGCCCGTGCGGCGAAAACGTCAGGCTTTTGAGCTCGCTTTCGTAGCCGAAATCCTTGCGCCAATACGCGGACAGGACCTTTCCCTCGCCCCAGGGCTTCGCTTCGAGGTCCCTGAAGATGCCGTAGTGGGGAGAATAAGCGAGCGGCGCCAGGTGCGCCAGCTTCGGAAATGAGACAAGTTTGGGCACCGCGGGGAAGCGATGCGGCCGGTTCGAGCAGGCCAAGCCGGTCAGCGCTAGGGCCGCTAGCATTCCCCGCACCGAGCTCGATCGCATTGCGCGAGTATAACGCCTCCTTCTCCGCGCGTCAATGCGGCAATGCTGCGAGCGTCTTCCCGAAGGGTCCGCCGCGATTAAAATACTGTCATTACCGTTAGGCCTGACACCTATGACACGCGGGTCGATGCGGCTAGGCCGCTTGGGAGGGGGTCTTTTCGACCCAGGATACGAGCTCGTCGAAGGCGGCGTGGGCGCGGGGCATGAGCGGCTTCACATGCGGGAACATGTCCGCGTTCGTGTCGATGTGCGCGGCGTCGTCCTCGAACACCAGCCGATGGAGATCCGCTTTGCCGCGCGACGAGACGAGGTCGCGGTAGGCTTCGGCGTGGCCGGCGCAGGGGATCAGGTAGTCGTGGCGGCCCGCGATCGAGATCAGAGGGGCCTTGAGATCGCCGGTATTCTCGAACTCGCGGATCGCGGCGAGAGCGCCGGGGCGTGAATCGAGATCGTAGTCGGCGGGCGCGCCGGCGTAGGACGGGTCGAGGTCGCTGATAAACAGGCCCAAGGACGATTCCCAGTAGACCATCTTGTACAGGTCGGCGAGGCCTTTCCACTTCGCGTCCACCATCGGGTATCCGGCGCGCGCGATCCCCTTCTGGTCCCACGGCTCCTGGGCGGTCGCGCGCAGCAAAGCGGGCAGCTCGCGCAGGAGATTGCCCTTGTCGGCGCGCCACAGCACGCCGGACACCTCCACCGCTCCGTCCACGAATCCCAGTTCGGCGGCGCGTCGCGCGACGAAGCCGCCGTTGGAGAGGCCGATGGCGTAGACGCGTTCCGGCGAAGCGCCGTGGCGGCGCAGGATGAGCTCCCGCGCGGTCTCGACCAGCGTCTCGAGGCGCCCGGCCCAGCGGCGCACCGAGCTTTCCGGCGTCATGGGCATCACGACGGTGTCGGCGTCGAGCACGGCGCGGCGCACGCACTTGTCGGTCGCGGCGAAGGCGTAGCCGCGGCTCAGCGCGAAGTCGGAGAAGTACAGGTCGTAGGTGTTCTCGTCGGTGATGCCGGAGGAGGCGGCGACGACGAGGCGGCCGTTCCACTCCTTGGGCACGCGCAGGACGAAGCGCGCGCGGTTCTCGGGGCCGAGAGCCCCGGTCACGCGCAGGCCCGGCACGGGCTTGGAGAGCTTGGTCCACAGCGCCTTCGGGGGTGCTATGTGCAGGGCGTCGGCGGCGAGCGTGCCGGCGGCGCGTTCGGGCCCCGTGGTCAGGTCCTGGAGATCGGTCTCGATGATGCCTGGCTCGCGCGGAAGGTCGACGCGGAAGGCGTAGGCGCGGGGGATGCTCACGGCTTCAGGATCTTCGCGAGCTCGTCGCGCTTCTTGAGCGGGAAGTAGTGGTCGCCGCTGACGATGCGGGCACGCAAGCGGCCGGTCTTATCCTTGAGCACCGTTCCGGAAGGCGGCGCATCTTCCGGCGCCTCGATGCCGAGGCGCTCGAAGAGGACCTTGGCGCTCTCCCAGTTCAGGAGCTTGTCCCCGTCGGAGTGGACGAGCTCGAGGCGGATGCCGAGCTGCTTGATGCGCGCCGCGTCCTGGGGCGAAAATTCGAGGCGGAACATGTCGCTCGAGCGGCGCAGGAGCGCCTCCTGCCAGCCGGGGTTCTTCGTGTCGGCGTCGAGATCCTTGAGGAAAGCCTTTCTGATGTGGTCGACGGCCTTGTCCCACGGCTCCTTGAGGTCGGCGCGCATCATCGCGCCGGCGTCCTTGGCGGCCAGCGCGATGAGCTGGCCGCGCTGGAAGCCCCACTGCGCGGCCCAGGCCGAGACGGCGGGCGCCAGGAACGGATTGAGGCTCGCGGCCGACTGCCAGAGCTCGACGGTCGCGTCGCCGGCGTTGAGCCAGTCGATGACGGTGCGCGTGGCCTTGCCCATGGCCTCGAACTCCTTGCCCGCGCGCTTCTCGCTGCCTTCGTAGTGCGTCGTCGCGTGGAGCATGAACACGCGTGATCCCGACAGGGCCCGAAGCGCGGCGGCGACGGTGGGCTCGGCGTGAAGCTGGATCATGCGCTGGAAGACGAGCGTCGCGAAGGAGTGGAGGGCGAGCTCGACCTTGCCGCCGGGGGAGTCCTTCGCGGCGAGGAGGACGGCGCGCGCGAGGTCGCGGGCGTCGGCGTCGATGGGCGACTTCGTCGGCTGCCAGGCGGAGGGCGCGTGGCCGCGCGTCCAGAGGAACAGTTCGTTGCCGGCGGGCTTCTCGGCGCGCGCGAAGAACGGCTCGAAGCTTTCGTTGAGGGCGAGCCCGCCCGCGTACACCCGCGCCGGCGCGTCGCCGCTTCCCGCGCGCGACTTGTAGAGGACCGGCGCCCCGCCGTCGCCGTCGAAGGCGCCGAGCGACCAGCCTTCGCCCGGCGCGGCGGCGCGGCCGCCGTCGAACAGGGCCTTGGCCTCGGCGGCGGAGTCATCGAGCGATTTGCCTCCCGCTTCCGCCTTGACGGGCGTTCCGGCGCCTTGGGCCATGTTCGCGGTGAAGGCGAGCGCGGGGATGGCGGGAAGCGCGGGGACGA
>Ga0209824_10000255_pt1 | contig 36189 bp, 33 predicted proteins | sample VDWuncwatermetaG_FD_184124 | JGI IMG/M metagenome (GOLD analysis project Ga0209824, IMG submission 184124) | Wastewater microbial communities from Netherlands to study Microbial Dark Matter (Phase II) - VDW unchlorinated drinking water (SPAdes)... ...
CGCCGGTCATTCGCGAGGCCGGAGGCGATCGCTCGGCGGTCACCGGAGGAACCCGCGTTTTATCCGATCGCATCGTCGTGCGCATCACGACCAATCCGGGTGAGTCCTTTCTGGATCGGATGATCGGGTTGGTGGAAGGAGCGACGCGGCAGAAGACCCCCAACGAAATCGCGCTCAACATCTTGCTCGCCGGCCTCACGCTCGTCTTTCTCTTCGCCTGCGTGACGCTCGTGCCCTTGGCTTTGTACTCCAACATCACCATTTCCGTGACCGTAATCGTGGCGCTGTTGGTATGCCTGATCCCAACGACCATCGGCGGCCTGCTCTCCGCTATCGGCATCGCCGGTATGGATCGGCTGGTCCGCAAGAACATCCTGGCCATGAGCGGCCGGGCGGTCGAGGCGGCCGGAGATGTCGATACTTTGCTTCTCGACAAAACGGGAACTATTACCCTCGGCAACCGCATGGCCACGGAATTCATCACCGCGCGAGGCGTGCTCGCAACGCGCCTGGCGGACGCGGCTCAATTGGCCTCTTTGGCGGACGAGACGCCCGAAGGCCGCTCCATCGTCGTTCTCGCAAAGGAGAGCTTCGGTCTACGCGGGCGCGAAGTTGCGGACCACCCTCAGTTCATCCCCTTCAGTGCCAAGACGCAAATGAGCGGCCTCGATTTTCTTGAAAATGGCAAGCCGCGGAAAATCCGTAAGGGCTCCGCCGAGGCGATCCGGCAACACGTCGCGAGCCTCGGAGGCTCTTTCCCACCCGAAGTTACGAGCGCGGTGGAAGCGATCTCTCGACAGGGGGGAACTCCGTTGGTGGTCTCCGATGACACGCAGGTGCTCGGCACTATTCATCTGAAGGACGTCGTCAAGGGCGGGATCAAAGAGCGCTTCGCTCAGCTTCGTCGTATGGGAATCAAGACCGTCATGATTACCGGGGACAATCCGCTTACGGCGGCGGCCATCGCCGCCGAGGCGGGCGTGGATGACTTCATGGCCGAAGCCAAACCTGAAGACAAGCTTGCTCGCATCCGTCAGGAGCAGGCGGGCGGGCATTTGATAGCGATGACGGGCGACGGCACGAACGACGCGCCAGCGCTTGCCCAAGCAGATGTGGCTGTGGCGATGAATACCGGAACGCAGGCGGCCAAAGAGGCCGGAAATATGGTCGATCTGGACTCCAACCCGACGAAACTTTTGGAAGTAGTGGAGATCGGCAAGCAGTTGCTCATGACGCGCGGCGTGTTGACGACCTTCTCCATCGCCAATGACGTCGCGAAATATTTTGCCATCATCCCCGCTATGTTCGCCGGCGTGTATCCGGAAATTGCGCCGCTGAATATCATGCATTTGGCGACGCCTCAGAGCGCAATCCTCTCGGCGGTGATCTTCAACGCGATCATTATCGTTCTGCTGATCCCGCTGGCGCTGCGCGGCGTAAAGTACCGGCCTTTGGGCGCGGCATCGCTGCTGGCGCGTTCCCTGCTGATTTACGGCGTTGGAGGAGTCGTCACCCCTTTTGTCGGAATCAAACTGATCGACATAATCTTGGAAGCCTTTGGATTGGTTTAGGGAGGCGCCATTATGAATAAAGCATTGCAGATATCTTTACGGACGACAGTCGTCACCCTCATCTTGACCGGAATCATCTACCCTTACGTAATGACCGGGCTCGCCCAAATTCTGTTCCCATCGCAAGCCAATGGAACTCTGGTTACAGACAAAAACGGAAAAGTCATTGGCTCAGAACTCATTGCGCAGGGATTCAGCAATCCGGCCTACTTCCAGCCCCGTCCCTCGGCCGCGGGCGATAAGGGATACGACGCCACATCGTCCGGCGGATCGAATTTCGGAGTGACCTCGAAGAAGTTGCAGGATCGCGTCGCTGGAGATGTCAAGCGGCTCAAAGAAGAAAATCCTGACGCGCCGGGAGCTATCCCGGCCGAGCTGGTGACCGCTTCAGCCAGCGGGCTCGATCCTCACCTTTCGCCGGAGGCGGCGCTGTGGCAGGCGCCACGCATCGCGCGCGCCCGGCGCGTTGCGGCCGAGCGCATTCAGACAATCGTGGAGGTCAATGTCGAGGGGCGGCAGCTCGGTTTTCTGGGTGAGCCGCGAGTGAATGTCTTACTGCTAAACCTGGCACTGGACCGCCAGTTTGGTCCTCCTCCCGCCGGAAAGGAGTTTTCAAAATGAAGCTTATTTCCAGTTTGTTCTCCACAATTGCCCTCCTCTGGCTTGCAGTGGAATGCGCGCTGGCACAGCAAACGATCTATAACGTTCCATCCGCAGACGTTCTCGAATCCGGCACGGTCTATCTCGAAACCGATCATTACTTTCGCCCGTGGAAGACCGAGAGCGGTCGGTCGGGGAACTTCTTCGTGCGAGGCGTTGTCGGTGCGGGTTACAATGTGGAGCTCGGAATGAATGCAGGCCCCTTTGACTACCTCCGCCGGAGCAATCCGTTTATCGACTTCGCAGCGAAATGGAAGCCCTTCTTCGTGGAGTTCGGCGATGAGAAGGAAACGGGCGCCCTCGGGATCTACGTTGGCAACCACGCGGGCGTCGGCCTGCGCAAAGACGTGGAAGGGGATTTTCGGGACTTCCTCTACGGGGCGGCTTCCCTGAAGCTGCCGGTCTTACAAACCCGCCTTGGGGTTGGGCCGTATTTTGCAACGCGCCAGGTGTTCGATGACCATTCTCGCGGTGGCGTTCTCGCGACATTCGAGCAGCCAATACCCAGAATCGACGGACTGCTGTTCGCCACAGACTGGTTCTCAGGCCGCGGGGGCTTAGCAACCGTTGGGTTCATCTATAGTAAAGACCCGTTCACTTTCTACCTCGGCCATGGATTGGCGAACACCGGGAGAAAGGACGACCTTGTGACATTCGAGGTAGGCTTCACGCTGAAGTGATTGGGCGCCTTTGGTAGGGAATGACCATTTTTGGAATCGTTGGTCACCACGTTCGGAATCAACCCCGGTAAGACGAGAGGCCCCCATGCTGCAATTCACCATCAATAGAGATCTTGATCCCGATGGGGCGTCGCTTCGCAGGCTCCTAAAGGCTCATTTGAGGTACGAACGGATGAGCAAGGCCAAATCTCTCTGCCTCCATCTGTTGGCGATCGTGAGCGTAGTGGTTTGGGTTGGGGCAATGTGGCCGTCTCTCCTTCCTGCACAGGTGCAAGTATTGACGCTTGCGCTCTGGGGAGCTCTTCTCTTTTTTACTATTTGGGCTAGCGTCGAGGAATGGTCCTGGCACCGGAGGGTGGCACGTTATCGTAGCGAGCATCAGGTAAAACAGAAGGGAGATGCCTTAGATCAGTTAAATAAGTTATAATGATCCTATGACAGATAACACGCGGCCAGACCCGGATGCCTTGTTGGCGGAACTGCGCCAGGAAGCGTCCTCCAACCGGGGACATCTTACGGTGTTCCTCGGTATGTGCCCGGGAGTTGGCAAGACATACACCATGCTGCAGTATGCGCGGCAGCGTCTGCGAGAGGGCGTGAATTTGATTATCGGTGTAGTAGAGACTCACGGAAGAAGCGAGACCGAAGCTCTGCTGGAGGGATTGCCGGTCATTCCTCTTCGAAGTGTTGATTACAAGGGCGTGACGCTGAAAGAGATGGACTTGGATGCCATCCTGCAGCGTCACCCCGATCTGGTCTTGGTCGATGAACTGGCCCACACCAACGTCCCAGGCAGCCGTCATCCGAAGCGCTATCAGGATGTGCTCGAACTTTTGGATGCCGGCATCTCCGTCTACACAACGCTCAATGTTCAGCACCTCGAGAGCCGAGTCGATATTGTTCATCAGATCACCGGTGTGACCATACGGGAAACCGTGCCGGACTCAGTTCTCGACCGCGCCGATGAGATTCAACTGGTGGATCTGACGCCTGAGCAGCTCCGCGAACGACTCGAAGACGGAAAGGTTTACCTTGGGGAGATGGCTCAGGCGGCTGCTGCCAATTTTTTCAAGTTCGAAAATCTGGCGGCGCTCCGCGAAATGGCGCTGCGCTTCACAGCAGAACGGGCCGACCATGACGTACGCAATGTCATGCGTGATCGCAAGATCAGCGGGCCGTGGAAAACCGGCGAGCGGCTGCTCGTCGCCATCGCCCCTGATGCCCAGGCTGAAAGCCTCATCCGATGGACCCGGCGGATCGCAGGAGAGTTGGACTGCCCCTGGTTAGCCGTTTACGTCGAACCGAACGCGCCGCTGGATGCCGCTGCCCAAGAGCAGTTGACGCGAAACATGTCCCTCGCGCGCCAGCTTGGCGGCGATGTCATCGTCACCTCCGGCCAAGACGTGAGCGAGGCGCTTTTGCGCGTGGCCCGGGAGCAGAACGCAACTCAGATTGTCGTTGGGAAACCGATGAGGTCACCTTGGCTACACTGGTTGACGGGACGGTCTCCGGCCTACGATCTGATCCGGAAAAGCGGCTACATCGACGTCTACGTCGTCCAACCCGAAAAACAAACTCCAAGGGAGCAACCTGCCAAGAGACTCTTTTTCTCGAACATTCCTACCAGCGAATTTCTGTTGGCCGGAATTTCCACGGCATTGGTTACGGGCCTGGCTTTACTGATTGAGCCATTTATCGGTTATCAATCCATTGCGCTCTTCTATCTACTTCTGGTAGTCGCAGCAGGGTTCAAGCTACACCGTGGACCCGTGCTCCTGGTCGCCGCCGCCAGCGCGCTACTGTGGAATTTCCTCTTCACCGAGCCGCGCTTCACTCTTTACATCGATACCTTTCACGACGCCATGATGTTTGTGACGCTTTTGGTAGTCGGAGTCGCAATGGGCCATCTCACCAGCCGGCTGCGTCAGAGTGAAATCGCGGAGCGGCGAAGAGAGCGAAGGACCGCCGCCCTTTACGATCTCGCGCACCAGGCCGCTCTCGCGCCTGATTTGGATACGGGTCTTCGGGCCGCGGTAAAATTGATTGAATCGCTCTTCGGGGCGCAGCCGGCTCTCCTTCTTCGCTCACCGGACCATACTCTCTCTGATAAGCCGCATCCGGCGAGCTCTTTTTCTCTTTCCGAGAAAGAGAAGAGCGTGGCGGTTTGGGCTTTCGGCCACCGGATGCCGGCGGGAAAATTCACGGACACGCTGCCGGATTCCGAGGCGTTGCATCTGCCGCTGCAGGCACGGACCGCGGTGATGGGGGTGCTCTCTATCCGCTCACCGGAAAAGTCCTTTGATCTGGCCGAGAGAGAGCTGCTCGAAGCCTTCGCAGCATTGATTGGAACCATTCTGGAAAAAGATCATTTCATCGAAGCGTTCAAGCACGCTGAAATCATTGAGACGTCGGAGCGTTTGCACCGCGCCCTCTTCGACAGTGTCTCCCACGAACTTAAAACACCTCTCGCCGCCGTCCAAGCAGGCATCGATGCTTTAAGCAGGCAGATCGGTGCGGAGGAAGAAAGACAGGCAACGCTCCGAGAAATTCAAGCGGCGGTGCAGCGCTTACATCGGGTCATTAATAATCTGTTGAATATGACCCGCATTGAAGCAGGCGTGATCCAACCGAAGCTGGATTGGTGCGATGTCGCGGAACTCGTCCAGTCCGCCGCAGACTTGGCACGTGAAGGGATCGCTGAACGTCGCATCGTCATCGAAGTCGATCGCGAGTTTCCGATGGTGAAGCTTGACCAAGCGCTGATCGAGCAGTGCCTTTGCAACCTTCTCCTCAACGCCGCCGCTTGGAGCAGGCCGGGCACGCGCATTGTTGTTCGTGCGGCTTTGGACCAAAACAAACTCCTGCTTTCGGTTCTTGATCACGGAACGGGTATTCGCAAAACGGATTTAGGCCATATCTTTGAGATGTTTTATCGGGCGCCGGAATCCCGTCCGGGCGGCACGGGACTCGGACTCGCAATCGTCGATGGCTTCGTGCGCGCCCTTGGAGGCAGTGCGCGCGCTGCCAACCGCGAGACCGGAGGGGCGGAGTTCACGCTGGAGATTCCGGTCGAGACCATGCGGGCGGATGTCATAAGAGAATTGGCGTGAGCGACAAATCCACAGCGCTTATCATCGACGACGAGATACAGATTCGTCGGCTGCTCCGCGTTGTTCTGGAGGCGGAAGATTACCGCGTGCTTGAAGCCGAAACCGGCCAGCAGGGGCTATCGGACGTAGCGCTCCGCAGACCCGACGTTGTCCTCCTGGATCTCGGCTTGCCCGACATGGAGGGATTGGCCGTGCTGAAACGGCTGCGCGAGTGGAGCCATGTGCCGGTATTGATTCTTTCCGTCAGGGACGGGCCAGAGGATAAAGTGGCGGCTTTAGATGCGGGGGCTGATGATTATGTGACCAAACCGTTCGACTCGGCTGAACTTCTCGCCCGATTGCGGGCTATCCAGCGACGCCTCCCCTTCGGCACGGAAGATCCCCATTTCCAGTCCGGACATCTCGCTATTGACTTCAACACGCATACCGTAACGGTGAAAGGTCGCGAGGTAAAACTTACTGCCACGGAATACGCCCTCCTTAAAATACTGGCGCAGCATGCGGGGAAAGTAGTCACGCACAAACAAATCCTGCGAGAAGTCTGGGGACCCAATGCGGAAAGCCAGTCTCAATACTTACGGGTTTACATGACGCATCTGCGGAAAAAGATCGAGATTCCCGACGCGCCGGAAAAACTACTAAAGACGGAAAGCGGCATCGGCTACCGCCTTATTCTGCCTTCTCAGAAATAGTTACTGGTTATTAGTTTATTAGTTATTGGTCCACCCCACTCACCCCCCGTAAATTGAGTCAGTGGTAGTTTTCGGCGATTGACGAATAACTAGTAACCAATAACTAAATTGGCGGAGAGGGGGGGATTCGAACCCCCGGTACCCTTATTAGGGGTACACACGATTTCCAGTCGTGCACCTTCAACCGCTCGGTCACCTCTCCGTTTGTCGTTAATCGTATATTCGTTACTCGTATAATCGCAGGCCGGCTATTCGAATAACGAGTAACCAGTAACGAGGAATGGCGGAGAGGGAGGGATTTGAACCCCCGGTGCCCGTCAGGGCACACTTGATTTCGAGTGCCTCCCGATCTTCCACCAGCACCTATGAGTCACTAATAACACAGGAAAACACTAGAAGAAAGGTTTTGCTTTTATCTGCTGACAGAGGATGAGGCGGAATGGTTCAGGCACATTTCAGGCACAGTGCACAGGCTGGGATACACCTGACTTCGGCAAGCCTTTTGTAGATATTATCCCTCAGGGACTATCTCCTCCTCTCTAGGGTGATCTCCGGCACCTTCTTGACAATATCCTCATCAATTTCTTGCCTCGATGAAACCCCTTTGGCGGCGCGCCATAAGAATAGCAGACACGCCTCCTAAGACGACCCCTCGCCGTCCTGGCAGATCTCCCGATCTTGGACAAAACTTAGAGGTACATAAGTGACAAAAAAGTTCCCTAAACATTGGCAATATTTGACATCCCGGATCTTACCGTTGCGTTTTCTTCATAACCTCTAGATCCCCACGAAACAGAAGACCCTTTGGGAAAAAGACCTTTTTCTGTTCAAAGAAATACGCGCACATTTGGCATGACTTATGCCTAACCCTATAAGTAGGATATGAAGAATATGTTCTACTTGAAGAAGATCCCACCGCGGGGCGGCCCGCCAACAAGGGATGCTGATTGTCACAAGAGGCTTGGACCTAGGTCCATTCTAGCTGCTCTTGGACTTTGTTGTGTTGCTGGGGAGGTGGTGTCGCAATAGTCCTCCTAATAATCTGAACGTCCCATTCAAGAGAGGATCTAATGACACCTCAAGAATGGACTGAAAGGAGGAAAAGTGAAAAACATCAACTTGGTACTATCCTTGATTCTGGCGAGCGGTTTGGTAGCTTGCTCGCAAATTGATCCGATCCCACGGGATCAAATCGCAGCAAACCTTGCTCCGATTGTTAAGATCGAAAAGCAAGCCGAGCGGATACAATATTATGTCCGTGTTCTTGGCCCCATGGGACTGATAAGTGACGAGACCCATGCGACGCTGAAGACACACCAAGACATCTATTATATTTACCATCAGGAAGCAATCTCCCATTTATCAAGAGGTAATATCGAGTCTTATTTAGCTCATGCGAAACTGGCAGAGAGGGAACTGAATTCAATGGAGAGAATACTTAAAGACAAATTCACCGAACTTGGTGAGGCGGACTCAGAAAGAGAGGGTCGGTTTTCTGGCTTGGGACTATAAACCATAAAGAAATAGGAGAAGAAACATGGTGCCTTTTGAGAGCCTTAGAAGTGTCGCGGTTGACGAAGTGAACCTGGACTGCTTAGAGCAGAATTGCGACTCGCTCGGTAGACATTTAATCATCGAAATGTACGAATGCCTCAGCGACCAGCTTAACGACCTTGATTGGGTGAAGAGTGTGCTGATTGAGGCGGCAAAGCGCGCACAGGCCACCATCGTCGATACTGTCTTCCATAGGGTCAAGCCGACTGGAATCCTTGGTGTGATTGTGATCGCTGAGTCGCATATCACCATCCACACCTGGCCCGAGTACCGCTACGCAGCCGTGGACATCTTTACCTGTGGAAAGACGCTCAAGGGGTCAGAGGCAGCTTCCTATATTGTCAAGAAATTCCGATCGGCTAACCCATCGGTGAAGGAAGTGCTGCGTGGCCTGTACCCTCCTGGTGCTGCCCACCACGCTACCCCTGTCCCGGCTGCGGCACGAACGGGAGGCTCGCTCCGTTAAGAACTGCCGCTGCAAGTCAGGCAGTAGGGTCCCCTGGGCTAGGCCGAAATTACACTTAGCCTCTGGAGACTGTGACCTTGCCAGAGGCATATCTGATTCGCATAGGTCGAGAGGTACATGCAGGGGCGATTTTTGATGCGACAGGCGCGCGCCTGCGCGAGGTTCCTTTCAGGCCGCAGCGCGTTGTGACCGCTCTGAAAGCTACACCGGCCGCGAATCAGAAAACCTGATTCGGTCAACCTCGAAGATTTCGGCGCCTCCCTCGCCTCCGACCTCCGGGGAGGCGGAGAAATATGGGACAGAGCATTGACTGCAGCAGTCAGACGACTTGCCGGTTTTGTATCTTCACGCGTTTGCGGGATTGAATGGAACGACGCTTCAGTAGCATCTCAATAGTGAGCTTTGAGGACTTCCGTTTAGGACCAGAATCAGGCACAGTGTAGGCACAGAGGCGGATTTTATCTCGGAAATATCGGGGCCTTTTGAGTACGCACTTGATTCACAATCCAGTGTTTTTCCGGCGTGTCCGTGGATTGTCAGTGTCTTTGGAAGGGATGCGGACATGGAAAAGAAGGCGCCACTCTAAGTTTGTTCAGCTGACGGAGGATTAAGACCCGCGCGGGAGATGGTTCGGGGGGTTTAGAGCGTTCACCCATTTTTCCTTCTTTCTCTCTTCGCTTTGTTTCTTTCCTTTCGCCTCTGATCGTCGGAAATCAGAAGGTTTCTGTATTTTTTGTTGTGCTCGTTGATCTCCAGGACGAAATCTATTACCTCGATGGAGGGCGTCCGGAACGTCCACCAAGTGCAGCCATTGCAATTTGTTATGGCAAAATCTCCCATGCCGATCACGTCCATGCCGATCAGCATATCCGCGCCGGCAACCGACCCTTCCACGACTCTAAGACCTACGATCCCCGCATTGTTCGGGAGATATAGATTGACCAAATAGGTGTCCGTTTCAAACTCGTTGGTCTTTCCATCCGGTCCAACGACCGCCACGTTTGCCCGACCGCTGGGGGTGAGATTGAGATCGGTAGCGATCTTCTTGCATATCACCGTCCCGCTGGCCCCCGTATCCCAAATACAAACGAATTGCTTATGCGGGAGCTGAGCGCCGCCGCCTCGGGTCGTAGGCCTCGCTCACGCCGACGTCATTTCTCAGTACGTTGGCCCTGCCGTTGGCTTTTGACGTGAATCCGAGTATAGGACCTTGATGGAACTTCACAAAGGGCCGGAACGTGGATTTAGGGGAAGGCTACCCTGGAGTGGAAAGTCTGAGTATAGCTGCCCTTTCCAGGAAGGCAGTGCTGGACGAGGAAAGTACCCGGCTTAAAGTTCTTCTTGGCTTCGGTATAGGCCTCCAACTCCGCGTCAAAGGCACCAACGACTTTGTCGCCTACAACGACGATAAATTTGCCGTTATGCTTGTCTACAAGCTCCTTTTGGTGGACCTTGTAGAATTTGAATTCTCTCTCGAGCATGGGGTCACCTGGCCAAATTTTTGCCCTTCTTCTATACGGGGAGTTTAACATGCTGTCAAGGGGGATGCCAGAGGGTGTGCCAGCTTACCCGTAGTTGTGGCTAGGCTGTTGCCGCTGCGTGGCTGGAGCTAGATGGCCCCTGTCCCGCCCCTGGCAGGCGAAACGCAGTCGGAAATGGAAAATCTCAATGGGTTCTAACCCGCGAAAGGCGGGGCTACCCACTCAGGCCCGCCCCCCAACAAATTTTCAGCCTCACTATGGCCAAAAGACCGCCATTGAATTGAGAAAGTCCACGAATCCTATGGAAAGCGAAACGAGAAAGAAAAATTATCCCTCTAGCGCCAGACGGACTCAACGTTGGCGGGAAAAACAGGGTAAGCGCATCACGGTCTACATGAGACCGGAGCAAGGAGACTTTGCCGATATAGAGGCCAAAAAGCGGGGGGTTTCACGTAAGAAATTCCTCCAGAGTGTCCTTGACTGCGGACTCTCTCAGGCATGGAAATGGTGGCCAGTGCCCATGCAAGGGGGCCGTAGACGATGACGCTTAAGAGGGCAAAGTAAGTGAGATAAGTGAGAAAAGAGACGGACGCGTTGAAAGGGGTGCTACAACTGGGGTGTGAAGAAATAGTGTGAGTTCAACCATATAAGAACTACCCCCTTGACAGCGCTCGATGTTTTTTCCTCCAGTTCATATTTAACGCTCTCGCTTGATATTGAGCATGGCCGCGCTTAGGGTTTTGCTGGAATAACTACACGCTCGTTAGCTCCAGGTTTCCCTAAAGAATCAAACAGGGGTACTAGTAGCACCCATGTCGGCGAGTGGTTACGCTGAAGCGGGTGGGTCTTATAGAATTCCGTAACTGCATCGACGATGTTCTGAGGACTCTGACCCTGCTTAACCTTGTTGAATCGAAAATACATTCGCTCAAATGTCCAATCTGCTCTATCAATAACCTTGGGGTCGGCTCCCTGTTTGAGCGCTTCAACCTTTGTCGTCAGAGAGATAGTACCTAAGGCCACTATCGCATCGAACACGCCAGCGAGTAGGCCGAGTCTGACATTTTCGGAAGTGGCAAGCCAGATTTCACCCATTGTTCTGTCCCCTGGGGTTACGCTCGTTTGCCCTTCTGAGACCCGATCCAGGATTGCCGAAAGATCTAGTTCAATATCCCGCGCGTGCACAACGTCAACCGTCAATAGGAAACCCAAAGGTAACAGGAAATTTCTCTTGGACTTCAACTGATCTTTTTGTGTCCTGTGCATTTTCATACCTCCCGTCTAAAGCGTTTTTGGGCTTTGCTAACTGCGAGGAGTTTTCTCGTCGCGTCCTCGATCTTCCCGGCGGGGTTCCACTTTTCGGGAAACGCGATTTTTATCAACTTACCTACATACTGAGGCAGTGACTTGCCCGTTATTTCTCTGAAGTACGCTGCAATATAGGAGGCCATCGCTTTGAGCAATAGTTCCGCTGGTCTGCCGCTCTCAGGTGGTGCTTTTTCACCGATTCGCCTAATCAGAAAAGAAAGGTGTTGAACGGTATCGGAAGCCTGTTGATCCTGGTAAATTATTTCTAGGTTGCAATAGACACATCTCTCTATATCAATCGGATGAGGGTGGGAATGGTACAATCTCTTCTCTACAATCTCGCGGGCTCTACTGAGTTTTTTGGCTTCAACCTCATTTTGGTTCTTTAACGCTAAAGAAAAATCCCGAAGATAGTTGCTAACCCGGCGGGTTGCGTACCCAGGCTGAGTGGGCAGCGCTCCAGAAAGCGCCTCTGTGAGTTTTATGGCGTTTCGAAGTTTCTCTACGAGCCGTTTCCGCCCTTTTAAGTTTCCCAAATACTTTCTGATTGCTTCGGCATCTGGATACATCAGGTCTCGAGCCTTGATGTTGGCAAAGTATCTCAGCACAGGGGCGGGTGGTATGCTGCGCTTGTGATATAGATTCCAAAGAGTCTCAAAGCCCTCCCCAGAGAACCTTTTGGCCCAATCGAGAATCCTTTTTCGTCCTCCCTTACTCCTGTAGACAAACAAAAACGCTGTAGAAGGATCCTGCCGAGCGTACCGGCTGAAAAAACGCTTGATGCTTCTGCGAAAGGCTTCCTCCCCCATCGGGGGGGTGGAAAGAACTCGACCTTTTTTGTCCGCGTTTTCTCCACTAGCCATGTGGGCATACTGTACCTAAAATTGTGTTGTATGAAAAGGAAACATCTTACCAAAAGGCCGCTAATCTATACGTCCGTGCGATTGCCCCACGCAGACAGGCAGCTATGGCAAACGTGAGAGGGTCAGGTCTTGTAATGATGCATTCTCGTAGAAAGTAACAAGAAGCCTAACTGGAGGCGGTGATGAAAACGCAGTTCCTCTTTAAAGGTCCTCTGAGGGCATTCGGTTTTTACTATTCCGGCCCGCCATGGAGTTTCCTCCTGGTTGTCTTGTTGTTGGCACTTGTACTCGCCGGGGTCATTGTCGTGACTAGCCCAGCCGACATCGTCAACCTACTAAGATGTGGGTGGCTGGCTTGTAAATGAAGAAGCTTAGCTTGAAAGGGAATTTAACTGATGCGGAGATCGAACCGAATCGATCCCTAGCGGGAATCCGGCACGTCACCCCAAAGCGGATGAGCTTTGACGGAGCCGTGGGTTTCCTCGGGATATGCGGATCGTGGGATCAAATCCTTATCTATGGCAGGGCAAGAACGGTCCTGGAAAACAAGGAGAGATTTTGGCGGAGAGGGAGGGATTTGAACCCCCGGTACCCGTCAGGGTACACTTGATTTCGAGTCAAGCGCCTTCAACCGGGCTCGGCCACCTCTCCGCTTTGCCGAACTCATGAGCCATGAGGACTGAGCAATGAATTCGTCCTCGCTACTTTATTATCATTATCTTTTGCCCGTAAACCGACAAAAAACTCGCTCAAGATCCTCGCGCACTCAGATCCCAAAACGCCGCTGGTGACGACTACGTTATGATTCAGCCGGGGATCTTCGCAAAGGCGATAGAGGGATTCTGCCGCGCCTCCCTTCGGGTCCAAACAACCAAAGACCAGCCGGGCAATCCTTGCCTGAAGAATCGCCCCGACGCACATCACACACGGCTCCAGGGTCACATAAAGGGTGCAGTCCTGAAGGCGCCAGCTTCGTAGCGATGACGCAGCCTCCTGTAGAGCCAGCATCTCCGCATGGGCCGTGGGGCTCTGTAATTCTTCGCGTCGGTTATGGCCCCGACCGACAACCCTGTCTCCACACACGACCACCGCACCGACGGGAACCTCTTCTTTCTCAACTGCCCTGTTCGCCTCTTGCAGCGCCAGTTTCATGCAGTAGAGATCCCATGCATCCCTGTGCGGAAAAAAATTTCTCATAAACTCCGCTTGACCATAACATAAAAATCGCGCTAAGGAAATTAAAGAGCAAAACTTGGGAGGTTTGGAATCTACCATAGGATTTTGCAGGTGACAGGGCAAGAGAGATTGTTGTATAAGAAGTCCTGACGAAGGTGTGGTTCTTGGGGTCAGTGGCCTGTTCCTTCAGGCTCATTTAGGCCTGAAATGCCGCCTTCGTCACCTGCATCATCCGAGGGGTCGACCGGGATGGTGCCGTATTCTCACCCAATACGTGGCTCTGTAAGTAGACGAGACCTGAGGATGATGAATCGATCTTGTTCTACGGAAGGAGGGCTACGTGTCAAAGGAAATTTCTCTAGAGGTTCGTATGAGTGTGGACGTGGGGTATCATAGTCAGAACGTGGCTATAGGGTTATCGAGCGGGGAGGTGCTTGAGGAATTTCAGATTCCTCACCGGCCGGAGGGTTTTCAGTATTTCTTTTCCCGCATCGAGAGCCACCGGAAGGAGAAGGGTTATCCGGTAGCGGTAGCGATGGAGGGGTTCAACGGCTATGCGCGGCCATTGGATAGCTTGGTTCGGGCTCGGGGTTACCGGCTCTACAACATCAACAATCTGAAGCTAGCCCGTTTCAAGGAGATCTTTCCTGGGGTAGCCAAGACCGATCCGATTGATGCCCGAAAGGGCTTGGAGCTCTTTCAGTTAAGGGATCATCTGCCTTTGGCCAAAGAGGTGCTTCAGGAGGTAGCGGCGGTGCCGCAGGAGAACGAATATTCTCGACTCAGGACTATTTATCCCTCCTTGGAGCGAGGGGATACTCTTGTCGCCGCCTCAGCCTTGGAAGGAAACTGCCCCTTCTAACCCAGAATTTGCGTCATTTCCGCATGGTTAAGGGACTCGTCCTTTTACCTGTTCAGGCTACGTAGCGGAAAAGGACTGAGCAAGGAGTAACTCAGTCCTCAGTACTCCTTACGTGAGCTAAGAAGAAACTTCGCCCGGCTGGGCGGCTTGCTCCAGGTGATGCGAGACTTGCTCTATTTGCTGGGATAAGAATTCCAGTGCGAGCACAGCCGCGGAGAATCCTGCTGCGCCCCCTACCAGGAGTATCCGGCGAAAGGTGGAAGTAAATCCATTATCCAGCGCCATGCTTAGGGCCATAGGGATCGTCGCAGCCCCGGTGTTGCCAAACCGGTCCAGTGTGATCATAAGATTCTTTAACGGAAGGCCACAGACCTTGGCGATGGCCATGATGACTCCCTTACTCACTTGATGGGGAATCACGCCAGTGGAGGAGAGATCCCAGCCCAATTTCGCGCACACGCTGCGCATCATAGATGGGAGTCTTTCGACGGCGACCTGGGAGAGTTTCTTGGAGTTGCTGATAAAATAGATTCTTTCGGGATCCGTAGGGAATCGCGTTCCCAAGCCCTCGATCCTCGCGAGATCCCGTTTTGACGAATCGACTTCCCAACTCTGGTAGACCACCTCAGCGCACCTGGAAGTCGTAGATCTTTGGGACGAGAGCAAGACCGCCGCGCCGGCATCCCCAAGCGTCAGACCGGCGAGATATCGGGTGAGGAGCTCGGTTTTAGACCGAACGTTGAGACAGATCCCGTCATGGAGACGTTCCCCGACGGCCACCAAGACATTTGACACCATGCCGGAACGTATCATCCCGCTAGCCAAGATCATCGCCTTCAAGGCGCTATTGCAGGCATCCCTAATATCAGCCACGAAGGTATCTTTTTTCAGGCCAAGAGATTCGTGTACCCGCATGGCCGTGATCGGCTCGTACTCGTCCATTGTATTGGCAGCAAAGAGGAGAGAGCCCACCTCGCCTTGATCCATTCCTAAGCGGTCCAATAATCTCCGACACGCTGCGGTCGCCAGCGTACTGGGATGCTCGTTGGGTGCGGCAAAGCGTCGGCTTTTCACCCCCGTTCCTGCCTCCAAGGTCCCCTCGCGCAGGCCCAAACCTGGAAGGCCGGCACGTCGCTCGATCTCTTCGGACGGGACCTCGAGTTCTGGAACGTAGTAATCAGCGCCGATCACGAAACAGCGCCCTTTGTCCCCCTGGGGCTTCCCTCCTAGGTTGACGCTTTCTTTCTCAGCCCCGTTTCTGTGTCTAATCCACCACATCTTTTGCCTCCATGACCGCCTTGAAAGTAATTCCCATTAGCTTTACGCCACTTATGCAACCTATGTCAAACACCCGACTCCCATCAAGTGTCGGCGAAGGTAAGCCACCAGCCGATTCAGTCCTTCATAAGTAGAAATCCTCGGTTCGTAACCGAAATCCCGTTTGGCCTTGGAGATATCAAAATAGTGGGACTTGGCGAGCTGAGCAGCGAGAAAACGCGTCATACGGGGCTCATCACTGAGAGAAAAAAGGCCATAAACCATCTCCAACACCGCCCCAACAGATCTGGCAGTACGATAGGAGATTGCCTTGGTAACTTTAGGAATCCCGAGTCGCTCCAAGAGCTGGTTGAGAAAATCCCAGAGCAGAACCGGCTCTCCCTGACTGATGAAATAGACCTGTCCCGCCACCAGAGAGCCTGCCCTCAGATGATCCGCAGCTTGCAGATGGGCATCGGCGGCATTTTCGACGTACGTGATGTCGACCTTATTCAACCCATCCCCGACAATGAAAAGCTGCCCCGCCTTCGCCCGCTGCAATACCCGAGGTATTAGATGGTTGTCCCGCGGACCCCAAACCAGATGCGGTCTCAGCGCGGTCGTCAACAGACCGTCCCGGCCGTTGGCGGCGATTACCAGTCTTTCCGCCATCGCTTTCGTCGCAGGATAGTAGCAGTTGTAGCTTTTGGGGTAAGGATAGCTCTCGTCAATGTTGCGCAAATCCGATTGGTCAAAAACCACGCTTGGCGTGCTGGTGTAGACAAGCTTCGATACACCTTGCGTCCGACACCCGGCGAGCACGTTTTTCGTGCCCTCCACATTGATGCTGTAAAAATCCTGCCATTTCCCCCAGATGGCGGGAAGCGCGGCAACGTGGAAGACCACGTCGATCTTCTCGCAGGCCCTCGTCACTGCGCTGGGATCTCTGAGGTCAGCCTGGACAGTTTCAACTCCGAGTCGTTCCAGGTCCGGATACCTATTCCGCCCGAGGACGCGAACGGAGTCTCGCCGCGCTATCAGCTTTTCCACGATGTAGCGGCCGAGAAATCCGCCGCCGCCCGTGACCAGGGCCTTCACGGAACCCTCCGCTGCGCCCACAGGGCCAGCTGCTCCCTGATAATCTTGGCGTTGTGGCGAAAGTCCACGGGAAACGAGGGATGAAACAATACATCCTTGATATCGCGCGTGAGCTCGTTCCGGCTTCCCAGCCGGAGCAGCTCTTGAGTGAGTCTCTTGACGCCCTCGCCATGGGCGGCCATTTTGCCGGCCTTGGGCTCGATCACAATCACCGGGCGCTGGCTTGTCCTCGGCCCGATGCCGACCAGCGCCGAACGAAACACCTCTGGATGCTGATTAAAAACCGCTTCGCACTGAACCGTGAAGAGAGTCTTCTTGGCCGTGATAATACGGTGGCCTTTCCGCCCGCAGAACCAAAGCCTTCCCCGCCCATCGAAGTAGCCCACATCCCCCATGCGATGCCAGACGGAGGCTCCATCGCGGATCTTGGCAAGCGCAGTCTGATCCTCCCTTCGGAAATACTCCCTGGTTACCACCGCTCCTTTGGCCACAATTTCACCGATCTCCCCAGCAGGAAGAACCAACGCCTCGTCCCATTCAGGAATGGCCTCATCGCTGATCCTGATAATCTTAAGGGCGATGCCGGGAAGCGCCCGCCCCACGCAAATGCCGGCGCCCTGATTGCTGAGATGAATCGTCTCGGCCAAGATCTCCGACCCGGCGATGGAAGCGACCGGCAGCGCCTCGGTGGCGCCGTAGGGCGTGTGGCTGTCCGCACCCTCTGGGAGAATCTCCTTCAGCCGCCCGAGAATCACCCCGGAGACCGGCGCCCCTGCCAGCATGATCTTTCTGACCGAGGGGAGCCGGACGCGCTGTTCGACGCAATAGTGACTGACGCGGTTCCAAAAGACCGGCGAGCCGAACGAATAGGTCACGCGATAATCCTCGATCGGCCGGATGATATCCCTGGGATCGACCTCGGCCGGCTTCGTCGGATCCATGGAAGGGAGCACGCAGGTCGTTCCCATCGCGACGCAAAAAAGAGCGAACAGAGGAAACGCGGGGAGGCCCACATCATCCTCCTTTATTTGAAAATGGCTCTGTATTAATCTAATCTGGGCATCCAACATGCCGTGGAGATAGAGAACGCCCTTCGGTATTCCGGTGCTGCCCGTGGTGAATAGAATCGCCGCCTGATCCTCACTGCCGACAGGCGCGAGGGGAAACTCGCTCCAGACCTTTTCGCGGATATGTTCCAGAGTAGCGCCGCCCCAGAACCAGCGCCGCCCGACGGTTACGGCACACTTCACTCCCTTGAAATATTTCCGGTACAGCCCTTTCAGGGCATGGGCCAGCGGGACAGCCACGAGCGCCTCGGGCTCGACCTCACCGATGCAATGGAGCAAATTGCGCCTGCCCATTCCGGGATCGATGAGGACCAACACGGCTCCTATCTTGAAGACGGCGAAGGTCAAGGCGAGAAACTCGATCCCCGGCGGCACCATCAACAGCACCCGGCATCCGCGCCCGACCCCGATCTTTTTCAAGCCATGGGCATAGCGATCGCTTTCCTCGTTCAATTGCTGAAACGTCATGGCGCGATAGACCAGCCGGCCAGCCGCGCCGTACCCCAGAGGGTAAAGCACTGCGGTTCGTGATGGGGCCTTCTCGGCCACCGCAGTCAAATAGGAAGCGATATTGGATGACTTCAAGGCATCGACACCCGTGATCTTCTAAGGCCGCTCTCCGCTTGACATCAAATCGGGTTGCGCTCCAGAAACTCGTGGATCCAGGGGATGATCCTCTCGTAGGCATCCTCCACAACATAATGCCCCGCATCATCGATTCGCCTCATAGCGGCAACCGGAAAGCGTTCCTTCCAGGACTCCAGGAAGGGCTCGGTGAAGACCGGGTCTTTTCCGCCCCACATGATCAGCATGGGATGGTGTTTAAACTGGGCCAAACCCCTTTCGATGGATTGAAGCAAGCCGTAGCTCGGATGGCGCGGATTAACTGGAATATCCTGAATGAATCTCAAAACCGCGACACGGTTAGCATAGCTGTCGTAGGGAAACAGGTAGCCGGCCTTGACCTCCTTGGTCATCCGCTCCCGATGACGGCAGGCAATGACAGTGGCCAAAGCGGCAAAGAGATTCAGGCCGCAGACTGCCACCTCGCCAAAGACCGGGAGCCGACAGAGTCGCAGCATAAGGGGAATATGGGGCAACCAAAATGCGGCGGTATTAAAGATGACAAGGCGCTTGACATTATCCGGATGGCGCACGGCGTAACCCATCCCGATCGGTCCGCCCCAATCGTGCATAACCAGAGTGATCTTTTTTAAGGCAAGATGTTTGACAAGCGCCTCTAGGTTGACGACGTGTCGTTCCAGCGTGTACTGGTATTGCTGCGGCTTGTCCGAGAGACCGCATCCGACGTGATCAGGAGCGATGACGCGATACTTCACCCGCATGTCCATGATCAAACGGCGGTAGTAAAAGGACCAAGTCGGATTGCCATGGAGCATGACGATCGGCTCGCCGCGGCCTTCGTCCAGGTAGTGGTAGCGGACTCCACCGAGATCAAGAAAATGAGACTCGAAAGGATAGAGCTCCTTGAAGCGGCTAGGGAGCACACTCACAGATGGATTCCTCTTGCGCCATCACGCCTCAGAATAGGGAACAGCTACCAATTGGTCCATCGCCGCTCGGACATCCTCGTGCCACATGTCGAGCAGTTTCTTGGCGATGGGACCGGGGCTGCCGTCGCCGATGGGCTGACCATCCCACATGATCACTGGCGCCACTTTGATCGAGCTGCCGATCAGCATCATCTCAGCGGCCTGATGCCCCTCTTCAACGGTGACATCGGCAACGAGGATATCTCGCAATTCACCTTGCTCTACCAGGCGGCGCGCCAGATGGAGGATGCGCAGCACGGTAATCCCGGAGAGGATAGAATCAAACGGTGGATGCCGGAATACCCGATCCCTGGTGACAAAGGCCACGTTCATGTTCGAGCTTTCCGCGATCATGCCGCGCTCATCAACAAAGATTCCATTGTCCGCCCCACGATCCTTGGCCTCCATCACGACCAAAACATTAGGCAAGTAGTTGGTGGATTTCACTCGAGCAAAAAACGGCGGCTTGATAGGAACCCTACTGGTCACTACTTTGACCCCTTGAGCATAGTAGGAAGCCGGGTAGATATCCGCGCTGAACACCACAACGTAAAAACTGCTACCGACGCACTCGGTGGGCGCGAGGCCAAAACCGCCGGGACCGGCGGAGAGCCAGTAGCGCACCGAACCGTCACGACGGCCACTGGCGGCGGCCGTGTCGATGATGATCTGGCGTAACTCCGGGAGAGGAAAAGGCAGCGGGATACGCGCCATTTCCGCCGAGCGTAGGAAACGCTCCAGATGCTGGTCAAGCTGGTACAACATTCCATTTGCCAAGACAGCCGTATCGAACACGGCGTGGCCGCGATGCGCCATGTGATCGTCAAGCGGCAACACCATCAGCGCCGGGTCGGTGACGATGCCTCCGAGCACGCTGGAATACATCGCATAGAAGTTGGTAGCTTTTGGGTGCACCGCCTGGCGCAAACGCGCTATGGCCTCTTCTGTCTTAAATCTCCGAGTCGGACCAGTAGACATAGAGAGCCCTCCTTATAATAACCATCCATCAACGTCCTTTTCTCATTTTCAACGGAGCAGAGGTAAGTCATCAAAATTATTGGCGCGCCCGGAGGGATTTGAACCCCCAACCCTCAGATCCGTAGTCTGATGCTCTGTCCAATTGAGCTACGGGCGCGCTATTGAATCTCAGATTCCAGATCTCAGATCACAAATCATCTGAAATTTGAGATTTGAAATCTGCAATGCCGAAAGGCAAATGGCGGAGAGAGAGGGATTCGAACCCTCGGTACCCTTTTGGGGTACACACGCTTAGCAGGCGTGCGCCTTCGACCACTCGGCCATCTCTCCGGTTCAATAGCTCTCAGCTATCAGCAAAGAGCTCAGAATTTTCATCTCCCTTTTTTTGGCTGACTGCTGATCGCTGACCGCTATTCAGCTATGTTGGCGGAGGGGGCGAGATTCGAACTCGCGGTCCACGGAGTGGACGCCGGTTTTCAAGACCGGTGCCTTAAACCGCTCGGCCACCCCTCCGGTAATTAGAGTTTATAGTAAATCGTGAGCGGCCATTAGGCAACAGGGCATCAATTAAATTTTGAATTTTTAATTTTAAATTTTCAGTTAAAAGAGATCTTGGGTCAACTAAAAACTAAAAATTCACAATTCAAAATTATTTTTTATCCGATCCGCTCCAGGCCTCCCATATAAGGGCGCAGGACTTCCGGCACGATCACGCTCCCGTCCTTCTGCTGGTAATTCTCCAATACCGCAACCACCGTCCTTCCCACAGCCAGCCCGGAGCCGTTGAGCGTGTGGACGAACACCGGTTTTCCCTTCTTCTCCGGGCGATAACGGATTTGCGCCCGGCGCGCCTGAAAATCCTCACAGTTGGAGCACGAGCTGATCTCCCGATAAGTCCCCTGCCCCGGCAGCCAGACCTCCAGGTCATAGGTCTTCGCCGAAGAAAATCCCAAGTCGCCGGTGCATAGCTCCACCACGCGATAAGGTAGCTTTAGCCGCTTGAGAACCTCTTCGGCGTCCGTCACCATCTTCTCCAGCTCCTCGTAAGAAGTCTCCGGCTCCGTTAACTTCACCAGCTCCACTTTGTTGAACTGGTGCTGCCGCATCAAGCCGCGCACGTCCTGACCATAGGAACCCGCCTCGCGCCGAAAACAAGGAGTATAGGCGACATAGCGAATCGGAAGTTCTTCCCTGCTTAAAACTTCCTCCCGGTGGATGTTCGTCAGCGGAACCTCGGCGGTCGGCACGAGAAAGAGGTCAGGATCCGCCGTGCGGAAGAGATCTTCTTCAAATTTTGGCAGCTGTCCCGTTCCTGTCATAGTCTCCCGGTTCACCAAGAAAGGAAGAAGTGTCTCCCGGTAGCCGCGCTCGCGCGTGTGCAGATCGAGCATAAAATTGATCAGCGCCCGCTCCAGCAGCGCCGCCTGCCCATAGTAAACGGCAAAACGGGAACTCGCAATTTTCGCCGCCCGGGTGAAGTCCAGGATCCCGAGCTCTTCTCCGATCTCCCAATGGTTCTTCGGAGAAAAGTCAAACCGGCGAAGCTCACCCCACCGTCTCACTTCCTTGTTGTCTTCGGGACCGGACCCCAAGGGCACGCTGGCGTGCGGGAGATTTGGGACCCAAAGCATCCATTTCTGAAATTGCTTCTCGATCTCCTCTAACGGCCCCTCTCCATCGCGGATAGCCTGGGTAAGTTGCTCCACCTCTTGCATCAGCGCAGTAGCGTCTCGGCCTGATTTTTTGAGTTTGCCGATTTCACCGGAGAGCTGGTTTTTCTTCTCCTTCAGCCTCTCCCACTTTGCCAGTGCTGTTCGACGCTCTTGGTCCAGAGTAGAAAATTCGTCCCAGTTGATCTTGGTCCCCCGGGTAGCGATCCGCTCCTTGACCAGATCTAGATTCTCGCGCAGAAGCTTAATATCAAGCATGTTCGTTATTGGTTACTCGTTGACTCGTTATTCGTTTTTCCCTACGAATATACGAATAACTAATACACGATTAACAACTCTAAGGAAGCCCAAACGCGTTCTGAATATGTTCCACCACCGGCTCCTGATCCTTCAAAGAGATACCAACGACATCAAACCTGGCCTCCCGATGGTGCAGCCGGTGCTGATTGAGAAAAAAGAGCGCTGCCTTGATCATCTTCTGCTGCTTACGCCGATGGACCGATTCGAGAGGCGCGCCAAAGCGATCATCCGTACGGGTTTTGACCTCGACGAAGACTATGACGCTGTGGTCCAAAACAACGAGATCCAGTTCCCCGACAGGACAGCGATAATTTCGCTCGACAAGCCTATAACCTTTCCTCTTAAGATACCCCTCCGCAATACGCTCGCCTTCTTTGCCCAGAACCTGTTTTTGACTCTGCACGCCTAACCCATTCGTTTAATCGTTACTCGTGTAATCGTTATTCGCGAATAACGAGTTAACGAATCCACGAGTCAGCAAGTCCCGGACTGGCCGGAAGCTCCTGCGGTGAATCGGCGAGGGACCACAGCGCTGGAGCGCAGCGAGATGCGCGGCCGAGCCGTACCCTTTATGTTGCGCGAAGCCGTATTCGGGATATAGCCTGTCGAATTCCACCATCATCTGATCCCGTGCTACTTTGGCCACAATGGATGCCGCCGAGATCGAGATGGATAGTTGATCTCCCTTCTTGATTGCCCTCTGGTGCGGAAGAACCGAGGATCGAGGATCGAAGATTGAGGATCGATTCTCCATCCTCCATCCTCTATCCTCAGCCCCTGTCTTCAAATACTCTACCGGTATCTCATGCGGTCCATCTATCAAGAGGTAATCCGGGACCTGCTGGAGCTGCCTCAGGGCCTGGGCCATAGCCAGAAGACTGGCTTGCAAAATATTTATCCGGTCAATCTCCTCCGGCCCGACGATTCCCAATCCCCAGGCGACCGCGCTCTCTTTAATGCGCGTTGCCAGCTCCTCGCGCTTCCCGGCAGTGAGGAGTTTCGAGTCCCTGATTTCAGGATCCCTGATTCCCCGGGGAAAAATCACGGCGGCAGCCACGACCGGACCCGCCCAGGGTCCCCTGCCCACCTCGTCCAGACCCGCAACGGACTGGTAACCGCGCGCGTACGCCTCTTCCTCAAATCGTCCGCTCTCGCCGGACGAAGGAGAAGGAAGGAGATGACGGCTCCGCATGATGATCCTTTTTAACCAAAAGACAATAGAACTGCAAATCACCAATCCCCTTACTCCTCACGCCTGACCCCTCACGTAAGGGGTGAGGAGTGAGGCGGGAGGAGAACTGATTGCTATTACCCAATTGCTTATGTTAAAAAAATCGTATGAAAATCGCACGCGACGAGGTACGACACGTTGCCACATTGGCCCGCTTGCAATTCTCTCCCGAAGAAGAGGAGATTCTCACCGGGCAACTCGACAAGATCCTTCAATACATGGAAAAACTGAACCAATTGGACACGACAAATATAGAACCCCTCGCCCATGCGGTGGACGTCACCAACGCCTTCCGCGAAGACCGCGTCGCCAACCAGCCCTCTCCTGATGCCATGCTGGCTAACGCCCCGGCGCGGGAAAGGGATTTTTTCAAAGTTCCGAAGATCATTGAATGAGCCTCCATTCCTTAACCCTTCACGAACTGCAGGGGAAACTCAAAAAGCGCGAGATCTCCTCCGTGGAAGTTACCGAGTCGGTCTTCCGCCGGATCTCTGCCACTGAGGACAAGCTCCACTCCTTTATCACCCTTTGCCGCGACGCCGCCCTGACAGAGGCAAAGAAGGCCGACGAGCGGCTAAAGCAAGGCGGGGGATTCTCTCCGCTGCTGGGCATTCCTATCGCGCTCAAGGATATCTTCCTCAGTCGGGGGATATTAACCACCTGTGCCTCCAAAATTCTGGGCAACTTTGTTCCTCCTTATGACAGCACGACCGTAAAAAAACTGCGAGCGGCTGGAGCGGTCACGGTGGGGAAAACCAACATGGACGAATTCGCCATGGGCTCCTCGACGGAAAACTCCGCCTTCACCGCTACCCGCAACCCCTGGAAGCTGGACCGGGTTCCAGGAGGATCATCCGGCGGCTCAGCGGCAGCCGTGGCCGCAGACCAATGCATCGCCGCTTTAGGCACGGACACCGGCGGCTCCATCCGCCAGCCGGCGGCCTGCTGCGGAATCGTAGGGCTGAAGCCCACCTATGGCCGGGTCAGCCGCTACGGCATCATCGCCTTCGCCTCTTCTCTGGATCAGGTCGGCCCGATGACCAAAGATGTAACCGATTGCGCCCTGATGTTGGAGGCGATCGCCGGCTATGATCCATCGGATTCGACTTCGGTTGACCTCCCGGTCCCTGCTTACGCCGGTTTTCTCAACGGCGATGTCAAGGGTTTGAGGGTCGGGATACCCAAAGAATATTTTATCGCGGGAATGCAGCCGGAGGTTGAACAGGCTGTTAAAAAAAACATCCGCATGCTGGAAAAAAGTGGCGTCAAAATAGAGGAGATCTCTCTCCCCCACGCGGAGTACGCAGTAGCTGTTTATTACATCATCGCCACAGCCGAGGCCAGCTCGAACCTGGCGCGCTACGACGGCATGAAATACGGTTATCGCGCGCCCGCCAAGGACCTCACAGAAACTTACATGAAGAGCAGGGAAGAGGGATTCGGTCCGGAAGTAAAGCGGCGGATCATGCTCGGGACCTACGCCCTTTCCGCCGGATATTACGACGCCTACTACCTCAAGGCCCAGAAGGTCCAGACCTTGATCAAAAAGGATTTTGAAGAGGCGTTCAAAAAATGCGACGCCATCATCACCCCCACGGCGCCGACCACCGCCTTCAAGATCGGAGAAAAGACGCAGGATCCTTTACAGATGTACCTCTCGGACATTTTTACCATTTCAGTGAACCTTGCAGGACTCCCCGGGCTCTCGCTCCCCTGCGGCTTTGACTCTGAAGGTCTGCCCATCGGCATGCAGATCATCGGGAAGCATTTTGACGAGGCCACGATCCTCAGGATCGGATTCGCCTGCGAGCAGGCCACAGAGTGGCATAAAAAGAAACCACAGCTATGAAGCCATCAGCCGTCAGCGGTCAGCTAAGAGAAGAGAGAAACACGATAAGAGGCTAAAAATACAAACGTGGGGAGATGAAAGATTTTAGGGAACTGAAGGTATGGGAGAAAGCGCATGCCTTGGCATTAGAACTGTACAGGGCGACCAGAGGATTTCCGCGCGACGAGGTCTATGGGCTGACAAGCCAGATCTGCCGCGCTTGTACCTCCATCCCCGCTAACATCGCAGAGGGCTGTGGTAGAGGCGGAGATGCGGAACTTGCGCGGTTTCTCCGGATTGCGATGGGCTCCGCAAGCGAGCTTGAATACCATCTGCTGCTTGCATGTGATCTCAAGTTTCTTGACAGGTCGGAGTGTGATCGTCTCGTAACAGACGTGATCGAGGTGAAGCGTATGCTCGCTTCTTTTATTCAGAAGCTGACCGCTGAAAGCTGATCGCTGAGAGCTATTAATGAATTACGAACCTGTCATCGGCCTCGAGGTCCATGCCCAGCTCTTAACCGAGTCCAAGATCTTCTGCGGCTGTTCAACCCGCTTCGGCGAGCAACCCAATCAAAACAGCTGCCCGGTCTGCATGGGATTCCCCGGAGTTCTCCCGGTGCTCAACAAAAAGGTCGTTGAGTTCGCCATTCGCGCGGGGCTGGCCACGCACTGCGAAATCGCGCGTTATAGCCGCTGGGCAAGAAAAAACTATTTCTATCCGGATCTGCCCAAGGGCTACCAGATCAGCCAGTACGAACTCCCTCTTTGCCGCAACGGGCACATCGACATCGAGTCCGACGGGGCCAGCAAGAGAATCCGCCTCACCCGCATCCACATGGAGGAAGATACCGGGAAAAATATCCACGAGGTGCGGGGCGACTATAGCCTTGTGGACTTTAACCGGTGCGGGGTACCGCTTATGGAGATCGTCAGCGAGCCCGACATCGCCAGCGCTGAAGAGGCCGGCCGCTATCTCAGGAATCTAAGGTCCATTTTGCAATATCTGGAGGTCTGCGACGGCAACATGGAAGAGGGAAGCTTCCGCTGCGACGCCAATATCTCCGTGCGTCCCCAAGAATCGCGCGAGCTCGGCACCAAGGTCGAGATCAAAAACATGAACTCCTTTAAGGCGGTGGAAAAAGCCCTGGATTATGAGATCCGAAGACAGATCCAGACTCTTGCGGAAGGCGGCAAACTCACTCAAGAGACCAGGCTGTGGGATGCGGACCGCGAAGTCACTCGCTCCATGCGCTCGAAGGAATTCGCGCACGACTACCGTTATTTCCCCGAGCCGGACTTACTCCCCCTGGTCATCGATGAAGAATGGATCGAAGAGATCAGAGCCAGCCTGCCGGAGCTCCCCGAGGATCGGAAAGAGCGCTTTATTTCTCAATACGGCGGCCTGCCGCGCTACGACGCCGAACTTCTCACCAGTCGGAGGGACGTCGCGGACTACTTTGAGAAGGCGGTAAAAGCCCACTCCCACCCCAAGGCCATCAGCAACTGGGTCATGGGCGACCTCTTTCGGGTCATTAAGGAGAAGAAACTGGACGAAAAGCTCCGCATCACCGCCTGGCCGATCTCCCCTGAGTACTTGGCCGAGATGGTCCGGATGATCGATGAGGGAAAGATCAGCGGCAAGATCGCCAAGACCCTCTTTGAGGAGATGTTAGCACAGGGAGAGTCGCCGGATAAGATCGCTCGCGAGAAAGGTCTGGCACAGGTTACAGATGTCGGTAACATCGAAAAGGCCGTGGATGAAGTATTGGCCGCCCATCCCCAGCAGGTATCCGACTACCGCGCCGGCAAAGAGAAGGTGTTCGGCTTCCTTGTGGGCCAGGTCATGAAGGCGACCCAGGGAAAAGCAAGCCCGCAAATTCTCAATGAAATCCTGAGAAAAAAACTCGAGAATTGAAGATCAAAGATAGCGGAACGGGGATTATAATTATTCACTCAGCTATCTTAAAGGAACCGCGATTTTCGACTTCTGGGGGACCAAGACAGCCTTGGATTTGGAGACTGGTGTAGAAGTCGGAACAGGTCAGACAGTCGAGCATGCAGACTCTCTCCTTAGAAGCCTCTGGGGGAGTCACTGTCAGCACGCAAAAAGTTCTGAAGCTCGACCCGGCATTACTGGCAGCCACCGCACCTATCATCAGCCTGATAGGCACACCTAACACTCCGACCTCACTAACCATAGAGACCAGCACTACAGATCTGATCAAAAGCAAGGTGACAAGTACGGGTCCGGTCATAGCCATGGACAGGAGCTTCATCAACGTGACCAACGGTCCCCTCCTCAACCTGACCCAGGGAAGCTACATGAATGTGACAGGGGACTTCCTGAGCCTGGTCAATGGCAGTAAGATCAACGTCGTCAATGGTCCGCTCATCTCTGTGGCCGGAGCCGGAAGCCTGCTGGATGTGAGTGGTGCCCTGGTGAATTTCGGCGGGACTGGCGGGAATAAGATCGTCGTGAACAACTAACTCCGTTGCGCCGACGGCGACCCTAAGCGGCCTCCCCGTCAGCGCGACCTATGGCGGAAGCGGCAATATCGGCCCGAACCCGATAAAGAACCCGAGCCTGGGTTCCATCTCGGTCAACGGGAGCCTGATCTCCGCCACCAACGGCGGCACGGTGAGTATCAAGGCGAAATAGGGTTGTTACCAGCATCAGCCTTCAGCATATAAATTTGGTCGAACGTGAGAACCTGAGGGACCCTTTCTAAGTTCGGTAGGCGGAGTTGATCCTAACGTATTCGTAGCTTAAATCAGAGGTCCAGACAGCGGCTGAGGCCTTTCCCTGATGCAAATGGATTTTTAATCGAAACGATAGCCGCCTCAAAACACGGGCCGCTGCTCTTTCTCTGGATGGCATTCCTACCCCGTTCTTCACCACAGTAACGCCGTCAAAGCCAACGTCGATCCGCTCAGGCCGGATCGGAACACCAGCATAACCGATTGCTGCCATGATGCGGCCAAAATTGGGATCGGAGCCGAAAAAGGCGGTCTTGACCAGTTTGGAGTTGGCCACGGTAAAAGCAACTTTTTTGGCCTCGGCCACGGAGCGCGCGCCAACGACAAAAATTTCAACGACCTTGGTTGCTCCTTCCCCGTCTTCGACCAGCTTGATAGCCAGTTCTTTCATGACCTCGCGCGCCGCTTCGGCCAGCCTTCTCTCCGCCCTGCTTCCCCGCCTGATCGGAGCGTTCCCGGCAGCACCGTTAGCCAGAAAAAGCACCGTATCGTTCGTGCTCATATCGCCGTCGACCGTCACGCAGTGAAAGGTCTCTTCCGCAGCAAGTTTCAGGACAGCACGGAGAGTCCCGGCTTCCACTGCCGCGTCGGTGAGAATATAGGCCAGCATGGTAGCCATGTTTGGAGCGATCATTCCCGCTCCCTTCACCATCGCCGCAAGCACCACCTTTTTGTCGTTTACCCGGAAGCTTGCAGAAGCTGTCTTGGCAAAACGATCGGTCGTGAGAATCGCCTCGGCAGCCTGCGAGAAGGAACCGGCCGACAACACAGCCGCGGCCTTCTCAATACCGCTCTTGACTTTTGCCATCGGCAGCGGCACTCCGATCACACCCGTAGAGGAAGGAAGAACCAGTCCGGGGTTGATCCCGAGCCGGACGCCGGCCTCGCGGCACATCGCCTCGGCGTCGCGCATTCCGCCCGCGCCCGTGCATGCGTTCGCGTTGCCGCTGTTTGCGACCACGGCCTGAATGATTCCGCGCTGCATGCGTTTCATCCCGACCAGGACCGGGGCGGCCTTGACTCTGTTGGTGGTGAAGAGCGCAGCCGCCGTCGCAGGGCGCTCTGAAAAGATCAGCGCTAGGTCCTTTTTCTTACTCTTCTTGATGCCGCAGGTGACGCCGGCGAATTTAAATCCAGGAACTCTGATAATAGGCACGTTAATCGTTAACTCGTGAATCGTGAATCAGCTTTCGCTTATTTTGAGACAAATATCGGATGAAACCATTCAGAACCATTATCCCCCGCAGGATCTTTTCTCTTCGCTTTATCATTACTTCTTGAGACAAACATCCCTGTTCAGTCGCAACGTGGAAATGATCAATCAATTCGTAAAGGGAGCCTCTCGCCTGACGACAGAATTGAATGCTTTCCTGGTAATGGAACCTGCCAAAGCCCTCAGCGATGTTGGCAGTTACAGATCTGGATGCTCTGATCATCTGATCGGCGAGACGAAACTTTTCTTCGGGCGGAAAAGTTTTGGCAAGGTCCGAGATTTCTTTTCTTATCCCAACACAGAGCTTCCAAACGTCTAAGTCCTCGAAAGTTTCAATGCCGATCCGCTTCTCCCTAATCATTACCATTCGACGATTAACGAATAACCAGCGGCGTTATTCGTATAATCGTTACTCGTTGATTCGTGATCCTGGGTTCCTCGATTAACGAGTAACGAATAACTATTAACGATCTCACTTTCCGCAGCACCTCTTGTATTTCTTGCCGCTGCCGCAAGGACAGGGATCGTTTCTTCCTACCTTGCTGCCCTGGCGCTTGACTGGGGTCGCCCGGGACTGTTCTCCTCCGTCTCCTCCATGGCTCAGAACCATTCTCTGCGGACGGCGCTGAACTTCCATCTCCTCCACGATTCCCTCCCGCGCTACCTCGATGGTAAAGAGCTTCTGCACGACGTCTTCCTGAATCTGGTGGACCATCTCTTCAAACATCTCGAACCCCTCTTTCTGGTATTCCTGCAAGGGGTTCTTCTGCCCATAGCCGCGCAGCCCGATCCCCTCTTTCAGATGGTCCATATTGAGAAGGTGATCTTTCCAGAGGCTGTCGATCGTCTGGAGCATAATGAGTTTTTCAAGCTGCCGGAGCATGGCAGGAGTAAACCGTTCTTCCTTCTTCTCATAAGTCTGGTTCACCCTCTCCAGGGCAATCTCTTGCAGTTTCTCGACGGTCAGATTCTCCTGTTCCTCCGGACTGAGCTCCAGCCGGAAATTGCATTGATGGTACAGGGCCTCGCGCAGACCTTTGAAGTCCCATTCCGAAGGATGGAGATTTTTATCCGCGTAGCGCCCGGCCACCTCCTCGGCCAGTCCCTGCGCCATCTCCAGGACCTCCTCCTTGAGGTCCTCCCCTTTGAGAACTTCTCTCCTCTGATAGTAGATCACCTCCCGCTGCTTGTTCATGACGTCATCGTACTCCAGGAGGTGTTTCCGGATATCGAAGTTATGGGCCTCAACCTTTTTTTGCGCGTTTTCAATCGCCCGGGTCACCAAACGGTGCTCGATCGGCACCCCCTCTTCCATCCCCAACCGGTTCATGATCCCCTGAATCCGGTCCGCGCCGAAGATGCGCATGAGGTCATCTTCCAGCGACAGATAGAAACGGGAGGAGCCGGGATCTCCCTGGCGCCCGGAACGGCCGCGCAGCTGATTATCGATCCTCCGGCTCTCGTGGCGCTCGGTCCCGATGATGTGGAGTCCCCCGGCGGCAAGGACCTTCTCTCTCTCCTCAGCGCAGAGCTTCTTGTATCCTTCCAGAATCTCTTCGTATCTCTGGCGGTAGACATCCGGGGCCTTCTCCAATTGTTCCCGGATTTCTTCCACCACGCGGATATACTCCTGCCGTTTGGCCTCATAGTTTCTCTGCGCCGCACGAATCGCCTCTTCATAGGGGACGCGAACCTCCTCGCAGTGCGCCTCCGCCTCTTCATAGGCCCGGCGGGCCTCTTCGTACTCAGCAACCATCGAGGCATGCTCTCCGCGAGATAAAACCGCGCTGGTCACGGCAAACTCGTAATCGTTAACGCGCTGTTCATAGTTTCGCCTCTTCTCGTCCAGGGCCTCCATGAGTTCCCGCCTCTCTCCGTCTACCTGCCCCCAGCGTTCCAAGGTACTGCTGAAGGCCTCGCGGGCCTCTTCGAAGGCGCGCCTGGCCTCCGGCTCTTCCGTATTTCCCTCTTTCAACAGCGATGTCTCCAGGTTCTCTTTTACCTGCAGATAACGCTCAGGAATGGTGCGCAGCTCGTGCAGCGCCTCGATCAGTTCGCTGGTCGAGATCTCTTCGTACTCTTGCCGCAGTTCCCGGAAAGGAGAGAGCTCCCTCAGGCGCCGTTGGATTTCGGTGGCCTTCTGCAGGGCATCCCCCCGTTGCCGCTTGTAAACCTCCCCTTCTTTCCGATAACGCGCCTCTGCCCGCTGGACCTCTTCGTCATATTTCTCTTTGAGTTCCCTCAAAGTGTCCTCGTAGCGCGCGGCCCCTTGCAGCGGCAGCTTACTGGCCCGGCTGATCCATTCGTTCTCCATATCCGAGCGGGCCAAAAACTCCGGATTTCCGCCTAGCAGGATGTCCGTCCCGCGGCCGGCCATGTTGGTGGCGATGGTCACGGCCTCAAACCTTCCCGCTTGCGCGATGATACTTGCCTCCGCTTCGTGATTCACTGCGTTCAGGACGTTATGCTTGACCCCGTTTTTTTTGAGCATGCGCGAGAGGTGCTCGGATTTCGCCACGGAGGTAGTGCCGACTAGAGCAGGTTGGCCATTTTGATGGCAGCTCTCGATCTCTTCCACCACCGCGTCGAATTTTTCTTTCTCGCTCTTGTAAACCACGTCGGGATTGTCCTTGCGGATCATATTCATATGGGTGGGGATCACCAGCACGTCCAATTTATAGATCTTCTTGAACTCCGTCGCCTCCGTATCGGCCGTGCCCGTCATGCCGGCGAGCTTTTTGTACATGCGGAAATAGTTCTGGATCGTTATGGTGGCCAGGGTCTGGTTTTCCTCCCGGATGTGTACGCCTTCTCTGGCCTCGATCGCCTGATGCAGCCCATCGGACCAGCGCCGCCCCGGCATGAGCCGGCCGGTAAATTCGTCGACGATGATCACTTCGCCGTCCTTGATCACGTAATCGACGTCGCGCTTGAAGAGCGTGTGGGCCTTCAGGGCCTGATGGACGTGGTGCAGGGTATCGATCTGGCGCGGATCGTAGAGATTGTGGATATTGAGCAGGCGCTCCACCTTGGCGACGCCGGTCTCCGTCAGCGTGACGGTCCGGCTTTTTTCATCAACCGTGTAGTCCCCCTGCGCCTCGATCTCGGCCCGCTTCTCCATCGAAGGATCGCCCTGAATGACCGCGCCGCGCTGGAGCTTGGGAATGATCCGGTCGATGATGTAGTACTTGTCCGTCGATTCCTCCGCAGGCCCGGAGATGATCAGCGGGGTCCGGGCCTCGTCGATCAGAATATTGTCGACCTCGTCCACGATGGCAAAGTTCAGATCCCGCTGGACGTATTCCTCGAGGGAAAATTTCATGTTGTCGCGCAGATAATCGAATCCAAACTCGTTGTTGGTCCCGTAGGTGATGTCGGCGAGATAGGCCTCTTTGCGCGAGATGGGCCGGAGGTTGAGATAACGGTAGTCCTTGGTGATGTAAGTGGGATCAAAGAGGTAGCTCGCCTCGTGAACGATCGAGGCGACGGAAAGGCCGAGCAGATGGTAAATCGGCCCCATCCATTGGACATCTCTGCGCGCGAGGTAATCGTTGACCGTGACCAGGTGAACCCCTTTCCCTTCCAGGGCATTCAGGTAAAAGGGAAGCGTCGCCACCAAGGTTTTCCCTTCACCGGTCTTCATCTCGGCGATCTTCCCCTCGTGCAGCACCACGCCGCCGATGAGCTGGACATCGAAGTGGCGCAGCCCTATGGTCCTCCTGGAAGCCTCCCGCACGGCCGCAAAAGCCTCCGGAAGGATGCTGTCAAGAACCTCAGCCCCGGCCTGACGCAATTGTTTATCGAGCTCCTCTGCCTCAGCCTTCAGCTCCTCCCGCCTCTCCCCAGTTGCAGCCGCAGCTTGGGCTTGGGTCTCTTCAATGACGGCGCGCAAGGTGGCAGTCGCCTCTTGGATTCTTTTCTTGAACTCGTCGGTCTTGGCCCTCAGCTCCGCATTGGTGAGCTTCTGGTACTGGGGCTCGAGGGCGTTGGTCTGCTCTACGAGGGGTTGAATGCGCCGGATCTCGCGCTCGTTTTTCGTGCCGATGATTTTTTTGATTAAGTTAAGCATAAAGCTTTCAGGCGAAAGGCGTGAGGCTCCAGCTAAATCTTTCTCTATTGACTGCTGCCTGTTGCCTTCTTAGTAAAATACACGATTCAGGATAGGCGATACAAGGCATGCGTGCTCACGCTCGGGTTTGGTGCTCGTTTACGAACACGAGCCACCCTTCGACTCTGCTCAGGGTGGTGAGCGGCTCGACTGAGCTCGCCGAAGTCTTGTCGAACCACGGCCACGAGTAACGATAATTAGCGTTCGATCCTGACTGCGAACTCCATCTTCTCCCCTAAAAAGCGCTGGCCCACTTTGATGAATCGATCCGGGGCGTCGGTGACGAAAAAGCTTAGGCGAGCTTTCTCTTGCGAGCTTATCTCCTCTTCTTCGACTTATACGGAAGGGCTAAAAGAGCGACTCCTTCCTTGAGACGTTCGAATTCAGGATCCTTGTGAATAAGCGTGAGATCATGAACTGCGGCTGTCGCCGCTATCCATGCGTCTGCTACGGAAATCTTATAGTGTGCCTTGAACCTGGCCGCAGGTAAAACCAAGGCATCGTCTAGAGATAGCTCCGCCACAGCCAATGCCCTCACAAGTATGAGCAGACGGTTAGCTTCCTCCTCGCCTCTTTCTTCCGAGGACACGTAATAGATTTCCATCGCTGTCATCGCGGAGAAGTTGATGGCGATTTGTCCCTTCTTAGCCCTTCCCAGAAGCTCTTCGACAAGATCAGCCCCCTCCTCATTGTCGGTTAAGGCGAAAACCGCCGAGGTATCCAAGAGGTAGCCTTTACTCAAGGGCCTTATCCTCCCGTCGCTTCCTGAGCAACGCCTCACGGAGGCGATGCTTCTCAGAGAAACCCCTCAGGACTTTAATGGGATCTGCAGGAAGGGGGGTCACTTCGATCACCTTACCATCCGTGGACCATACCAACTGAGAGTTCGGCCCGATGTTAAACCTTTTTCGGAGCGGCGCCGGGACCACTGTCTGCCCCTTACGGGTCACACTTGTTTTATGCATATATACAATTCCTTTCTAAAAAAGTAAGATATTTCTTTTTATACAATACAAAATGGATAAATACAATACGTAATCCCATCCCGCATTCTGGCTTCTGGATGCTGAATTCTATTTGGACAAATAACTAACCCTGGGCAATCATCCGATTGCCCAATTCCTTCTCGCAGCTCGGCGCAAAGCCGAATACCTGCTCCCATACTTCTTTTGACTCCATGCAGAGGTAGACAAAGACCGTCAGCGAGGCAGCGCGGATCCAACGCAGCACTTTACGATACATGCTGACACGCAAGGGCTGAAAATAGCGCATCTTGCCGTCCGGACAGAGGACCTGCTCCCCGGAGAGAATCCGTGTAGAGGGAAATCGCTCTCGCATGATCCGCTTAAGCCGTGGGGTGTTGCGCAATACTCCCATGCTGAGCCAAGCGATCCTGCGATGGTCCACCACGGCAAAAAGCCTCTCCACCATCGCCTGATAGTCTCTTTCCCAGCCGGGGTACTCAATCATGGGATCGAAGTGGAATCCCAATTTATAGCCGGCATCCTGACAGCACCGCGCCGCTCGGAGTCTCTCCTCCAAGGATGCCGTCAGATGCTCATCCTCATCAATGATCTTCTGCGGGTTCATCGACCAGGAAACAACCACGCGCTCTTTGGGATCGAGCCGCAAGAGCCCCTCCACGCAATCGCTCTTGGTTTTGAGCTCCAAGAGAACGTTCGGCTGCCCGGCGAAAAAAGGAACGACCTCGGCACAAAACCCTATATAAGGGTCGAGGGCTAGACTGTCGGTGATCTCACCCGTGCCGATGCGAAAGAAAAAACGACGGTGGCGGCTGAGCAGCTCATCCGCTTCACTCAGCAGGTCATCGACGTTGCTGAAAACCTTGAGCGCCGGATTGTCAGCCAGATACTCCTGGAGATAGCAGTAGCTGCACTCCATGGGACAGTTGCTGGCGAAGTTGATGACGAAGTAATTGCAGCAGACCTGCCCGTCGCTGCCCGGACATTTCTTGAGAAACTCGCCGCGATGGCGCATCAGCAAAAGCTTGCGCTTTCCTTCCCGCAAAGGATCGTGCGAAGCTGCGAGCGACCGTGCGGCCGTCTGAGGCTGGTCGGTAAAGATAAACGGAATTTCCGGGAAGGCCTGCTTCAGGTTTCTGAAAATAATGCTCTGTTCGGAGCCGACCTCGACGACTATCTCTTGGGGGTGAAATTTCTGCATCTCGCTCCTATTTCCCTTTCAGCCATCTCCCTCACACTCGCCCTCTCCCTCAAGGGAGAGGGTAGGGGTGAGGGTCCTACGTCGCTTCTCCCCGCAGAAGGGCGAAGATCTGTTTTATCTGCTCCCCCTCGCTGAGCTGCACCAAGTCTCCGATCAGGCGCTTCATCTCGTCACAGTCGGTCGCCTTCACCTGGACGGTTACAGCCCCACTCTCAAGTCCAGAAGGAACGGTCACCACGATCTGCGGATCGAGTTTCATCCCGCGCACGCGCCGGCAAATCTCGTCTTCCATACGCGCCAGGCGGGGAAATCTGAGCCGCCGCAGTTCCTCTTTAATTTGTTTAAGCTTGTCGTTCCGGCCCAAGCGGGGATTCGATGAGATCTTGCGGAGAGCCTCTCCATTAAAAATTTCACAGAAGCTCACGCCGTCCCGCAGGGCAATCTCCTCCAGCCAGTCCAGGAAATCCCGGAAGTGGTTCTCCCCTATCTTCAGTCCCTGTGCCAAATTCAAGAGGGCTTC
>Ga0209824_10000256_pt1 | contig 36102 bp, 39 predicted proteins | sample VDWuncwatermetaG_FD_184124 | JGI IMG/M metagenome (GOLD analysis project Ga0209824, IMG submission 184124) | Wastewater microbial communities from Netherlands to study Microbial Dark Matter (Phase II) - VDW unchlorinated drinking water (SPAdes)... ...
GGGTGAAGGGTGAAGGGTGAAGGGTGAAGGGTGAAGGGTGAAGGGTGAAGGGTGAAGGGTGAAATGAATTTGTAGTAGGGTGCGTTCCCCGCACCTTTTTAATCCTAAAAACCGCAGTTCAGCCACGGATTAACACGGATTTTCACGGATAATTATGGGGTTGAATCACGCATATGACCCACCTTGAGGGTGACGCGCTTCAGCATAATACGTTTTTGATTTATCCGTGTTTATCCGTGTTAATCCGTGGCTAAATGCTCTTTCTAGGTTAATTTTTTTCAGGGATATGATCAACATGAAAGCAACACGCTATATGTCAGGGCTGCTTGTGATGCTGTTTTGCTTGACCGCTTTCGCGGCAGACCCCGCCAGACCGCTCGTGGAAATGAAAACCAACTTCGGCAGCGTCACGATAGAGCTTAATCCCGAAGCCGCCCCCAAGACGGTGGAGAATTTTCTGAGCTACGTCAAAAGCGGCCATTACAAAGGCACGGTATTTCATCGCGTCATCGAGAATTTTATGATCCAGGGCGGCGGTTTCGAGCCGGGCATGAAACAGAAACCGACCCAACCCCCGATTCAGAACGAAGCCGCCAACGGCTTGAAAAACGACACCTACACCGTCGCCATGGCGCGCACCGGCGACCCGCATTCCGCCACCGCGCAGTTCTTTATCAACACCGTGGACAACGGCTTCTTGAACTACCTCAGCCCGGAAAAATTCGGCTATTGCGTGTTCGGCAAAGTCGTCAAAGGGCAGGAAGTCGTCGATAAAATCAAGCGGGTCAAAACGGCCAACAAGGGCGGCCACGCGAATGTGCCGCTCGATGATGTTTTGATCGAAGACATGAAAATTGTTGCTGCCCCCACACAATCTAAAGGGCGACTCTAAAAATTCAGAGTTCGCCCAAATGCGAGGCGCGAAAAAAGCTCTGCATAACCAATTGGCTAAGCTGGCAAAAAACGCCAGCAAGCCATGGTAAATTTCGCCGCGCCGCATATGTTTTATATGTAAGCAAGAAATTTTTTTCGCAACGAAGCAGTTGGGATGAAATCTGGATTTTTAAAAAATAAAGGACAAAAAAACATGATCAAGCTGCACACCAACCACGGCGTTATCACGCTCGAACTCGATAGCGAAAAAGCACCGATCACGGTGAAAAATTTTACCGAATACGTCGAGAGCGGGCACTACAACAACACCGTGTTCCACCGCGTCATCGACGGTTTTATGGTGCAAGGTGGGGGTTTCGAACCGGGCATGAATCAAAAATCGACGCGCGCACAAATCCAAAACGAAGCCGCCAACGGCCTCAAGAATGATAAATACACCGTGGCGATGGCGCGCACCTCGGACGTGCATTCCGCCAGCGCGCAATTTTTTATCAACATCGCCGACAACGATTTTCTCAACTACACCGCGCCCACCACGCAGGGTTTTGGCTACTGCGTGTTTGGCAAGGTGGTCGAAGGCCAGGATGTCGTCGATAAAATCAAAAAGGTCAAAACCGGCAATCGCGGCGGGCACCAGAACGTGCCGCTGGAAGATGTGGTGATCCAGTCCGCCGAAGTTTTGTAGGTCGGGTGTTGTAGTGTGCGCCATGCGCACAACCGTGAATATCGTTCCCACGCTCTGCGTGGGAATGCAGCCTTGACCGCTCTGCGGTGACGGTGCCAACAGCGCATACCGCACATCGGGACGCGGAGCGTCCCAAGATGCGTTCCCACGCGGAGCGTGGGAACGATCAAACGAAATAACAAATGCGCCCCACTCTTTTCATCTCCGACCTACATCTCAGCCCCGAGCGCCCGCACATCAATCGGCTATTTTTTAATTTCCTGAAAACAGCAGCAAGGCAATCCGAAGCGCTCTACATCCTCGGCGATTTGTTCGAATATTGGGCGGGGGACGACGATCTGGCGGATCCGTTCAACGCCAGCATTGTCGCCGCTTTGAAGGACTTGAGCGAGTGCGGCGTTAAGCTTTTTTTCCTGCACGGCAACCGCGACTTGCTGATCGCTTCAGCCTTCGCCGATGCCAGCGGGGCAACGCTGTTGCCCGACCCCACCCTCACCCGCATCGGTGATGTCCCGACGTTGCTGATGCACGGCGACACGCTCTGTACCGATGACACAGCCTATCAAACTTATCGCGCCCAAGTGCACGCCCCCGTTTGGCAAAATAAATTTTTGTCGCGCCCGCTCGCCGAACGCAAAGCGTTCATCCGAGGTTTGCTCGACCAAAGCCGCCAAGAAAAAAGCGGCAAACCCGAAACCCTCATGGACGTGACGCAAGACGCGGTGGAGGCGGTATTGCGCCAGCACGGCTACCCGCGCCTCATCCACGGCCACACCCACCGCCCCGCGCGGCACGAACATTACGTGAACGGAAAAATTTGCGAGCGCTACGTGCTGGCAGATTGGTACGAACGCGGCGAGTATTTGCGTTGCGACGCGGCGGGGTGTGAAACTATAAAATTGTGATGATGTCAGGCAGGGTGGTGTAGGGGCGCGATGCTCGCGCCCTAACATTCCGAAATGCTGCTCTTGCAACATCGGGCGCGAGCATCGCGCCCCTACAACCCGCACATTGCCCCTATAGACCACGCTGCAAATCCGCCTGAATATCCGCAACCGCTTCCAACCCCACCGCAATCCGCAACAAGCCTTCGCTGATCCCCGCCGCATCCCGCGCTTCCTGGCTGATACGCGCGTGGGTGGTGGTAGCGGGGTGTGTGAGCGTGGTTTTGGTGTCGCCCAAATTCGCGGTGATCGATACCAGCTTGGTCGCGTCGATCAAACGCCAGGCCGCCTCGCGCCCACCCTTGACCTCGAACGAGACGATGCCGCCGCCGGTTTTTTGTTGGCGGCAGGCGAGATCATGCTGCGGGTGTGACGGCAAGCCCGGATAAAACACCCGCGCCACGTTGGGCTGCGCTTCGAGCCAGCGCGCGATCGTCAGCGCGTTGGCAGAATGTGCATCCATGCGGATTTTTAATGTTTCCATGCCCTTCAACAACACCCAGGCGTTGAACGCCGACAGCGTCGGTCCGGCGGTGCGCAAAAAAGTATAAACGCCGTCGAGCAACTCTTTATTCCCCAACACCGCGCCGCCCAGCACCCTGCCTTGGCCATCGAGATATTTGGTCGCGGAATGAATCACGATATCCGCGCCGAGTTCGAGAGGGCGCTGCAAAATCGGCGAACAAAAACAGTTGTCCACCGCCAGCCACGCCCCGGCTTGTTTGGCGACGGCTTTGATCGTGGCGATGTCGGAAATTTCGGTGAGCGGGTTCGACGGCGTTTCCACAAAAAAAAGTTTGGTGTTGGGCTTGACCGCCGCCTGCCAGTCCGCGACCTCGGTGGCCGACACGAACGTCGTCTCCACCCCGAACCGCGCCATCACGTTGACAAACAAATTCACCGTCGCGCCAAACAGCGAGCGCGACGCGACGATGTGGTCGCCCTTGGAGAGCAGACCCATCACGCAGGCGAGGATCGCCGACATGCCGGAGGCCGTCGCCACGCAACGCTCCGCGCCTTCGAGCGCGGCGAGGCGCTCCTCGAACGCGGTGACCGTGGGGTTGGTGAAGCGCGCGTAAATATTCCCCGGCTCGGCTCCCGAAAATCGCGCCGCCGCCTGCGCGGCGCTGTCGAACACAAAACTGGAGGTTAAATACAACGCCTCCGAGTGCTCGTTGAACTGGCTGCGGTGCGTCCCCGCCCGCAACGCCAGCGTCTCCAGCGCCAGCGTCTCATGCTGATATTCTTCGTTCATATTATTCTCCGCAATAAAAAAACCCGCTTCAGCCAAAACAAAATAGCGGCTAAAACGGGTTTTGTGTCCCCTCTTTAGCTGCATTTATAACGCGCCCGCAAGCTGACGATCAAATCGGCGCAATCAAACTATCGACGAATTTACACCTAGCCCCTGTTGCTTGTCAATATTTTTAAGGTGGCGAAAGTGATGACGGCAAACACCATGAAACTCAATTCGGGTACCGACCAACCCAAGAACGACCACGTGACTTTAGCGCAATCGCCGTTGGCTTGAAACATCTGCGGCCACCATTGCGCCAGCGGCAGAGAATTGAGCACCTGTTCTTCGGGGCTGATGCCGCAATCGGCGAACACGGGACGGGAGATCATCCACACCTGGCGTCCCGCGACCACCAAGCCGAGCAGCGAAAAACCAAAGCTGGCGGCGGCGTAAAGCAGGTTGCCGTCACGAACTGGGCCATGCAGGGCGGCGGCCAAGGCCACGCCCCCCGCGCCCAGATAGGCGATGCGCTGCACCACGCACAGCGGGCAAGCGAGCAAGTTATGCACCGCTTGCAGGTACAAGCCAAAGCCGAGTGCGACGGCGCAAATTAAAAAAATGCTGGCGAAGAGCATGCGGGGAGAGGGTGCTGAAATGAACATAGGGCGATGGATAAACAAAAATTTTAGCGACGGATTTCCTCGGACAGATCAAACACAGGGGACGACAGGCCGAGCTACAAGAAATTGCGGGCAATGTTTTAGCCACGGATTTGCACGGATTAACACGGATTAACACGGATAAAAACAAACGCGGGCGTTTTGCTTTGGGGTTTATCCGTGTTAATCCGTGTTAATCCGTGGCAAGTTTTTTTGGCAATTTTTGTTAGCGCGCCCCACTCAACCCAGATCAATCCGCCGTCACCAGGTTCAAATCCATCTGCGTGCTCGATTCCTCGCGCTGCATTTGGCTGCCGTCGCGCTGGCTTTCGAGCTGCGCCAGATATTCCGCGCTGACATCGCCGGTGATGTAGTTGCCGTCGAAGCACGACGTTTCAAACTGGGTGATGGCCGGGTTGGCGCGGCGCACATCGGCTTTGAGCGCTTCCAGGTCTTGGTAAATAAGTTGGTCGGCACCGATTTCGCGGCAGATTTCTTCGTCGCTGCGACCGGTGGCGATGAGTTCGGCGCGGGTGGGCATGTCGATGCCGTAAACGTTGGGGAAGCGCACCGGTGGCGCGGCCGAGGCGAAATAGACTTTGAGCGCGCCGGCCTCGCGCGCCATCTGCACGATCTCGCGGCTGGTGGTGCCGCGCACGATAGAGTCGTCGATCAGCATCACGTTCTTGCCGCGAAATTCGACGCTCATCGCGTTCAATTTCTGGCGCACGGATTTGCGCCGCTGCTGCTGCCCCGGCATGATGAAGGTGCGGCCGATATAGCGGTTTTTGACGAAACCTTCGCGGAACGGCAAACCGAGCCGGTTGGCGAGTTGCAACGCGCTGGGGCGGCTCGAATCGGGGATGGGGATGACCACGTCGATTTTCAGGTTCGGCAGGGTGCGGGTGATTTTATCGGCGAGGCTCTCGCCCATGTTGAGGCGCGTCTCGTAAACCGAAATGCCGTCCATCATCGAGTCTGGGCGCGCCAGATAAACGTATTCGAAAATGCACGGGTTGAGCGTCGGCGGGGTGTCGCCGGTGGCGCACTGCTTGTTGTGAAACATGCCGTCTTCGCTGATGAAAATCGCTTCGCCGGGGGCGATGTCGCGCAGCAATTTGAACCCGAGCGTATCGAGCGCGACGCTTTCGGAGGCGACCAGATATTCGATGCCCTGCTCGGTATCGGCGTAGCCGAACACCAGCGGGCGGATGCCGTAAGGGTCGCGGAACGCCAGCAGGCCGTAGCCGGCGATCAGCGCCACCACCGCATACGCGCCGCGACAGCGTTTGTGCACACCCGACACCGCCGCAAAGATCGCCGCCGCATCGAGGCGGTGGTTTTTGGTCGCGCCTTGCAGCTCGTGCGCGAGCACGTTGAGCAGCACTTCGGAATCGGAATTCGTGTTGACGTGGCGCAGGTCTTCGCGGAACAGCTCGCGGTTCAATTGCTCGGCGTTGGTGAGGTTACCATTGTGCGCGAGCACGATGCCGAAAGGCGAGTTGACGTAAAACGGCTGCGCTTCAGCGGACGATTCCGCCGAACCGGCGGTGGGGTAGCGCACGTGGGCGATGCCCATGTTGCCCGCAAGCGCGCGCATGTTGCGAGTGCGGAACACGTCGCGCACCAGCCCGCCGCCTTTGTGCATGTTGAAGGTTTTGCCCTGCGCGGTGACGATGCCCGCGGCATCCTGGCCGCGATGCTGCAACACCTGCAAGCCGTCATACAAAAGCTGGTTGACGGGCGTTTTTGCGACTACGCCGAGAATTCCACACATGGTGATGCCCCGCTGTAGGTTGATGACACAGATTGCAAAGTAGCCGCTTCAGTCATAAATTATACGCTTCGATAAATCATCGGGTAGCCAGGATTTTACGCTCGACGCGACGCTTTCGAGCGGCTTGCTGAACAAGGCCTCTTGCCAGAACACGCTACGCGGCAACGCGGTCATCCCCGCCAGCAACACCGCCAGCAACACGATCACCCCGCCGCGCAGCAGACCAAAGACGCTGCCGAGCAGCCGGTCCGCCCACCCCAAGCCCACGCTTTTTACCAGCAGCGCAACCAACATGGAGATCGCGCTGACCAGCAACAACACGCCGACAAAAACCGTGATGTAGGCCACGCTCGGGCGCAAACCTGCTTCCACATTGGCGGGCAGCAGCGGCACGATTTCCGCAGAAAAATAATTTGCCGTCGCCCACGCCAACACCCAAGCCATCAACGAGAAAATTTCTTTGACCAGCCCGCGCAGCAAGCTCAGAAGCATCGAGAAGGCGATGATGCCGATAACAGCATAATCGAACACTGTCATCGTTGATGTTTCCCTAATTCGCGATAGCGAATTGGGGCCATTCTCACCCTCTCCCCTGGAGGGATAAGCAGTGGCTTGCGGCGGTTTATGCCGCTTAGCCCAATGCTTAGAAAGTTCATCAGAGGGTCGGGGTGAGGGGGAGCGAGCGTTCCCGCTAAGATTGTTTTCATTTATGGGGCATCCTGCCTGCGTGTGACGAGGCCGTCTTTTATACCCAAGGCTTTGATGCGCACATTGGCCTTCTCCGCTTCTTCGCGGCTAGCAAACGGACCGGCGCGAACGCGGGTCATATCGCCTTTGTCGGTTTTCAACTTTTCGGTGTAGGCTTTAATTTTGTTAGCGGCCAAACTTTTTTGTCTTTGCTGGGCCTTGTTGGCATCGCTAAACGCGCCCAGTTGCACCACAAAAACATCAGCTTCTTTTTGCGGGGAGGCAGGAGGCGCAGCAGCGGGAATAGCCGCGGGGGCAGGCGCAGCATTTTTGGTGAGCGAGGCGGCGGATGCTGTCTTGTTTTGCGGTTTTGCGGATGTTGGCGGCGTGGCAGCAGAAACGGGGGCAGCAGCGGGGGCAGGAATCGGGTTGTGTGTCGCGGTAGTTTTCGGTGCGGGTTCCGCAGAGACAGGTGCAGATGCTGTGGTTGGAGCGGTTGGAGCGGCTAGATCGGGCATCACTTTGGGTGCGAATTCCCCTGCCGTTTTTTCCGAAGGAATGCGAATTTCTATGACTTGGTGAGCCTCTTTCGGCTCGTGCTCCAGCACCATCGGCAAAATCACGATCGCCGCAACCACCAAACCAATTGCGCCGATCAAGCGTCGTCTGGCCTGTTTTTTCAAGCGGATTTCATCATCGGGCTGCGTTTTTTCCATTGCGGACGTTATCCTAGTGTAGTGCGGCTGAAATATTGGAACATAAAAATGACCAGATTGCCGCCATGCTGCGTTGCTCGTTGTTGCATATGAATAACTATGCGCCGCCTCGCGCCTTGCCTGACGGCAATCTGGCCATTTTTATCACGCGCTAGGCAGGTTTATTCATCGTCACCGTAAAGTTCCACTATTTCAGCCGCACTACACTAGCGGGGCATTTGTTGCAGTACGGCAGCGACCGTATAAAAAGAACCGAAGACACAGATTCTATCATTTTCGGTCACGCGCTCACAGGCAAACTTGTAAGCTGACGCAGGGTCAGTAAAGTCCTGCGCGATATTATTATCGTCGGCATCGATGCCCGCCGCCAGTAAAGCCGCGCGAACTTTGCCAGGCGCGGCACCGCGCGGCGAAAATCCACCCAGCCCCGCGATCAACCACACATCCACGCGATGGCGGATCGCCGCGATCACCCCCGCAATATCTTTGTCCTGCAACATGCCGAACACGGCGTAGGTATTTTGGGCGAACGGCATTTTGCCGAGGTTCTCCGCCAGCGCAGCCGCCGCTTGCGGGTTATGCGCCACATCCAGCACCACCGCGGGCCGCCCCGGCAATACCTGAAAACGTCCCGCCAATTGCACTTCCAACAAACCCTGGCGGATGTCGTTCATCGACACCGGCAACTTATCTTTCACCGCCCCCAACGCGGCCAGCGCGGCGGCGGCGTTCTGCAACTGATACACGCCGCGCAATGCCGGGTAAGGCAGCGAATGGTGTTTGCTGTGCGCGCCCCAGTAATGCCACTGCGCCGCATCGGTGGTGTAGCCGAAATCTTTACCGAGTTGAAAAAAATGCGCGCCGATATTGTCGGCGTGTTGCCGCACACTGGCGGGCGGCTGCGGGTCGGCGCAAATCGCAGCGATGCCGCCGCGATAAATGCCGGCCTTCTCCGCACCGATTTTGTCACGGGTGTCGCCGAGATATTCCACATGATCGAGGGCGATACCGGTCACCACCGCGCAATCCGCGTCAAACACATTCACCGCATCCAGCCTGCCCCCCAAGCCCACTTCCAAAATCGCCACATCGACTTTTGCGTCGATAAAAAGCCGCATCGCGGCGAGCGTGCCAAATTCAAAATAAGTGAGCGAAATATCGCCGCGCGCCGTTTCGATTTCGGCAAACGCCGCGCACAACGCCGCGTCGCCCGCTTCCTGCCGATTGATTTTGACGCGCTCGTTGTAACGCAACAAATGCGGCGAGGTATAGCAGCCGACGCGATAACCCGCGCGACACAAAATTTCTTCGAGCAAGGCGCAGGTGGACCCCTTGCCGTTGGTGCCGCCAACGGTGATGATAGGGAAAGCGGGAGTGAGCGCTAACGCGGATTTTACCTGCGCGACCCGTGCCAGCCCCATGTCGATGGATTTGGGGTGCAGCCGCTCAAGATAATTGAGCCAGTCGGGAAGGGTTGTAAGATTCAAAAGAACAAATTCAAAAACACCACCCCTTCCGCTCCGCTCCCTCCCCTCCTTAGCAGGAGGGGAGAAGTTCATTGCCACTGAGCGAGTTGCACGCGCTGTTTTTTTCCCTCCTTTTTAAGGAGGGGAGGAGCGAAGCGGAGGGGTGGTAAGGTTTTAAGCTGCGGTCGCAACTTGCGTTTTCATCAGTATTTTGCAAAGATTCGTCAGCTTGTCACGCATCTGTCGCCGATCCACGATCATGTCGATCGCGCCGTGTTCGAGCAAAAATTCGGCGCGCTGAAAACCTTCCGGCAGAGTCTGGCGCACCGTTTGCTCGATCACGCGCGGGCCGGCAAAGCCGATCAGCGCGCCCGGTTCGGCGATCACCACGTCGCCGATAAACGCAAAACTCGCCGACACGCCTCCCATGGTGGGATCGGTCAACACCGAAATGAACGGCAATTTCTGACGGCTCAACTGGGTCAGCGCGGCGGAGGTTTTGGCCATCTGCATCAACGACAACAGACCCTCCTGCATCCGCGCCCCGCCGCTCGCGGCAAAACATACAAAAGGCACATGCTGCTCGACGCAGGCTTGCACCCCGCGTACAAAACGCTCGCCGACCACCGAGCCCATCGACCCGCCCATAAAACCAAATTCAAACGCCGCCGCCACCAGCGGCAGATGATTTATGCTGCCCTGCATCACCACCAGCGCGTCGTCCTCGTTGGTATCTTTCAAGGCTTGCTTGAGCCGGTCCGCGTAGCGTTTGCTATCTTTGAATTTGAGCGGATCGAGCGGCAACACTTCCGAGCCGATTTCAAATCGTCCTTCGGCATCGAGCAGCAAATCCAGTCGCACCCGCGCGGAAATTCGGTTGTGGCGATTGCAGTTAGGGCAGACGTGCAGATTTTTTTCCAGATCGGAGAAATACAACACGGCTTCGCACGCATCGCATTTGCTCCACAAGCCTTCGGGCACGGCCTTTTTATCGCCGCTTTCCTTGCGCTTGATTTTGGGGGGGAGTAATTTTTGAAACCAGCTCATGTTTGATAGTGAAACGTGATCGGTGATCGGTGATCGGTGATCGGTGGTTTTATTCACCCTTCACTGATCACTGATCACGCCGTTAAGAAATGTCCATACCCGCGCGCAAACTCTTAACCAACGCGCCCACATTATCCAATAATTTGTCGCGCGGCGACGCTTCAATTTCCTGCACCAAACGGCTGCCGACCACGACCGCGTCGGCAAATTGCGCCACCGCCCCCGCCATCGCCGCATCGCGGATGCCAAAACCCACGCCCACCGGCAGTTTGCAGCGCGTGCGGATCAGCGCGATGCGCTGCGCCACTTCAGTCAAATCAATGTTGCCTGCCCCCGTCACGCCCTTGAGCGACACATAATAAACAAAACCGCTGGCCTGCGCCGCGATGGTGGCGATGCGTAACTCCGGCGTGGTCGGCGACAATAAAAACACGGGATCGATATTCGCCGCCTGCAAAGCGCGGCTAAACTCGCCCGCCTCCTCCGGCGGATAATCCACCGTCAGCACCCCATCCACCCCCGCCGTTTTTGCCGCCTGAATAAAAACCGCTTCACCCATGTGCGCAATCGGGTTCAAATAACCCATCAATACCACCGGCGTGGTCGCATTAGTTTTACGAAATTCACCCACCATCGCCAACACATCGCGCAGCGAAATCCCTTGCGCCAATGCACGCTCGGATGCCCGCTGGATCACCGGCCCATCCGCCATCGGGTCGGAGAATGGCACCCCCAATTCGATAATATCCGCGCCACTTTTCACCAGCGTGTGCATCAGCGGCACTGTCGCATCGCGGTTGGGGTCGCCCGCGGTGATGAAGGGGATCAGGGCTTTTTTGTGTTGGTCTTGCAGGGTGGCGAAGGTTGAGGCGATACGGCTCATAGAGATATCTCAAAAAATTCAAATCACCGTCATTCCCGCGAAGCCTGCCCCAGCATGATGTAGGCCGGGGGCGGGGATCCAGAAGTAGGGCGGAAAAGCGTAGCGCCTTCCGCCGTATGTGTGCGGCCATTCGGCGATCGTGGTCGCGCCGCCAGCGCGCAACACGCCGATCAACTCCCATCGCTTGGGCGTAAACACCGCAAACATTTCCCCCACCGCCTCAAAACTCACACCGAAATAAGGTTTCACCGGTTTACCTTGTTTGGCCGCTTTCATTGCCGCTGCGGCGCGGGCAAAGCCAGCCTCGATCGGTTCGCCGACGGTTAAATGCAGGATCGCGTTCTTGGATTTCATGGGGTCACCTTCCAACACTGTTAGATTAAGCCGTTCATGGTGATCGTGAGCATGTCGAACGGTCGAACCACTAGCACCCTTCGACAGGCTCAGGGCGAACGGTGGATGGTGACAAATCTAACAGTATTGGGTCACCTTCTTAATGTCTTGCCAGAAATCTTCCAGCAGCTTGACTTCGTCTACAAATCGGTAGGGCATTTCAGCTTCACCCAAGTGCTTGTGGTCGCCCTTGCCGCGTTCATTGTCATAACCGACAACACGCTTGCCATCAAGAATAAACGCTAGCCGGTACTTAAAGCCATGTTCGGAGGGTGGCACAGGTGCGGGAACCCGCCACACCACTCTCTCAAGCATCACTGAAGAAACGTAAGTCACAGGGTTATCCCCGCCATCTTCGCGACGGTATTCATATCTTTGTCGCCGCGCCCCGACAAATTCACCAGCAACACTTTGTCTTTGCTCATGCCGGGCGCGATTTTGGCGGCGTGGGCGAGGGCGTGACTGGATTCTAAGGCGGGGATGATGCCTTCGAGTTTGCACAAATCATGGAAGGCTTGGAGGGCTTCGTCGTCATTGATGGCAACGTATTCAGCGCGACCCGAGTCTTTAAGATAAGCGTGTTCGGGGCCGACACCGGGGTAATCCAAGCCTGCGGAAACCGAGTGGGTTTCGGTGACTTGACCGTTTTCGTCCTGCATCAAATAACTTTTGAAGCCGTGCAATATGCCGGGTGTGCCTGCGGAGAGTGGCGCGGCGTGATGGCCGGAAGCGATGCCGCTGCCGCCCGCTTCGACACCGATGAGGCGCACGTTTTTGTCGGCGAGATAAGGGTAAAAAATACCGATGGCGTTGGAACCGCCACCGACGCAGGCGATCACCGCGTCGGGTTGGCGGCCTATCATTTCGGGCATTTGCGTGAGGCATTCCTTGCCGATGATGGCTTGAAAATCGCGCACCAGCATCGGGTAGGGATGCGGGCCGGCGGCGGTACCGAGGATGTAGAACGTGGTTTCAACGTTGGTGACCCAGTCGCGCATCGCTTCGTTGAGCGCGTCTTTGAGAGTTTTGGAACCAGAAGAGACGGGCACCACGGTCGCGCCCAAGAGCTTCATGCGATACACGTTGGCAGCCTGACGCACGATGTCGTCCGCGCCCATATAGACCACGCATTCCATGCCGTAACGCGCCGCCACCGTGGCGCTGGCGACACCGTGCTGCCCCGCGCCGGTCTCGGCGATGACGCGCTTTTTGCCCATGCGCCGCGCCAGCAAGGCTTGGCCGATGGTGTTGTTGATTTTGTGCGCGCCGGTGTGGTTCAAGTCTTCGCGCTTCAAATAAATCTGCGCGCCGCCGAGTTGATCCGACCATCTTTGCGCGTGATAAATCGGGCTGGGGCGACCGACGTAATGTTTTAATTCGCGCTCGAATTCGGCGATGAAGGCCGCGTCCTGCTTGGCTTTTTCGTATTCGACGCGCAGTTCGTCGAGCGCGGCGATCAGCGTTTCGGCGACGTAGATGCCGCCGTAGGGGCCGAAGTGGCCGCGCGCATCGGGAAGGTCGGTGGGGTTCATAAAGAAGAAAATTTATTAGACCTAAAAATCTGAGTTCAGGCCACAGAGAACACAGAGGGCACAGAGAAAATGCGCGGTTCTGGAGATATTCTGGCTCCCGGGATAGGTGAGAATGACTTTCGCATTAAGCATTTGTTTTTCCTCCGTGGCCTCTGTGACCTCTGTGGCTAACTGCTTTTTCAAGCTTAAACTTTGTTCAAGAAATTTGTTTATCAACCGCGCCGCGCCGCTTCAATAAATTCTGCGATTTTGGTTTTGTCTTTGATCCCCTTGGCGGATTCCACCCCGCTGGAAACATCCACCGCATAAGGACGCACTTTGCGTATGGCTGTGGCTACGTTTTGTGCGTTGAGTCCGCCGGAAAGTATCATCGGCACCGGTAGGCTTGCGGGGATTAAATTCCAGTCAAAACTGCTGCCGGTGCCGCCGGGCGCGCCTTCGACATAAGCGTCGAGCAACAGGCCTTGTGCGCCATTGTAGCGGGCGGCGTATTGTAACAAATCCATCCCCGCTTTGACCCGCGCCGCTTTGAGGTAAGGCAAGCAAAGTTGTGTGCCGAGCTGCTGACAAAATTGCGGTGTTTCATGCGCCTCATCGCCGTGAAATTGCAACAGGTTGAGGCGCGCGGCGCGCGCCGTCTCCTCGACCCAAGCGGGATCGGGGTTGACGTATACGCCGACGGCGGTGATGAAAGGCGGCAACGCGGCGACGATGTCGCGCGCTTGTTGTGGCGTGACATAGCGCGCGCTGTGCGGCCAGAACATCAGGCCGATGGCATCCGCGCCGAGTTGCGCGGCGGCGAGCGCGTCTTCGATGCGGGTGATACCGCAGATTTTAATTCGGGTGGGCATATATTTTAAGAGCGTGAATAGTGATCGGTGAATAGTGAATGGTGGCTTTAATCACCAATCACTGATCACCGATCACCGATCACGCTTCTGGGTATAGGTAATCCCCATTTCGCGTCGTAAGCCACGCCCGCCAAGTATAACCCGCTTGCTGCAAACGTAGGCGCGGCGAGGCTGCGGTTTCTGGCCCCCAGCAGAGTGAGCAACCATTCTGGGGGATGCTTGCCTTTGCCGACATACACCAGACAACCGACGAGATTGCGCACCATGTGGTGTAAGAAAGCGTTGGCGCGGAGCTCGAAGGCGATGATGTCGCCGTGTTGCGAAATTTGGATTTTGTTCAAGCGGCGCACGGGGGAGGTTGCCTGGCATTCCGCCGCACGAAAAGAGGAAAAATCGTGCTCGCCTAAAATCAGGTCGGCGGCCTGCTGCATTTTTGAGAGGTCGAGCGGTTGATGGAACCAGCCGAGCTTGCCACTGTGCAGGCCGGGGCGCACCGGATGATTCAGCAACAAATAAACGTAGCAGCGTTCGATCGCGCCGTAACGCGCGTGAAAATCGTCGGGCACGGGATGCGCCCACAACACCGCCACGCTGTCCGGCAGCAGGCTGTTCACGCCGCGCACCCACGCGCTCGCTGGGCGGGTTGCGCCGGTATCAAAATGCACCACTTGATGGAGCGCGTGCACACCCGCATCGGTGCGTCCGGCGGTGATGGTGCGAATATCGCTGCTGCCAATTTTTGACAACGCGGTTTCCAGCGCGTCTTGGATCGAACCGCCAGAGGGTTGGCATTGCCAGCCGCAAAATTGGCTGCCGTCGTATTCCAATCCGAGCGCGATTCTCATAAGGGCATCTCTATAAATTCAAAGTTCTAAGCAAAACGAGGCGCGAACAAAAAATGTTGACGCGGCATATGTCTGATATGTAAGGAAACATTTTTTGAGAGCAACGAAGTGTTGCGACGAAATTTGGATTTATAGAGGTGCCCATAGCAGCATCGCCAGCGCGGCGCTTGCCAGCAAAAGCGAAATCGCGCCATCGCGCCAGGTGAACGGGCAATGCGCCAAGGTTATTTGTTCCGCGCCTTGCAGGTCAATCTCCGGCCAGGCCGTTGCCAGCGGTTGGCCTAACAGCGTTTCGCGCAAATTGTCGAAGTTTAGATGATTGACGATAGGTCGCGCGGCGGTTTCGGCGTAGTGGAGGGTCAGCCATAAACGCACGGTCAAACGCTCTGCATCGCACCCAAAATAATCGAGCGGGCGCGATAGCGTGTAGATGCCGACGAGCAATTGTTCGCGCGTCAGCGATGCCAGCAACAACGCCACTAGCGCGATCGTATTGATGAGCCGCGCAGCTTGCAGAAGACCGGCGAGCAAACCCTCGCCGGAGGGATGCGGACCGCTTGCCACAGGCGCGGTGTAGGCGTAAATAAGCAGCAGCGAAAGCAGCAGCCAGCGGCTGCGATAGACAAGCTTGAGAAAACCGTTGGGGCGATGTTGATATAACAATATCGACAGCAGAGATGCAGATGCCAGCAAGGGGAGCGCGGTCAGCGTTTGCATTAAAACCGCAGACAACACCGCCAGCAGCACGAGTGTGGCGGGATGAACAAACAAAGAGGGCGCAAGGCGCTGGTGATCTGACACGGCAAAATCCTCGCGTTGCAGGATTTGCAAGTTTATCCTAAAGATTGCGTTTGCTCACGCGAAGACGCGAAGGGCGCGAAGAAATTCATCGATAAATGCCCAACCGATTTCCCTTCGCGTCCTTCGCCTCTTCGCGTGAAGCTGCGTTTCCCTGGTTTACTCCCGTCTAGAAAAAACTACAGCCCTTCGAGCAACGCTTTCGCATCGGCTTGCTGCCCGGCATCTCCCTCGCGGATCACTTCCTGTAGTATTTCCTTGGCACCGTCCGCGTCCCCCATTTCTTGATAGGCTTTAGCCAGATCAAATTTGGTGGCAACTTCGTGCCAATGCGCGTCATGCCCGTTATCCGACGCTGCCGCCGCATACGCTGGCGGCACGGCATACGTATCATCGAGCGTGAAGTTCATCATATTGCTATCCACCGACAGCGGCGCGAGCGACGGCGCAGCAGCTGTCTCGGCGGGCCGGGCGGGTTGAGCATCGGGCATCTCCAGACTGAATTCCATACCCATATCGTCGTTAGGGGGGGCTGGCGGCGCAAGCGGCGGTGCAGACGCGCCGGGCATGGAAGGGGTGCCCATGTCAAACACCAACATGTCCTCCATCCCGGGCAGCGGCGGGGGCGCGGCGGGGGCGGTTTCTCCCAGTATGACAGTGGCCTCGGTATCTTCTTGCGGCGCACCCATGTTGAAATTCATGCCCATGAGGGTTGCGTCGGCATCTTGCGCCGTTGCGGGAGGCGTGTATGCGGGCAATTCTGTGGTGGCACCGTGGTCGGCAACCCCCGCAACCGGGCTTTGGGCGGGGGCGGAGAAGGTGTCACCCAAATCAAAATCCACGTCTGTTGCGGGTGCGGCGGCATCAAAATCCAGCGAAAAATCGGGTGTGGTCGCTTCACCGCCGCTCAGGGTGCCGGCATCCAGTGCGGTGGCACCGCTGTAAAGGGCATTTTCCGGATCGATGCCTTTTCCTAAACCGGTGACCTTTTGCCACACGTCATCCGACGGGGATAGCGATTGCAGGCGGCGCGCGGTGGATTCAAAGGTCACCTTGTCTTTGCGCATCGCATAGACTTCCAGCAGCTTGGCCAGCGCGGGCTGGTGGTTCGGATTTGTATGGATGGCTTCTTTGAGGATCTCCTCGGCCTGCACATCGCGGCCATACGAGAGATAGACTTCGGCTTCTTCGACCGGGTCTACTTCGATACTTTGCTGGACGGGTTGCGCTTCGACCGCAGCCACCACGGGTGCCGCATGTGCCGCCGCAGGCCTGACATGAACCGCCACGCCCGCATGAAAATCATCGGTTACTTTTTTTTTTCGCTTCATCACGAAGAAACCGACCAGCCCGATAACGAGTGCAGCGAGCGCGCCGCCGACGATTTCGATATTTTCCATGAGCATATCGAACAGATCTGGTTCAGGCTCCGGCGGCGGCGGGGCAGCGGGTTTTGGTTTGGCGGGCTTGGCTTCGGCTACGGCGGCGGGCGCGGTCGCGGCGACCGCAGAAACGGCGGCGACTGAAGTTGCAGCAGGCGGAACTACCGCTGCGGGCGCAGTCGCGGCGGGGGGGGGTGCGGGTGGCGCAGCAGCGGGAGCCTGCGCCTGTTTTTGCGCAGCCGCCAGACCCGGGTTCTTGATTTCCAGCAAGCGCTGCATTTCCTTGATATTTTTTTCGAGGATGGCGACGCGCTCGTTGGCTTCTTTGAGCGCTTTGCCTTTGGCGATGCTTTCTTCTTCCAGCGCGCGGACGCGATCCGGCGCGCTCTGCGCGCCCTTGCCGGAGTCCTTGCCCGCGCCCGTGCCGCCTGCGGTTTCGCCTTTGGAGAGCTTCAAGACTTCTTTGGGCTGCTCTTTAGCGGCGACGGCTTTGTCTTCGACCTTGGCGGTAATTTTTCCGGAAGCGGCTTGCGCCGAGGATTGCGCTGCGGGAACGCCGCCGGAGAGTGCCGCCAGTTTGCTGCGATACGCATTCCAATCCGAGGCTTGCGCTTTCACTTCACGGCCGGCTTCAGCGGATGCGATCGCAGCCACTTCGCGGCTGTCGGGCACACGCAAAATGGGGCCGGTTTTCAGGCGGTTCATGTTGTTGTTGACGAAAGCATCACGGTTGGCGCGATACAGCGCGACCAGCATCTGGTTCAAATCGACCTCGGCGGGCGCGAACTGTCGGGCAATGCCCGCCAAGGTGTCGCCGCGCTGCACGGTGTAAGTGGTGTCGGCTGCTTTGGCGACGTTTTTGCCGGGGGCGGCAGCAGGGGCAGAAGGTGCTGCCACAGATTTGGTCTCTGGCACAGCGCGCGCCGCGCTGTCAGCCGCTTTTGAAACGGGTGCGGGCGCGGCGGATACCACGGGCGCGACGGGCTTAACCGCTTCGGTCTCTGGCGGATCCAGCAGCACGGTATATTCGCGCAGCAACCGGCCCGCAGGCCAGTTTAATTCAACCAACATGCTGACAAACGGCTCGCCCACGGGCTGCGCCGAAATGACTTTCAAATAGGGTTCGCCGTTGGCGCGGGTTTCCACGCTGAATTTGAACGTGGCCAAAAAAGGCGCGTAATCGATATTGGCTTGTCGGAAAGTTTCAAACGGCGCGATGCGTGCGGTGATCTGAGCGGCCTCTTCTTTTTTGATGGCGACCAAGTCAATTTCGGCCTTGAAGGGTTGCCCCAACGCGGAAATAACCGTAATCCTGCCCAGACCAGCTGCATACACATTTGCAGACAGGGGGAGTAGCAGCACGCACGCTAACAGCCAAATTTTAAAAAGGGATTTCAGCACGACGACACCCATAGGTTTTTGAATATGAATAACTAGACTAACATCATATAGTTACGAGCGCAAGCTAAACTTTATCCTTATGCAACGCGGCGATGGGGATATTTTTTCGACAAAATTTTCTAAAAAAAGGTAGCCCGGATTACCGGGTAGGGGCGGGTTCTAAACCCGCCCAATGCGCGGGCGGGTTTAGAACCCGCCCCTACCCCGGATACCTCAGAGCGAAATCAAAATCCGCAACATGCGCCGCAAGGGTTCTGCCGCACCCCACAGCAATTGGTCGCCCACGGTGAATGCCGACAAATACTCGCCGCCCATCGACAGCTTGCGCAATCTTCCCACCGGCACGGTCAAGCTGCCGGTGACGGCGGCGGGGGTCAGGTCTTTCATTGTCGCATCGCGCTCGTTGGGAATGACCTTGACCCAGGCGTTGGCGCTCGCCAGGAGATCGTTGATTTCGGCCAACGGCACATCTGCTTTTAGTTTTACTGTCAATGCTTGGCTGTGGCAGCGCATCGCGCCGACCCGCACACACAGGCCGTCGACCGCGATGGTGGCATGGTCGTTGCCCAGTATTTTATTGGTTTCAGCCAAGCCTTTCCATTCTTCGCGGCTCTGGCCGTTGCCCATATCCTTGTCTATCCACGGGATCAAACTGCCGGCCAGCGGTACGCCAAAATTGGCGGTAGGAAATTTATCATCTCGCAAAATCCCCGCGACCTCGCGGTCGATATCGAGGATGGCCGAGGCGGGATCGTCGAGCAGATTTTTGGCGACGCGGTGCGCCTCGCCCATTTGCGCGAGCAATTCGCGCATGTTCTGCGCGCCCGCGCCGCTGGCTGCCTGGTAGGTCATGACGCTCATCCACTCGACCAGATCGTGCTTGAACAAGCCGTGCATCGCCATCAGCATCAAGCTCACGGTGCAGTTGCCGCCAATGTAATTTTTGATGCCTTGTCGCAACGCCTGCTCGATGAGCTCCGCATTGACGGGATCCAGAATAATCACCGCGTTTTTGTCCATACGCAAGCTGGAAGCCGCGTCTATCCAGTAACCTTGCCATCCCGCTTGGCGCAGCTTGGGGAAAATGTCGTTGGTGTAGTCGCCGCCCTGGCAGGAAATAATCACATCCATCGCCGCCAGTGCGTCGACGTTATGCGCGTCCTGCAACGCGGGCGTAGCCTTGCCGATTGCGGGCGCGGCTCCCCCCGCTTGCGACGTGGTAAAAAACACCGGGTCAACCAGCGCGAAATCATGCTCTTCGCGCATCCGCTGCATCAGCACCGAGCCGACCATGCCACGCCAACCGATCATTCCGAGTTTCATCATTTATATAGTCGCCAAAATTAAAATCTAACTCACGCGGAGACGCGGAGGACGCGGAGAAAACCAAAAAACAAGCCGGATAGTGAAACGCTGTACTTTTGCTGTTGTATCAATGAGTATCCCTTCTCTGGAGAGACATTCTTGGACAAAATTATGGTTTTAGGTTTTCTCCGCGTCCTCCGCGTCTCCGCGTGAAATGGTTTTAGGTTTTTCACATCGCCGCGATCACCGCGTCGCCCATTTCCTTGGTGCCGACTTTTTTCATCCCCGGCTCAAAAATATCGCCGGTGCGGTAGCCTTGCGCCAGCACTTTTTTCACAGCCGTCTCAACGCGCGCGGCGGCGGCATCCAGGTTGAAAGTGTAACGCAACATCATTGCCACCGACAAAATCGTCGCCAGCGGGTTGGCGATATTTTTGCCTGCGATGTCGGGCGCGGAGCCGTGGATAGGCTCATACAGCCCCTTGTTGTTTTCATCGAGCGAGGCTGAAGGCAACATGCCGATAGAACCCGTCAGCATCGAGGCTTCATCCGACAAAATATCGCCGAACATATTGCCCGTGACCATCACGTCGAATTGCTTGGGGTTGCGCACCAACTGCATCGCCGCATTATCCACCAGCAAATGGCTCAAAGCGACTTGCGGAAATTCCTTGCCGGTTTCGATCACCACGTCGCGCCAAAGTTGGGTCGATTCGAGCACGTTCATTTTATCCACCGAGCACAGCCTGCTGTCGCGTTTCATCGCCGCTGCAAAAGCCACGCGCGCGATGCGGCGGATTTCTGATTCGGAATAAATCATAGTGTTAAAACCGACGCGCTCGCCGTTTCGCACTTCTATTCCTCTGGGTTCCCCAAAATAAATGTCGCCGGTGAGTTCGCGGATAATCAAAATATCGAGCCCTGCAACGACTTCCGGCTTGAGCGTGGAGGCGTTGGCGAGTTCGGGATACAGCACCGCCGGGCGCAGATTCGCGAACAGGTTGAGCGCCTTGCGTATGCCCAGCAGGCCGCGCTCCGGGCGTTGTTCGCGCGGCAGCGCGTCGTATTGCGGGCCGCCCACCGCGCCCAGCAACACCGCGTCGGCAGCGGTGGTCAGCTTGAGCGTGGCTTCGGGAAAAGGTGAACCCGTGGCATCCACGGCACAACCGCCGAGCAACCCCGGCTCCAATTCAAAATTGAGGCCGTCGCTTTTGAGCGCGTCGATGACGCGTACCGCCTGCGCAACAATTTCCGGCCCGATACCGTCACCGGCGAGCACTGCGATTTTCATAACATCCCTAATTTAAAATCTTTTGAACCGCAATCAACCGCTTTCGACGCAGAGAACGCGGAGACGCAAAGATTGCAGAGAGAAAACCAAATCAAAAAATAAATAACCCGTTAACAATTTTTCAGGAGAGATGTTTTCGATTTTCTTTGCGTTCTCTGCGTCTCCGCGTTCTCCGCGTCGAAAGCGGTAAATGATTTTCATGCAAACAACCACGGCTGCTCCACCCGCCGCTTAGCTTCAAAAGCCTTGATCGCATCCGCGTGTTGCAGCGTCAAACCGATTTCATCCAGCCCATTCAACAAGCAGTGCTTGCGGAACGGCTCAACATTAAAAACGTGTTGCTCGCCGCCGGGGCGCACCACGGTTTGATCTTCAAGGTTCACGCTAAGCCGGTAACCTTGCGTTTTTGCAACCTCGGCAAACAGGATATCCACAATCGCCGCCTCCAGCACGATGGGCAGCAAACCGATTTTATAGCAGTTGTTAAAAAAAATATCGGCGAAACTCGGCGCGATCACCGCTGCGAAACCGTAGTCCTGCAACGCCCAGGGCGCGTGTTCGCGCGACGAACCGCAACCGAAGTTCTCGCGGCACAGCAAAATCTGTGCGCCCCGGTAGCGCGGCTGGTTGAGCACAAAATCGCGATTGAGCGGACGCTGGCTGTTGTCCCCGCCCGGCTCGCCGTGATCCATATAACGCCATTCGTCAAACAAATTCGGGCCGAAGCCGCTGCGTTTGATCGATTTCAAAAACTGCTTGGGGATGATGGCGTCGGTATCGACGTTGGCGCGATCCAGCGGCGCGACCAAGCCGGTCAAAGGTAAAAATTTTTGCATGATTATCAGGTATTCAAAATTATCTAAAAACCGTAATTCTAGCCACAGAGGACACAGAGTTCACAGAGTAAAAACAAATGCTTAAGGTGAATGCTTTTCTCATCCATCCGGTGAGCCAAAATATCTCCAGAAACCCGCGTTTTCTCTGTGCCCTCTGTGTCCTCTGTGGCTAAGTGTTTTTTCCAGGTTTATTGCATTTCGCGTACATCGACAAAATGCCCCGCCACCGCCGCCGCCGCCGCCATCGCCGGGCTGACGAGATGGGTGCGCCCGCCCGCGCCCTGCCGCCCTTCGAAATTGCGGTTCGAGGTCGAGGCGCAACGCTCGCCCGGCAGCAGCTTGTCGTCGTTCATGGCGAGGCACATTGAGCAACCCGGCTCGCGCCACTCGAAACCCGCATCGACAAAAATTTTATCCAAGCCTTCCGCTTCTGCCTGGCGTTTTACCAGTCCGGAGCCGGGGACGACCAGCGCGAGCTTAATGCTGGAGGCGACGTGTTTGCCGCGAAGCACGCTCGCCGCAGCGCGCAAATCTTCGATACGCGAATTGGTGCACGAGCCGATAAAAATTTTGTCGGGGCGAATTTCGGTGATCGGGGTGTTGGCCGTCAATCCCATGTATTTCAGGGCACGTTCCATATCCTGGCGCTTGACGACATCTTTGATTTGCGCCGGGTCAGGCACCCGCCCATCCACGCTGCCGACCATTTCCGGGGAGGTGCCCCAGGTGACTTGGGGTTCGATGTTGCTGGCATCAAGGGTGACCACACAATCAAATTCCGCGCCGTCGTCGCTACGCAAAGAGCGCCAGTAAGCAACCGCCTGCTCCCACATTTCTCCCTTGGGGGCGAATGGCCGATTTTGGACATAATCGATCGTGGTCTCATCCACGGCCACCATGCCCGCGCGCGCGCCCGCTTCGATCGCCATGTTGCAAAGCGTCATGCGGCCTTCCATGCTCAGGGCGCGGATGGCGCTGCCGCTGAATTCAATCGCGTGGCCGGTGCCGCCCGCAGTGCCAATTTTACCGATGATGGCGAGCGCGACATCTTTGGCGGTGACACCGCGCGGCAAAGTGCCATCCACTATCACCAGCATGGATTTGGATTTTTTCAGCAGCAAACACTGCGTCGCCAGCACATGCTCGACTTCAGAGGTGCCGATGCCGAACGCCAGCGCCGCGAACGCGCCGTGCGTCGACGTGTGCGAGTCGCCGCACACCACCGTCATGCCCGGCAGCGTCGCGCCCTGCTCCGGGCCGATGACGTGGACGATGCCCTGACGCGCATCGTTCATTTTGAATTCGGTGATATTGTTTTCGGCGCAATTGGCATCGAGCGTTTCCACCTGCAGCCGCGAAATCGGGTCGCTGATACCCGCGCCGCCGTCACCCCCGTTACGATGAGCGGCGGTCGTCGGCACGTTGTGGTCCGCCACCGCGAGTATCGAACTGATGCGCCACACCTTACGCCGCGCGAGTTTCAAGCCTTCGAAGGCCTGCGGGCTAGTGACCTCATGCACCAGGTGACGGTCGATATAAATCAGTGCCATGCCGTCCGGTTGATTGCTCACCACATGGCTTTCCCACAATTTGTCGTAAAGCGTTTTCATTTTTAACCTAGAAACCGCAGTTGGACGGGGTGGAGTGTGCGGTTATGCGGGTGCATGGCAAGGCGCAACGAGGCGGAATGGTCATTCCATTCCAACGAGGCGCAACGCCGCTATGCGCCCACAGAACCGCGCAATCCGCCCCGTAGCGGACACTCACCAAACAGGCGAACGTAAAATTAGCACATAAATTTATTAAAGCCATGATGTTGGATACCCAGTAGAGCGGTCAACTGCGGTTTCTAGGTTTAAGCGTGTCTTTGCAGGGGCGAAATTATCGCACAAACACAGGGGAAGCGTGAAGGATGAAGGATGAAGGATGAAGAATTTGTAGGGCGGGCTATGCCCGCCAAACCCGGCGAGTTGTCGGGCATAGCCCGACCTACAAAAGCTTCAGGCGATGCCCGGATTATTTTTCACACCGACGAGTTTGGGCAGATTGAGTTTGCGCGGGGTGATGACTTTTTGATCTTTGAGATAACGCCCTACCACGTCCCAAATCGGCTCACCGCTCGCGCCCTCACTCACGGGTGCCCAGCCAGCGACTTTGTATTTTTTGCTGGCATCGAGGGCTTTGCCGCCCAGCTTCATGTCGCTGATGCGCCTGCCGATTTTTTCCAGCGGGTCGCAGGTGTATTGCAAGCCGCCGACGCGCACCATGTCGCCGCCCTGTTGCAAGTAGGGATCTGGATTGAAGAGGTTGTCGCCGATGTCTTCCAATATCTCTTTGATTTGCGCGCCGGTCAGCTCGCTCAGCGTGGACTGCGGATAGGTGATGGCGGTCTGGTCCATGAGGCGCTCGAGCGTGATCGCCTCGCCCGGCAAGATCGACGTGCCCCAGCGGAAGCCTGGCGAGAAGCCGATCTCCGCGTTTTTCTCGGTCATGATGGCGTCGAGAATAAGCTGGTCGAAAGAGCCGTTGAAGTTGCCGCGCCGGTACAGCAAGCCCTCGCTCACCGCGAGTTTTTCACTCAACTTTTGCTCAAAGGGCGCGCGCACTTTTTGGATGTGCGCGGCCATTTCGCTATCTGCGGGCAACAGGTTGGCGAACACCGGCAGCAATTTATATTGATAGCCCGCGACTTTGCCGCCCGCGATGTTCAAATCCAGCACCGATAAAAATTTGCCGTTGGAGCCGGAGTTGCACACCAGCGTTTGCCCGCCCGCATTTTTCACCAGCGTCGGCTGCGGCACACCGTCGTGGGTGTGCCCGCCGAGAATCGCGTCGATGCCGCTGACGCGCGCGGCCATTTTCAAATCCACGTCCATGCCGTTGTGCGACAGCAGCACCACCGCCTTCACTTTTTTGGCGCGCACTTCGTTGACCACTTTCTGCATGTCGTCATCGCGGATACCGAAACGCCAATCCGGCACCAGGTAACGGGGGTTGGCGATGGGGGTGTAGGGGAACGCCTGGCCGATAATGGCGACGCTGATACTTCCATGAGAGCCGTTGATTTCCTTGATGACGTAGGGCTTAAACACCTGATCGTCGAAATCGTTGGTGCGGATATTCTGCGCGACAAAATCGACGCTGCCTTTGAAATCGTTATCGACGATATGCTGGACGCGCTCCGCCCCCAGCGTAAATTCCCAATGGCCGGTCATCACGTTCACGCCCAGCAGCTTGCAGGCATCTACCATATCCTGGCCCTTCGTCCACAACGCCGTGGCCGAACCTTGCCAGGTGTCACCGCCATCTAGCAGCAGCGCGCCCGGGCGATCAAAGCGGATTCTTTTGATGAGCGTGGCGAGATGCGCGAAACCGCCGACTTTGCCGTAGGTTTTGGCCGCTTGCTCGAAATCCAGGTAAGTAAACGCGTGGGCTTCGCGCCCCCCCGCTTTAATCCCGAACGCCTTGAGCAAGTGTTCGCCGACAAGGTGCGGCGCTTTACCTTTCGCCACGCCCACGCCGAGATTCACGCTCGGCTCGCGGAAATAAATCGGCAGCAACTGCGCGTGGCTATCGGTGAAATGCAGCAGCGTCACCGTGTCTTTGGCGGCGGCGGGCAAACGATAAATATCGCTGGGGGAAACGATGGCGGCGAGTGCTTGCTTCTGGTCGAGCGGCAAGCCGCACGCGGCGGCGGCGGCGAGGATCTGCAGAAATTCGCGGCGGTTAAGGGACATGGGAAGGGGGGAGGGAGAAGGGGGAAGGGTAACGGCGACGATGGATGGGACAGTTGTTTCTCCCCTTCTCCCTTTTCCCTTCTCCCTTCCCTTGTTATTTTTTATTGACCGGCGATTCGGGGTCGAGCAACAGCGCGACCAAATCCTTGAGTTGCTGTTCCGACAAAATGCCCTTGTGTCCGAAGCGCGGCATGTTGGAGCAGAGATTGTAAGCCTTGGCATTATAGATTCTGCCGTATGTGGTTTTTTGCACTTCGGGTGTATTGCCGCGTTTTACCCCATACAAATTGAGGCTGGGGCCGATGGTGCCGAAAGACAGTTCCTGCTTGGAGAGCTTGTGGCAGTTGTAGCAGTTGCCGCCGTTATCGGCGGTGCCGGCCTTGTCGCTCCAGGTCATGCCGCGCCCGCTTTGCGCGAGCTTCTCACCGGCTTTCCAGTCGCCCATGAAATTGCCATCGGCGGGATATTTAATTTTAGCCAATTCTGCGTCCATCAATTTGCTGGCCAACGCTTGCGGCGGGTTGTCGCCGTGTTGATTGCAAGCCGCCTGCACTTCATCCTCGACGATACGGTCGGCGGTCGCAATACCTTTGGTCTGAAAATCCTGCTTCATCATCTCGACCGCAACTTTATGATAGTTGTTGCCTTGACCCGCCTGGTTGGCGCAACCCGCCAATGTCAGCACGCCTACCGCGAACGCACCTGCGATGTAATTTTGATTCATATTGCTTTCCTCCTGACAGGAATGAAATGGAATTGAGGGTGCCTCTAAAAATTCAAATAGAGGTGCCCTTAACGTTTGATGCCCGAACCGGCATACACGCCGCCGTTGGCGCTCACGGCAAGATAAGTTCCCAGCGCGTTCAGCGAATCGGAAAGATACTTGGGTTCGGGGAAACGTTGCTGACGGTAGCAATCGTTCAAGCGCCACTGCATGGTGCGCAACTCGCCTTGCGAGACGCGGTATGCCGGCCAAGTGGTGTAGGCTAGCTGCGCGCCTTTAGGCTGAGTGAGATTGGGCAGTTCCTGCAAACGGATGCGCTTGCCGTCTTCGCTGTGGCAGGTGGCGCAAGCGAAATCGTAGGGTCCGGCGCGGTAGAAAAATATTTTCTTGCCGATTTCGTAAGCTTCTTTTTCTTTGACGTGATTCAGGGCCACGTTCATTTTTACACCGCGTGAAGCGGCCACCAAATAAGCGACCAGCGCTTCCATGTCGGATTTATGCGATTCGTTGCCAAAGGGTTTTTTGCTGGCTTCTTCCAGGGTAAAGCCTTGCAGGTTGACCATGCACGAGGCGACGCGCGATTCCAGATCCTGCACCTTGTCGGTGTCGGCGAAGTAGCGCGGCATCTGCGCATACGCGCCTTTGATCACGCCCGCGCCCAAGCCCAAATCACACTGCTGCAAAGAGACTTTTTTGGGGCCGCGCGGTTTTTTCCAAAGCTCTTCGCCGCGCAGTTCGTAGAGTTCTGCGGGATTGCCGTCGGCCAGCATGGCACGATATTTTTCTATTTCGATAATGCTGGGATCAACTGGCTGCGCCCAAGTTGTGCCGCTGATAAACAAGCCGCAAACCAAACCTAAAACATACGATGTTTTTTTCATGCGTCTCTCCTCGAAAATGTGAGAATTGCGATTGGCAGTAGGTCGGGCTTTATGGGCGAAGCCCGGTATCCTGTGGACAGCCCGACATGTCGGGTTAAAACCCGACCTACTCGATGGTGGCTTCGTCGCTACGCTGCTCGCCCTTGTTGTCGGTCCAAGCGACCGACACTTTGTCGCCCGCTTTCGCGCCCTTGACTTTGAAAGTAAACACCGGGTTGCGCGACACCGCTGTGCCGATTTGCCCTTCCAGCACCACTTTGCCGTTGACCTTGGCGGTGATGTTTTGGATGAAATGCGGCGGCACCACCTCGCCCAGCGCGTCCTTGCGCTGCCCGGTTTCCATCGGATGCCCCATCAGCACGCGAATTTCAGCCACGTCGCCTTGTACTTTGGCGCGAATTTTCATCGGATCTGCCATCTTGTTCTCCAGAAATTATAAATAATCGAACTAGAACTGTAGGTCGGGCTTCAGCCCGACATCACCGATCTGTCGGGCTGAAGCCCGACCTACGGCTAGCCGCCGCAGCCGCCCACCGTGACCTTGATTTCTTTGCTGGCGCTGTAGAATTTTCCGCCCGCTTTGGCGACTACTTTGATGGTGGAGGATTTCGCTAATTTCAGCCTGACCCCGACCATCGGGACCGCGCCATTGGCGAAGCTGAAACTGCCTGCCAGCGGCAGCGGGTTGTTGTCCACCAGCACCGAGAGCGATTCGGTGTTGGGAATGTTGCTGATGAGGTCGATCGGCACCACCGCGCCATTTTCGGCGATGTCGGGGGCTTTGATCACGAGATCCGCGCTGTTGGCTGCGGTGGCCGCGCCCAAGCTGTTGACCGCATCCGCCGCCGTCTTGGCCTCGAACGCACTTTTATTCCATTCTGCTGCCAGCACATTTTGCACACTGAGCAAACCGACCGCGCTGGCGGCTATCATCGCACCGGTTGCGGCACTGCTTTTAAGCAGGGTTCTGCGTAATGGGTTCATTCCGATTTCTCCTTTGATGTGTTGAGTGAGACTTTTAACCCAGATTATCTATTAGCCGAAACGGAACCCAGAAATGCCCGTTCGTGGTGAGCTTGTCGAACCACAAGCACCCTTCGACAGGCTCAGGGCGAACGGTTTTTAGGCTAATCGATAATCTGGGTTTAATCTGCCAATGGATGTTATTACAAAACAACTTCATCTTGCTACAATAATGTGGATATGGCAATAAGGTTGTCTTATTTCAGCAAAGCCTAATATTTCATCTTGGTTCCATCGGCCTTGCGGCTGGCCTCATCGAGATAGCGCATTTCACGCAGCCGCGCTTCGGTGCTGGAAAGCTGATAAAAATCGGGCTCGCTGCTCTTGAGGGCGATTTGCAACTGGTCGATCGCGGCAGAGTAATTGCCCAGCCTAGCGTAGCTTTCGGCGATGGCGCGATGCTGCAAAAACGCGTTACCGAGCACGGCATAACTTTGCGCTTGCAACCGGTACAGCCGCGCATCATCGGGATGCGACAGCAATTGTTGGTTGACGAGTTTTAAGGCGGTGGCGGCTTGCGTTTTTTGCTGCGGGGCCTGCAGCAGCGCGTCGGCGTAGGCGTACACCAGCGCGCGCTGCTGCGGGTAGGTTTGCAGCGCGGCGCGATACAGCACCAGCGCGGCGGGCGCTTGGCCTGCGGCCAGCTTGACGCGCGCGGCCAACGAGTCGAACAGCGCGCTGTTCTGGCCGCTCGCGCTCGCCGCTTTTCTCAGATCCGCCATTTCCTGCTCCGCCCGCTCATACTGCCGGTTACGCAGCAGCGCGCTCACCAATCCGTAGTGCCGCGCGAGGTCGCCGCCGACTTGGGCTCCTGCCCCCGCTTCGCCCTCCGCCCGAAAATAAGTCAGCGCGTCGCCGGGCGAGCCTTGCGCGGCGCGCAGCTTGGCGCGCAGCAATTGGAACTCGATACTGTCTGCCAGCATCTTGCGCGGCAAGGCCTGGGTGCGGTTCTGGATGTCGGCGATGCGCTCGAACGTCAACGGGTGGGTGCGCAAATACGAGGGCGCGCTGCCTTCGTGAAAACGCCCGGATTTTTGCATACGCTCAAAAAAAACTGGCATGGCGTGGACATCGAGTTTTGCCTGGGCCAGAATCTGCAAACCGATGCGGTCGGCTTCTTTTTCGTGGTCGCGGGTGAAATCGAGCTGCGACTGGATTGCGGTGGCCTGCGCGGTGGCGAGCGCGGCCTGCCCCGCCTGCGGGTTGGCGCGCGCCGCGAGGATCGCCACGGCGATGGCGGCGAGGCTGGTGAGGGTGCTGCCTTTCTGGCCGGCGATCATGCGCGCCAGATGTTTTTGGGTGACGTGCGCGATCTCGTGCGCCAGCACCGAAGCCAGTTCCGACTCGCTTTGCGCCGCCAGCATCAAGCCGGTATTGATGCCGACAAAACCGCCGGGCAGCGCGAACGCGTTGATGGCGGGATCTTGCAGCGCGAAAAACTCAAAAGCTTGCGCGGACTCGGTGCTGCCCGCCACCAGCCGCGCACCCAGTTGATTGAGATAGTCGATCACTTCGGCATCATCGAGAAAATCGCGGTCGGCACGCACTTCGCGCATGATCTCGCGGCCGATACGGTTTTCTTCCTGCGGTGAAATCGCCGCTTGAGAGATATCGCCCAAGTCGGGAAGATCGTTGGCGGCGGCGGATGCGCTGAGCCCGATTAAGAGCAACAACAAAAGACGGGGATTTTTCATGGTGATATGATAGCAAATCGTGAGGATCGAGGATCGAGGATCGAGGAGCGAGGATCGAGGAGCGAGGATTGAGGATGATGTACCGAGAGAGTCGTGTTTCTCAATCCTCGATCCTCGCTCCCCAATCCTAAAAACAACGGGGCTACGACATGAAAGCAAAAAAACAGTTCACGCATTTTGACGCGCAGGGCCAAGCGCACATGGTCGATGTTGCGCCCAAAAACGAAACGCGCCGCATCGCGCGCGCTGGCGGGCGCATCACGATGCTGCCCGCGACGTTAAAATTGATTGAAGCCGGCGACGCGAAAAAAGGCGACGTGCTCGGCATCGCGCGCATCGCCGCGATCCAGGCGAGCAAACGCACCTCGGACTTGATTCCTTTATGTCATCCCATCGCGCTCACGCGCGTCGGGGTCGAATTCAAAATCGACAAGAAAAAAAACGCGATTTACTGCGAAGTCACCGCCGAGACCGTGGGGCGCACCGGCGTGGAAATGGAAGCCCTGACCGCCGCCAGCGTGGCGCTCTTGACCATTTACGACATGTGTAAAGCGGCGGATCGCGGGATGCTTATTGAAGGAATTTGTTTGCTCGAAAAACAGGGTGGCAAATCCGGGCATTGGCTACGCTGAAAGTTTAACCCAGATTGTCCATTAGGACGCGAGATGATGGTGAGGCGATTTGCGAGGCAGTTTTGTCGCTTGGGAGGAGGCAATGGTTATTCCATTGACTTTGATCAAGCGGCAAAAGTGACCGCAAAGCGACCGCCAGCAGGAGCAACGGCTCGCAGAGCCGCCTAATGGACAATCTGGGTTTAGCGCCGCGCAATCAACATGCCGATAACGGCACCCGCCAAAGCGGAGACGCTTATCGACTTCCACGGGTTATCGTGGACGTATTGGTCGGTGACTTTTGCGGCCTGTCGCGCGCGCTCGATCATGGCCGCTTCGGCTGCAACCACGTTCGCCTTCACGCCTTGCAGACGCGCTTCGATGCGCGTGCGTACACCCGCAACCTCTTCGCCTGCTTGATGGGCGGTCGCGCGCAGCAAATCCTCTGTGTCCGCCACCATCAATTGCAAATCCTCTACGATCCTGTCCTTGGAAACCGCGATGCCCGTATTTTTAGCGGTTACTGTTTTTGTGTTCATGATTGCTCTCCTGAATGATATGATCCTAAAAACCGCAGTTCAGCCACGGATTAACACGGATTTTCACGGATAATTATGGGGTTGAATCACGCATAGGGTTCACCTTGAGGGTGGCGCGCTTCGGCATAATAAGTTTATGATTTATCCGTGTTTATCCGTGTTAATCCGTGGCTAAATGCTCTTTGGATGATTATTTGCCGACTTCGTTACCGATCACGCCGCCGACCGCCGCGCCGCCGACCGTGCCGACCGCGCTGCCACCGGTGAGGACGGAGCCCGCCACCGCACCCGCGCCCGCGCCGATGGCGGTGCTTTTATCGCGCGCGGACATGCCGGAACAAGCCGCCAGCCCGAAAAGCAAACCGACGACGACCGTATTTACTGCTAATTTTTGTAAAGTGTTCATTTTGGATACCTCATTGAGTTAACCTAAAAAAAGCAGTTTCACCACCAAGTCACCAAGTTCACCAAGGCGCACCAAGCTTCGTAGCCCGAATGGAGCGAAGCGCAATTTAGCATGGCTTGCGGCGGACGTATGCCGCTTAGACCATGCTTATGCGGCGCATTTTGCCGCCCGGGAGCGCGGCGAGTTTCAACTTTTACCGCCCCGGATTACGCTACGCTTCATCCGGGCTACGGGGCTGATGGGTAAGCACAAAAATTCTACGATCACTTTGTGCTTCTTGGTGTTCTTGGTGACTTGGTGGTTCAAATACGGTTTTCAGGGTTATACAACCGCTGCCAGGAAAATCCCGGCAGGCGGCTTACTTGCCGTGCTGCATTTTGGCTGCGTCCATGCAGTGTTTCTTGGCATCGCCCGCCTTGTCGTCGCACTTTTCCTTGTCCACCGCATAGTTGGCCTTGTTCTGGTCAGCGTCCGCTTTCTTGTGCGCTTCTGTGCCTTTTTTGTCGGCCTTGACGTAGGCTTCATTGGAGGTTTTATTGGCGGCGGTGTCGGCTTTGGATGTTTTCATCTGTGCTTTGGCCTCGGATTTTCCAAGCACCAAAGCGGCTTTGGCTTCTTTCACGCAGACATCCTTATCGTTGCCGGCGCGGTCGTCACACATTTCTTTGGCCACCTTGTAGTCGGCTTCGGCCTTGGCCACGCGCAGCCCGTAGTTGGCTTTTTGTGAGGGCTTGTAGTTGGCTTCAAGCTCGGCTTTGGCAACTTTTTCGCGGCCTTTGGCTTGGGCGACGCAAATGTCCTTGGCGTTGGCCGCAAGCGAATTGCAGACCGTTTTCGCGGCCTTGTATTCGGCCTCGATGTTTTTCTCGCCGGCTTTGAAAGTGTCTTTGGACATGACTTGCTGCGCCATCGCGCCGGTGCTGAAGGCGAGGGTGGTGACGGCGAGTAGTGCAGTAATGTGTAATTTGTTCACGATGGCTCCTTTGTAAGGTAGATTAAATGGTGTTGCTGGGCGCGGCAGCACTGCCGCCGCGCGCCAGGTTAGGTTGTGTGTTCGATTTCTTTTTGACGTTCCTGCCATGCGGCAAGCTGCTTCTCGGCTTCGTCCTTGGTGATGCCGTAGGTCTCTTGAATTTTGCCAGCCAAGTGATCGCGCTTACCGGCGATCACGTCGAGATGGTCATCGGTCAACTTGCCCCACTGCTCTTTGACGCTGCCTTTGAATTGTTTCCAATTGCCTTCGATGCGATCCCAGTTCATGATGGATTTCCTTATATAAAGTGAAGTGAATGAGGTTTGCAACAAGTAGCGGCAGGCTATAAATACCCTCGATTCACCCGCATCTCTTTGTCAGCAAGGCCGATCATCCCCGCTTTTTCAACCCGGTTCTGTGCTCTAACGCACACAGCGCGTAAGTGCGCCAGCGCACGGTGCGGCATTGGTAGCCCGGATTAACCAGCGGCTTGCTGGCGTTGTTTGCCAGCTTAGCCGATTGGTTATGCAGCGTAATCCGGGCTACACAATCGACCTAAAAAAACCGTCGGTTAATCCGGGCAACATTGATGTCTATGCCCAGCAGGATGCCGGGCATAGATACCTTATTCCAAGTCGCGTTCAAGTTGATACGGCGTTGTCGGCTCTTGCCGTGCCTCATTTGCGACTGAGGCACTGTCTGCGAGCCTCCGCCTAGTCTCAACTTGAACGCGACTTGGAATTAACGCGCCGGCACGATGATGACCGTGCCATCGCCCGCTGTGCCTTTCGCACCGGTGCTGCCTTTCGCGCCGGTGGCGCCGGTCGCGCCGGTGTAGCCGGTGGCACCGGTATCGCCGGTCGCGCCGGTGTAGCCGGTATCGCCGGTGGCACCGGTCGCGCCCGTACCACCGGTGCGTCCGGTCGCGCCGGTATAGCCGGTCGCGCCAGTCGCACCGGTGTCACCGGTCGCGCCTTGCGGACCTGCGGGCAGTGAAAAACACGCGCTCAAGGCGAGCGTGGCCAGACTTGCGACAAACAATTTTGAGTAACGCATGATGATTTCCTTTATCGGGTTAATGGATTAAAGGGCACCTCTATAAATCCAAATTTCGTCGCAACACTTCGTTGCTCTCAAAAAATGTTTCCTTACATATCATACATATGCTGCGTCAACATTTTTTGTTCGCGCCTCGTTTTGCTTAGAACTTTGAATTTATAGAGATGCCCTGAATGCTCTCGGCGCTGGCAGCCTATTGGGCTGGCGCGTTACGATTACGGGCGAGGCTACGCCAAGCGTGCGCTGCGGTCGGTGCGCTCTCGCACATACGCGACTTGGCATTAGGGCTAATGTTCACCCCGAAATGTCGCTATTATTTTCGGAGGTAAACAAATGAACCCAACAAAATTTATCGGTATCGCTTTGGTGGTGCTGGGCTGTTTGGGCTTGGCTTACGGCGGCTTTAGTTACACCAAGGAAACTACGGGGGTGAAGCTGGGGCCGATAGAGCTCAATGTGCAGGAGCGAGAAACCGTGAGCGTGCCGCTGATCGTCAGTGCCGGCGTGCTGGGATTCGGCATATTTCTGCTGGTCGCCGTCAAAGAAAAATGAATCGCGTGGCCGGGATGATTTATAGGGGCAGGCCCGGGAGCCTGCCCCAATACTGTTAGATTTGTCACCACCCACCGTTCGCCCTGAGCCTGTCGAAGGGTGCTAGTGGTTCGACCGTTCGACATGCTCACGATCACCACGAACGGCTTAATCTAACAGTGTTGGGCCTGCCCCTACTCCGCAAAAAACCCCTTCACCTTGTCCATCCACGATTGCGCGCGCGGGTTGTGGCGCGAGCCGTCGGCGGTGCTGATGGTTTCAAATTCATGCAACAGTTCTTTTTGGCGCGAGGTGAGGTTGACGGGGGTTTCGATAATGACGTGACACATCAGATCGCCGGGAGAATGGCTGCGCACACCTTTGATGCCTTTGCCGCGCAGCCGGAAGGTTTTGCCGCTTTGGGTTTCGGCAGGGATTTTGATTTTGGCGTAGCCGTCGAGCGTGGGGATTTCGATTTCGCCGCCGAGCGCGGCGGTGCTGAAGCTGATCGGCATTTCGCAATGCAGGTCGTCGTGATCGCGCTGGAACACACTGTGCGCGGTGAGGTGAATGACCACGTATAAATCGCCGGAAGGTCCGCCGTTGACCCCGGCTTCGCCTTCGCCGGTCAAGCGTATGCGGTCGCCCTCATCGACTCCTGAAGGGATTTTAACAGAAAGGGTTTTGTGTTCTTTGACGCGCCCCGCGCCGTGGCAACTGCCGCAAGGACTGGCGATGTATTTGCCGCTGCCGTGACACTTGGGGCAGGTTTGCTGGATAGAAAAAAAACCCTGCTGCATCCGCACTTGGCCGTGACCCGCGCAAGTAGGGCAAGTGCTGGGCTTGGTGCCCGCTTTCGCGCCGCTGCCGTGGCAGGTATCGCAGGCGGCCATGGTGGGAATGCGGATTTTGGTTTCGGTACCGCGCGCGGCATTCTCCAACGTGATTTCGAGGTTGTAACGCAAATCCGCGCCGCGATAAACATTGCTCCTGCCACCGCCACCCTGCCCGCCTCTGCCACCGAAAATATCGCCGAAAATATCGCCGAAAGCATCGCCGAAACCCTGCGCCCCTGCGGCCGCGCCCGCCATCGAGGGGTCCACGCCCGCATGACCGTATTGGTCGTAAGCCGCGCGTTTATTCGCGTCCGAAAGAATTTCGTAAGCGGTTTTGGCTTCCTTGAAATGTTCTTCGGCTTTGGGATTGTCGGGATTGCGGTCGGGGTGATGCTTCATCGCCAACTTGCGATAGGCTTTTTTGATTTCTTCGTCGCTCGCATCACGGTTGATGCCGAGGACTTCGTAGAGGTCTTTTTTCATTATTTGTAAAAGCGTGAATGGTGATCGGTGATTTGTAAGGCGTGATCGGTGATCGGTGATCAGTGATTGGAGCTTTACGAGAAACTCAGGCGGAAGCTCCGCCAATCACCATTCACTGATCACTATTCACGCCTTACGAATCACTGATCACGTACTTTAGATTTTAACGACTTTGCTAAGCTCGATATCAACATGGACACTTGATCCAATTTGCGCTGCAATTCTTCGGTATCTTTGACGTACCCCAGTCTGACAGCAATCTCCAAGTACGTGTCTAGCTCGGAAAGCGAAGCCGTGGCGATGCTGATGAAATGCAGCAATTCACGCGTTCCCTTTCTGGCTGCTCCTTCTGCTAAATTCGCAGGCACAGAAACGGCTGACCTCCGCATTTGCGAGGTCAGCCCAAATTTTTCATCGCTGTGAAAAGTAGCGGTAAGGCGATACACCATCTCGACCAAGATCATGGCTTCCTGCCAAGCGCGTAAATCTCTATGCTTGCGCTCCATTCCCCCTCCAATCACTGATCACTATTTATAACGGCGTGAATGGTGATCAGTGAATGGTGATTGGCGGAGCTTCCACCTGAGTTGCTCGTAAAGTTCCAATCACTGATCACCGATCACTAATCACTAATCACCGATCACGCCTTTTTCGACTTCACTTCCTCGAATTCAGCATCTACGACTTCGCCTTCGACGGTTTTTTCGCCTGCTGCCCCGGACTCACTGCCGCCCGCCGCACCGCCCGCTGCTTGCGCCCCGGCTTGCTGCGCTTGCTGTTCTTGTGCGTAGATTTTCTCGGAAAGCTTGTGCGAGGCTTCGGACAAGGCTTCGGTTTTGGCGGTGATAGTGTCTTTGCTATCCGACTTCATCGCTTCTTCGGCATCTTTCAAAGCCGCTTCCAGCTTGGCTTTTTCGTCTGCATCCAATTTGTCGCCGTGTTCCTTGAGCGACTTTTTAGTCGAGTGGATCAAGGC